>JGI26080J50196_1000934_pt1 | contig 13060 bp, 10 predicted proteins | sample SaaInl0LU_22_DNA_FD_50196 | JGI IMG/M metagenome (IMG submission 50196)
GCATCTAACTTTGCTTGGTCAACGGTGACGACTTTTTGTGTTTGCGCTAGTTTCTTCGCTTTATGCTTTTGACGCTTAATTTTTTTGGCTGCCGATTTATCTGCTAAACCGGCTTTAAGTAACTGTTCTTGTAATGAGGCCATTTAAGAATCCTAATTTATGATTTCTTTGCAGCCGGTTTACGTTTCGCCGGCGTTTTTTTCGCGGTCTTTTTTACAGCCGGTTTTTTACGCTTATCATCTGCGACCCATTTACCACCTTGATACCATGCTGACCATCCTGAAGCCTTACCTTTTTCTGCTTCAGACATTACATACTGCTCTTTGGTTTTTCTACTAAAGCGAACAATCGTTGGTTGTCCATCGGGATCGGCTAATGGTGCATCGGCTAAATAATGAAATTTCGGTGATATTCTATCACGATATTCTTTCAATTCAGCCACTAAAGGCGCTCGTGTTTCTCGTGATTTGGGAAAATTATGCGCTGCTAAAAATATACCTGCAGCTCCATCTCGTAATACAAAATGCGCATCAGATTGGGAACANGGTAATTCGGGTAAATCGACCGGATCCTCTTTAGGCGGAGCCGCTTCACCACTTCTTAATAATTTACGNGTATTNTTACATGCTTCGTTAGTACACCCAAAGTACTTTCCAAACCGACCATTTTTAAGTTCCATATCACTAGCGCATTTATCACACTCAATGATTGGACCATCATAGCCTTTTATCTTAAAAGTCCCAGTTTCAATTTCTGTTCCTGGGCAGGAGGGCGTGTTACCACATACATGTAATTTACGTGTCTCATCGATCAAATAACTGTCCATTGCAGTATCACAAATAGGACAACGATGTTTGGCGCGCAACATCTCAGTTTCTAAATCTTGATCATCAGATACTTTAATCGCCTCATCACCTGGCGTGAGATTCATGGTTTGGGTACAGCGCTCTTTTGGCGGTAAGTTGTAACCAGAACATCCTAGAAATACGCCTGTAGATGCAGTTCGAATATTCATGTCTCGCCCACAATCGGCTTTGGGACAAGTCACACTTACCGGTACAGCAGAATTAAGCTCCATACCGCCCTCTTCAGGGGTTTTCTCTGCCTGAACCAGTTGTTTATAGAATTCACCGTAAAAATCGTTTAGCACGTCTTTCCAACGTTTTTCACCGTGAGCAATGTCATCTAGACGCTGTTCCATCTTGGCTGTGAAATCAAATGATAACAACTCTTGGAAATTGTCCGTCAATCGGTCGTTAACAATCTCCCCCATCTTTTCTGCATAGAAGCGTTTATTTTCTAAACGCACATAGCCACGGTCTTGAATGGTTGAGATAATCGAGGCATACGTGGATGGACGGCCAATACCGCGTTTTTCTAATTCTTTGACTAACGATGCTTCATTGAATCGAGCAATCGGCTTAGTGAAATGTTGCTTAGGATCAAGTTTGTCTAATGCTAATACATCACCTGGTTTTAAATCTGGTAATAATAAATCATCATCGCCTTTACGCTTCACCTGCGGTTGAACACGTGTCCAACCATCAAATTTTAGCACTCGACCTTTCGCTGTTAACTCGTAATCGCCTGCTTGCACACGTAAGGTCGTCGAATCATATTTAGCTGGAACCATTTGGCAAGCAAGAGTTTGACGCCAAATCAATTCATATAGGCGCTGAGCATCTCGCTCCATATCACCTAATGATGCTGCTAGTAATTTCACATTGGAAGGACGAATGGCTTCATGGGCCTCTTGAGCACCCTCTTTCGCACCATAACGAATTGGATTCTCTGGGATATATTGTGCACCAAATTGGTCTTGGATATATTCACGCGCCGCGTTCACGGCATCATTACTTAGATTCGTTGAATCGGTACGCATATAGGTAATGTGACCGGCTTCATATAAACGCTGCGCCATAGTCATGGTTTTCTTTACCCCAAAACCTAAGCGTGTAGAGGCTGCTTGTTGTAATGTCGAAGTAATAAATGGGGCACTAGGACGTGATGAGGAAGGTTTTGATTCACGTGCAACGACCGAATACTGAACCTTCTCTAGAGCCGCTACGGCAGTATCAGCTTGATTCTTATTAACCGGCTTAAACGCTTTATCTTGGAATTTTGCAACTAACATACGCAGATTTGTGGTTGCATTTTTCACAGTGGTTTGTTGTAAATCAGCGTGAATATCCCAGAATTCTTCAGGTTGGAAAGCTTTAATTTCACGTTCACGCTCTACCACTAAACGCACGGCTACTGATTGAACTCTCCCTGCAGATAAACCTCTGGCGACTTTTTTCCATAATAATGGAGACACCATAAAGCCGACAACACGNTCCAAGAAACGACGNGCTTGTTGAGCGTTAACTCTATTAATATTCAACTCGCCAGGGTTTGCGAACGCTTCTTGTATGGCTGATTCTGTGATTTCGTTAAATACAACGCGTTGATAAGTTTTACCTTTAGTACCTAGTAACTCTTGCAAATGCCATGCGATTGCNTCTCCCTCTCTATCCAAATCGGTCGCAAGATANATAGTGTCAGCATCTTTCGCTAGTTTTTTTAGTTCGGCAACCACTTTTTCTTTACCAACTAGAATTTGATAATGAGCTTGCCAATCATTTTGAGGATCAATCCCCATTCGGTCAACGAGCTTTTCATACTCAAATTGACGTAAATATTTTTCTTTTTTGGTATCGGTCCAAGTCTTCAATTCTTTGGCTGGTTTTTTAGGCGCAACATTACCTAATGCCTTAGTTGGGAGATCACGTACGTGACCGACACTGGATTTCACAACAAAATCTTTGCCTAGATATTTATTTATTGTTTTCGCTTTAGCTGGCGACTCGACAATAACTAATGATTTTGCCATAGGTAAAGGTAATCCTTTGAAAATGTTTAAAAAAATGTCACTTATTAGCTTGTTTTATATGAACAAGTGAGGATTTGTACTCTANTTAGATATATCTATAAAATGCATATAAAACAAGAAATTATTCATACTTACCCAACAAAAATTCCGTAAGTATATAATTTTTATGACTTTTTTGATAAATAAGATTTGCGTAAACTAATTAACTTACGTCATACTATCAACAAAAATACAGTCTTACGTTAGTANTTAGCACATCTAATAGGCCTCGCACATTAATCTTAGCGACCTTGAATGTCAATTATCAATAGCGCTTTAGAAGGAAGTTAATATGCCACATGTAGAAATGAACTTTGATGGATTAGTTGGCCCTACCCACAATTATGCGGGTTTGTCTTATGGCAATGTCGCTTCGTTAAACAATGCTAAAGGCATTTCTCATCCTAAACANGCAGCTAAGCAAGGGTTGGTTAAAATGAAAACCTTAGCTGATTTAGGGATNTCTCAAGGTGTATTAGCACCACAAGCAAGACCGGATGTNAATGTTTTAAGACGTTTAGGGTTTACCGGTAACGATGCGCAAGTCATCAATAAAGCAGCAAAATCTGATCCTATATTATTATCTGCCTGCTATTCGGCCTCCTCGATGTGGACAGCAAATGCTGCCACTGTTTCTCCTAGTGCCGATACAGCGGATGGTAAAGTGCATTTTACCCCTGCAAACTTGACCAATAAATTCCACCGTTCAATTGAACCAGAAACAACTGGTCGCATATTAAAAGCTACTTTTAACGACTCAAATATATTTGAACACCACGTTCATTTACCTGAAAACGATCATTTTGGTGATGAAGGTGCTGCGAATCATACGCGCTTTTGTGAGGGATATGAGCAACCTGGTGTTGAATTATTTGTATATGGCCGACATGCGTTTAATACAGCAAAGCCAGCACCTAAAAAATTTCCAGCAAGACAAACAATCGAAGCGTCTCAAGCAGTGGCTCGCTTACATGGTTTAGACGAACACAATACCGTNTTTGCTCTACAAAATCCTGATGTCATTGATCAAGGGGTATTTCACAACGATGTGATCAGTGTGGGAAATCAAAACGTGTTGTTTTATCATGAACAAGCATTTGCTCATTCTGAACAAGTATTAGCAGAGATCCAGCGTAAAATGGGTCAAACACACATGCACTTTATTCAAGTCCCAACAGAGGCAGTGTCAATTAATGATGCTGTAAAAAGTTATTTATTTAATACGCAAATCATTACATTACCAAATGGTGACATGGCCATCATTGCCCCTACCGAAGCTCAAGATAATGAAGCGGTCAATCAGTATTTAACAGCTTTGCCTCATCTTAATACCCCCATCAAACAGGTCAAATTTATCGATGTTAAGCAAAGTATGCAAAACGGCGGTGGACCTGCTTGCTTAAGGTTACGCGTAGCGCTTAAAGAGCATGAATTATTGGCTATTAATCCACATACGCAAATCACTAATAATAAATTTATTGAATTGAATCAATGGGTCGACAAACACTATCGCGATGAATTAAGTATAGCTGATTTAGCTGATCCTAATTTGTTAAATGAATCACAAACCGCGTTGGATGAATTGACGCAAATTTTACAATTAGGCAGTGTTTATCCTTTTCAATTAGTGTAATTGTTTGTAAAGTGTCAGGTGATGTATATGCATGTAAGTGTCACATCATTCATTTTAGAAATTTCATACATACAATAATAATCAGAGGATTTCATGACGGCACTTCCTGCTTCAGATTCACATAAATTGTCACTTACCGCACGCATTTTTATAGGGATGTTAGCGGGTGTTTTAGTTGGTTTTTTGTTTAAGCTTATCATGGGCGAAAGTGGCGATCTCATCATCTCATTTTTAGGCCTAACTATTTCTATCAAAGGCTTATTTATAGATGGGATATTTAATGGCCTTGGGCAAATATTTATCGCAAGTTTAAAGATGCTTGTGGTTCCTTAGTCTTTGTATCGCTCGTATGCGGAACCAGTAGTTTATCCGATCCCAATAAACTAGGTCGTCTTGGCGCTAAATCAGTCGGTTTGTACGTGATGACCACGGCGATTGCAATTGCTACCGCCATTTTTATGGCTTTGCTTTTTGCCCCAGGTGAAGGTCTTAATCTCACCACTGACACGCAATTTACCGCCAAAGAAGCGCCTAACCTAGTCCAAGTCTTTGTGGATATGTTCCCTGCCAACCCCATTGCGTCTATGGCGGAAGGTAACATGTTACAAATTATTGTTTTTGCGGTTATTTTTGGGATCGCGGTATCGTTATCTGGTGAAGTGGGTAAACGCGTATCTGCGGCATTTAATGACATCAACGTCGTCATCATGAACATTGTGACTATGGTCATGAATATCGCGCCTTACGGTGTGTTTGTCTTAATGGCGAAGCTTTTCGCTACCATAGGCCTGGACACTATATTAGGATTGGCTAAATACTTTTTCTTATTAGCAGGACTATTAGTGATGCATGCGTTTGTCACTTATCCAATAATATTTAAAGTACTCAGTGGCCTGAATCCATTAATTTTATTGCGTAAAATGCGTAACACGGCCCTATTTGCATTTAGCACATCAAGCTCGAATGCCACTTTACCCATCACTATGGATACTGCGAAAAACCGCTTAGGTGTGAATTCATCGGTCTCCAGTTTTACTATCCCACTAGGTGCCACAATTAACATGGATGGTACTGCCATTATGCAAGGTGTGGCGACGGTATTTATTGCTCAGGTCTATGGTGTTGATTTATCTGTCTCTGATTTTCTGATGGTGATTTTAACTGCGACACTTGCATCCATTGGCACAGCTGGTGTGCCAGGTGTGGGGTTAATTATGTTGGCAATGGTATTACAACAAGTCAACCTCCCCGTTGAAGGTATTGCTTTGATTATAGGTGTTGATAGATTACTTGATATGATGCGAACAGCAGTCAATGTCACTGGTGATTGTATGGTATCGTGTATTGTTGCTAAGAGTGAAGGTGAGCTAGATTTAACTGTCTTCCACGATATGGAAGCCGGTGTCCGCAAACAAGATTAAGCTAACTTGATTAGATAGCTCAATGTAAAAATTTAGCCGCAATGACATTTGCGGCTTTTTTTGCAGGATATATTGTCGCTATCATACTCAAACATAACGCAATACACACAATTAAAATGACATCCACTGACTCTAGTTCTGTAGGTAAAAAATCAATAAAATAGATATCTCCAGATAATACCGTTATTCCTAATATATCTTCAATCCAACGGATCATATCAGATAAATATAAGCTTAATATCACACCTATGGTCGACCCTGAAATAATGCCAATACCAGCATTATATAAACCTTGCAGTACGAAAACTCGTGACAAAAATAATGGACTTGCTCCCATTGTCTTTAAGATTGCAATATGAGATTGCTTATTTTTTACTGCCATTGTTAACGACGATAAAATATTAAATGACGCTACTGCGATGACGAGTAACAGAACAATATACACAATGACTTTAACTAACTGAATATCTTGATATAAATGACCATGTGTTCGCGTCCAGTCAGAAATATACACAGCCTCTGGGTAATCATAACCAATTTGATGTGTGTAATTAGATGCCGAGTACACATCATCATAATAAATTTGTAACCCTTTGGCCCCTTTAGTCACCCCTATAGCATGATTAAGCGCAGCAAGATCGGTGAGCGCAAGCAATTGATCAGCTTCCCCCCCGACACTAATCACTCCGGCTAAATATCCCCTTAAACGCTTTGGAGATTTAAAATTACGAGTAGTAGTATGAACGTCATTGCCCCCTTGAACAGCCACTAGGATAGAAATAGATTGTCCAGGCACTAACGAAAATTTATTAATTATCCCTTTACCAAGATAGATAGGAGGTAATGAAGATGGTACGACATCATATAATTCAATAAATCGCCACAGTGGATGAGTGGTTTGAGTAAGATCGAGCCCGGTTAAGCTTAATCCGTGCAAGGTGTCTTTTACTTGTAGCAATCCAGTTTCCTGAGAATATGGATAAACAGCTTCCACAAATGGTTGTTTAGCAATATTAGCAAGCCCTTGATCTAACGTATTTAATCCGGCAGATTCGACTGCAAAAATTTCACCGTGAGGAATAGCAGATAAAATACGCTCCTCTAACTCACGCTCAAAACCATTCATAACTGAGAGCAACAAAATGAGTACGCCACATCCTAATGAGATGCCGACAATAGAAGCTGCGGAAATAAATGAAATAAAACGCTGATCATGTTTATTTTGACGAAAACGACGTGCGATACGCCAAGCTAATTGCCATGAAGAAAGCATAGGACGCAACATCCTAACATGCTCCTTGAGNTAATCGACCTTTCGTTAATCGATATTGGGTATCTAGTTTTTGGGCAAGACGCAAGTCATGAGTGACAACCACTGCTGCAAAGCGATGCTGCATTTTTAGTGATTCAAGTAATTGATAAATTTCTTCGCCNGTTTCGTCGTCTAAATTGCCAGTGGGCTCATCTGCTAATAGTAAAGCAGGCTCATTAATTAATGCTCTAGCTATAGCAACTCGTTGACGCTCACCACCAGATAATTGATTGGGGAAATGCGTTAAACGATGGGCTAAACCGACCTCTATCAATAGTTGCTGCGCTTTTTCATGAGCAGAGACTACCGACATTCCACTGATTAACAAAGGCATGGCGACATTCTCAATAGCATTAAATTCAGGCAATAGATGATGAAATTGGTAAATGAAACCAATATCAGTATTACGTATTAACGCGTTTTGGGCATCACTGTTTTTGGCAATATCATGGCCTTGATAGACTACTGAACCACTTGANGGTATATCAAGACCCCCGAGAATATGCAGTAATGTACTTTTTCCAGANCCTGATGAACCNATGATAGCAACATGCTCGCCAGCNGATACGGTTAAATTAACCNNTTGGAGGATATCGATTTGATGCTCACCGTCNGCATATATTTTAGATACCGCTGTAGCCACTAACAATGTCATTAATATCCCTAAACGCTTTAATTTATACATACTTATTGTCAAATGCATCGTGCTGAAATACAAGTGATTTTTGTGTCGCTTATGTTTGTAAAAACAATGTTAGTAAAGATAAATTAAATTTTTATGGTTATGAAAACGAATTCATTTGCACCCTTAATCGATTAAGTTTATTCTATATGTTATGATCGTTAACGAATATTTAACATAATTAGGACAGAACAATTATGAACTCAGGACTTAAACCTCGTTTATCCTTCTGGCAAGTCTGGAACATGTGTTTCGGCTTCTTCGGGATCCAATATGGCTTTGGTTTACAACAAGCTAACCTCAGCCCTATTTTTACCTACCATGGTGCATCTTATGACCAGTTACCATTGTTATGGTTAGCAGGCCCCATCACAGGTTTACTTATTCAACCTTTAATTGGTGCCATAAGTGATAGAACTTGGACGAGCTTCGGACGTCGTAAGCCATTTTTCCTTTGGGGAGCTATCATAGGTAGTGTCGCGGTATTATTTATGCCGTATGTACCCGAATTATGGATGGTAGTGGGTTTATTTTGGATCTTAGATGCCGCGATGAATACAGCAATGGAACCGTACCGTGCAATGGTCGGTGATATGGTTAACCGTGAACAGCGTCCTTTCGCTTTCGCCTTACAAACATTTATGATTTCTGGTGGTCAGATCCTAGCAAGTTTAATGCCTGTCATTATGATTGGGTTTGGTGTCTCGGCTGTAACCGATGGTACTTTTATCCCTGATATTGTTAAGTATTCATTTGTATGTGGCGTAGTGGTAATTATTATTACGGCTATTTGGTCATTCATGAAAACTCAAGAATACCCACCTGAAAATATTGAAGTTTTTCAAGCAGAAAATAAAGGTAAAGTAATTTCTAGTATTTTACCTGACCTATGGAGTGCTTTTAAAGATATGCCGATGTCTTTGAGACAAGTATGGTGGGTTAAATTAGTGACGTGGTTTGGATTACCATTAATGTGGCAATATTTATCACTATCGATTGCTTACCATGTCTATGATGCTCCTACACCTGATGCTGCAGGTTTTGCGGAAGGTACCGCTCAAGGCGGAACAGCATTTGCTGTCATGCATATATCAACACTAGTTATGTCATTTTTCATCGCTAAGACCATTCATAAATTTGGTGATAATAAAGTTTATGCACTTTGCTTAGCTATCGGTGGCCTTGGTTTCTTATCAATGCAGCTCACTACAGATTTATATCTAACCTTAGCGTGTATGGCGCTGGTAGGAATAGGTTGGGCTGGTGTTATCACTGTACCATTTATCATTTGTGCCAATGTGGCGCCGGCTATGCGTATTGGTGTTTACATGGGGCTTTTAAATGCCATGATTTGTTTACCTCAAATTATGGAAATGCTGACCATTGGTCTAATCTTCGATTCTGTTTTAGGTGGAGATCCCCGCAACGCATTAGCATTATGTGGCCTGTTATTCTTAGTCGGTGCAGTACTTGCTCTTCGTATTAATTCAGGAAACGATACATTAACCAGTCAAAATAACGAAAAGCAACAGGAACAAGCTTAATGAAATTAGCGAATATTAAACGCGAATGGTGGAAAGAAGGCGTAGTCTATCAAATTTATCCACGCAGCTTCCAAGATTCAAACGGCGATGGTGTGGGTGATTTACGCGGCATCATTAACCGCCTAGATTATATAAAAGATCTAGGTGTTGATATTATTTGGTTAAATCCAATCTACAGCTCACCTAATGATGATAATGGTTATGATATTTCTGATTACCGAAATATCATGGCTGAATTTGGTGATATGGATGATTTTGAAGAGCTACTTGCAGGAATGCATGAACGCGGTTTAAAAGTCGTCATGGATCTCGTAGTGAATCACTGTAGTGATGAACACATGTGGTTCCAAGAAGCGAAGCAATCTAGAGATAATCCTTATTATGATTATTTTCATTGGTGGCCAGCGGAAAAAGGCACCCCACCACATCGCTGGTCTTATTTTGATCCTGAAGCCAATGCATGGTGTTATAACGAGGCGACTGATTCCTATTATCTGCATTATTTTGCGATCAAACAGCCTGATTTAAACTGGGAAAATCCAAAGTTACGTGCTGAAATTTATGACATGATGCATTACTGGTTTAAAAAAGGGATTGATGGCTTCCGTATGGATGTAATTACATTCATATCAAAGCATGAAGGTTATCCAGAGTTCCCACCTGAGTTTCATGGTCAAGCCATGATTGATATGTACGCTCAAGGTCCAAAACTGCATGATTATTTGCATGAAATGAACCGTGAAGTATTACAGCATTATGACATCATGACAGTAGCCGAAGGGCCTGGTACCCACACTGACAATGTGTTGAAACTAGTGGGCGAGGATCGTCAAGAATTGAATATGAATTATCACTTTGATCATGTCAGTATTGGTGTGGGTGATCGCTTCATCGTCAATGATGACTTTCAAAATCTTGTTAAATTCAAACAAGTCATGTCTGACTGGGATGCAGCATTAGCTACTGAGGGCTGGAATACGGTGTATTTTGGTAATCACGACTTCCCTCGCATGGTCACGCGCTGGGCATCAGATGCTCCTGAGCATCGTCGAACTGCATCTAAAATGCTATCAACTTATTTATTGACTATGCGTGGCACACCTTATTATTACATGGGTGATGAACTCGGAATGTCGAATATCAAATTTGATAATATCGACGACTACAAAGACATCATGACCATTAACTGGTATCAGCTAACTAAGGCAGAAGGTGGCGATTTAGATAAGTTTATGGAGTCACATAAACTATGCGCTCGTGACAATGCTCGCACCCCTGTTCAATGGGATGACTCTGAAAATGCAGGTTTTACGACTGGCACACCTTGGATAAAAGTTAATCCAAACTATGTCGATGTGAATGCAGCAGCTCAAGAGAACGATCCTGATTCAGAGTTGAATTATTTCAGAAAATTAAACCAAGTACGAAAAGATAACCTGACTCTGATTTATGGTGCTTACACATTATTATTGGCTGAACATACTGAAATTTATGCGTATACGCGCACATTAGATGATGATGTCATTTTAGTGTTACTCAACTACTCGGATAAAACAGTGACAATTAATCAAGCTGATTTAGCAGGTGTGGACGTGTCTAATGGCACCATACTCTTGAATAACACAGCTTCTTTAGATGTGACAGCAGATACCGTTACATTAACACCTTATCAAGCAGTATTAGTGAGATAACCTTCGATAATCTGTTAAATTTAAAACCTCTACAGGAGCCATTAGAGATCCCTGTAGAGGTTTTTTTATAGTTTACCAAATCGAGTTTCAACACCGGGTTTCGGTGTAACAGGTAACAAACTAGCCAATAGCAACGAACAACACGCAAACCCTGCCCCAATCATAAATACAGTACTCGGCGAATGCAGCCATAGCAGACCTAGTAGCGCAGGGATAATTACTGCAGCAATATGATTAATAGTGAAACTCACACTCGCAGTGGCTGCAATATCCTCAGGTTGCGCAATTTTTTGAAAATACGTTTTCATAGCGATAGCTAACGCAAAAAACATATGGTCAACAACATACAACGCGCCGGCAATATACTGATTTTCCACAAATGCATACGCTACAAACACACCGATTAAACCAATATATTCAAACACGAGTGCGTTTCGCTCACCTACTTTACTGATCCAGCGTCCAATTTTGGGGGCAAAAAACAAGTTAAACACATAATTGATCATGAACAATGCACTGATTTGCCCTACTGAATAGCCAAATTTTTCTACCATCAAAAAGCCTGCGAAAACTACAAATATTTGGCGGCGCGCACCACTGAAGAAAACGAGCGCATAATACAAAGAATATTGCTTTTTGATAATGAGCTTTTTGGTTTGCACCGATACAGCTTTGAACTGTGGGAAGCTCCACCATAGGAGTACCACTATAATAGCCCCTAGCCCGCCAATAAGTGCATAAGCATGGGCATACGGCCATTGGAAGTATTCCATGAGCGCCCAAATCACACCATAAGCGCATAACGCACCTACCGCTTTTACCGACAACGCCCGTCCCATAAACTCAGCAGTTTTGTCTTTTGCAAGCCATTGTAGAGTCAACGATTGATTCAATGTTTCATAGTAATGAAAGCCAATTGACATAATCACTGTCGTCACATATAAGCCAATGACCGATGGATAAAACCCAGTCAACGCCACTCCTATGCAAGTGACCAGTAACGACAATGTGGCAAAGCGCTGCTCTTTGATAAACAGCAAAATATAAATGGCAGTGAACGCTAAAAATCCTGGTACTTCCCGCAAGGATTGTAAAATGCCAATTTCTTTGCCGGTAAAGGCCGCTTGTTCAATAACAAAATTATTAAGTAATACCTGCCATGTAGAGAATACCAACGCCATACAAAATGACATGATCAATAAAAAATTAGCAGGATGATAAAAGGAATGAGTCGTATCTAACTCATTAGAATACTCAGTAGTGCGAGGACTGAGTGAGCGAACAAAATTATTTATGCGAGACATGGTTTACAATTAAGGTGTTTAAAGCAAAAATACAGTATAACTCAAATTAAACAGAGATAATGAACAGATGAGCCAATCTAACTTCCAACAAAAAGATATGACCGGTGTATTATTTTATAATTCTTATAAAGACAAGGACACGCAGCCTAATTACAAAGGCAAAGTCATGATCGAAGGCAAAGAGTATTCGTTAAGTGCTTGGGAACGTAAAGATAAAAACGGTAACACCTATTATTCATTGCAAGCCACCTCCCCTGATGAACAACGTTCTCGCGCGGAAGATAATTTATCGCGACTAAAGAACAACGTTTTCGGTGGCGATGCCAATCAGCCTTCAAACCCGGCTAGCTCTGCACCTCAATATGCACAGCCAACACAAGCACCTAAACCGATGCCTGCACCGGATTTTGATGATGATGATGATTTGCCGTTCTGACACTATCTCTGATAAGAACGACAACAAAAAACTGCACTTGAGGCGTTTGTTAGTTTTTCTTTGTTTCTTTTAACTCATTTAGAGCATAAGACTCTTTGATTAAGGCAAAGCTATAATTTCCAGATA
>JGI26080J50196_1000936_pt1 | contig 13049 bp, 9 predicted proteins | sample SaaInl0LU_22_DNA_FD_50196 | JGI IMG/M metagenome (IMG submission 50196)
GGTGAAGCTTATATCTTTCACCCCATTGCTGTGGCTAAAATTGTCGCTTCTGAAATTGGATTAGACGCCACCTCAATTGCAGCAGCCCTACTACATGATGTGGTAGAAGACACCTCGTATACTTTACCGGATATTGAACGTTTATTTGGTCCTGTAGTGGCTAAAATTGTAAACGGTCTCACTAAAATTGCCCACCTTAAAAAAGACATGAATATCTCCCAACAAGCGGAGAATTTTAGAAAAATGCTATTGACCCTCAATGATGATGTGAGGGTAATTATCATTAAAATAGCGGACCGTTACCACAATATGCTCACCATGGATTCCATGCCGGAGTACAAGCAATTAAAAATTGCCTCAGAAACTTTATATATCTATGCCCCTTTAGCGCATAGAATAGGATTGTACAACATAAAGACAGCTCTTGAAGACCTGAGTTTAAAATATACAGAACCTGAGGTTTTTAATGACATTTCAGATAAAATTGAGGAAAGTAAAGAAGAGCAACAAAAATATATAGATGACTTTACTGGAAGTATAAAAAATTCTCTGGCTAAAGAAAAGTTCAAATACACAATCAAAGGACGCATGAAATCTATTTTCTCCATTAGGAGGAAAATGCTCAAACAGCAGGTTACTTTTGACGAGATTTATGACAAATTCGCCATAAGAATTGTCTATGCCTCTGCACCAGAAGATGAAAAATTCTTGGCTTGGAAAATTTATTCCGTAGTGACCGATCACTTCACCCCCAATCCTGTGCGCTTAAGGGATTGGATTACCTCTCCGAAAACCACCGGTTATGAAGCCCTTCACATCACTGTAATGGGGCCCAAAGGGAAATGGATAGAAGTGCAAATTCGCTCTGAACGCATGCATGAAATTGCAGAGAAAGGATATGCGGCGCATTTTAAATACAAACACGGCGCCCAAAAAGAACAAGGAATTGACCTTTGGCTCAATAGGCTTCAAGAGGCATTAGAAAATGACAACATTAATGCCGTAGATTTTGTAGAAGAGTTTAAACTTAACTTATACTCTAAAGAGATTTTTGTGTTTACGCCCAAGGGAGAACTCAAATCACTACCTAAGGGAGCTACCCCTTTAGACTTTGCTTTTAGCATTCACACTCAGATTGGTTCTAAGACCCGTGGCGCTAAAGTTAATGGGAAATTGGTGCCATTGAACACCACATTACATTCTGGTGATCAGGTAGACGTGATTACTTCTGAAAGTGCAAAACCCACCCAAAACTGGCTCAATTATGCTACTACTGCTAGGGCCAGATCTAAAATTAAAACGGCGCTCAAAGAGGCTAAAAAAGCCATTGCAGAAGAAGGAAAAGAAATACTCAGAAGGAAGTTAAAATCTCAAAAGATTAACCTCAACGAAGACACAGTTAATAAGCTGGTCACTTTTTTCAAGTTAAAAACAAGTTTAGATCTATACTACAGAGTGGGCAGTGGCATTATTGACAATGTTAAACTAAAAGATTTTGCAGCGTCTTATAACAATGCTTTTATCTCCTTCTTTAAAAATAAAATCAGGAGAAATCCCATTCCGGAAGATATTGATAAAGAGGAACTCTCTTCCAATTTAGATACGCTCGTATTTGGAAAAGATGAAGAAAAATTACCCTATAAATTATCACCTTGTTGTAATGCCATCGCCGGAGACGAGGTATTTGGATTTATCAGTATAAATGACGGTATTAAGGTCCACAAAAAAAATTGTCCCAATGCCATTTCGCTTCAATCTAATTACGCCTACAGAATAATAGCGTCTAATTGGATAGATTCCTCTCAGGAAGAATTTGTAGCTGAAATAGCCTTAAATGGTTTAGACAACTTAGGGTTGGTAAGCAACATTACTAAGGTTATTTCTAACCAAATGAATGTGAATATGAGGGCTATTAATTTCAATACAGACGGTGGTACTTTTAGCGGAAAGATAAAAGTGGTGGTAAAAAATAGCGATACACTTAAAAAACTCGTTGGAAATTTAAAGCATATTAACGGGATTGAGAAAGTGAGTAGATTATAAAATTTAGCGTTACCTTTGCTCCTTAAGACCTATCATAACCATGGCATCTTCGAACAACAACCAAGAAATAGTTAAAAACGTATTTACGGCTTTCTTAGAAGAGAATGGGCATAGAAAGACCCCTGAAAGATATGCTATACTTCAGGAAATCTATGACAGTGAGTCCCATTTTGACATTGAATCTCTTTACATTCAAATGAAAAATAAAAACTACAGGGTCAGTAGGGCTACACTGTATAATACTATAGAAATTTTAATGGATTGTAAATTGGTGAGAAGACACCAATTTGGCAAAAATCAAGCACAGTACGAAAAGTCTTATTTTGACCACCAACACGACCATGTAATTCTCACAGACACTGGAGAGGTTATAGAGTTTTGTGATCCAAGAATTCAAGCGATAAAAAAAACAATTGAAGAAGTTTTTAATATTAAAATAAACAACCATTCTTTATACTTTTACGGGACCAAAGAACAATTGGAAACACCAGAAGAATAAACATAACAACTAGCAAACAAATGGCAGTAGACTTACTACTAGGACTCCAATGGGGAGATGAAGGAAAAGGTAAAATTGTAGACGTACTCACCAAAGATTACGATATTATAGCAAGATTTCAAGGAGGGCCTAATGCAGGTCACACCCTTGAGTTTGACGGAATTAAGCATGTGCTACACACCATCCCGTCGGGTATCTTTCACAAAGAGGCAAAAAATATTGTAGGGAATGGAGTGGTCATAGATCCTGTCATTTTTCAAAAAGAGTTAGAGAATTTAGCGGCTTTTAAAATAGATTTTAAAAGCAAGTTGCTTATTTCTAGAAAGGCCCATTTAATCCTTCCTACGCACAGGCTTTTAGACGCTGCGTCTGAGGCTGCAAAAGGAAAGGCTAAAATTGGTTCAACGCTAAAAGGTATTGGTCCCACTTATATGGACAAGACCGGTAGAAACGGTATGCGTGTAGGAGACTTAGAAATGAGTGACTGGAAAGAAAAATACAGGGCACTTGCAGACAAGCATCAATCTATGATTGGTTTCTATGACGTAGACATTCAGTATGATTTAGAAGAATTAGAAACCGCTTTCTTTAATGCCATAGACAAATTAAAAGCATTGACTTTTATTGATTCTGAACAGTATTTATACGAAGCGCAAAAGGCAGGTAAAAAAATATTGGCAGAAGGTGCACAAGGCTCTCTGTTAGATATTGACTTTGGTACTTACCCATTTGTAACTTCTTCTAACACTACTGCAGCTGGTGCTTGTACAGGGCTCGGTGTTGCACCCAACCAAATAGGACGCGTGTTGGGTATTTTTAAAGCCTATACAACCAGAGTAGGAAGTGGTCCATTCCCAACAGAGTTATTTGACACTGACGGGGAAACTATGGGCCGTGTGGGTAATGAATTTGGCGCTACAACTGGAAGGGCTAGAAGGTGTGGTTGGATAGATGTTGTTGCGCTTAAATACGCGATTACAATCAATGGTGTTACAGAGTTAATGATGATGAAAGCAGATGTACTTTCAGGATTTAAAACAGTTAAAATCTGTAATNCTTACCAGTACAAAGGAGCTACCATTTCTCATTTCCCATACAATGTGGAACCTGAAAATGTGCGCCCTAACTATATTGAAATGCCAGGTTGGGAACAGGATTTGACTAAAATGTCTGAAGTATCACAATTGCCTGAAAATTTGATGAATTACATTAACTATTTAGAAGAAGTACTAGAAGTGCCTATCAAAATTGTATCGGTAGGTCCTGACAGAACCCAAACTATTCATAGATAAAAAATGGTGCTTTGCCCCTTAGTTTTAAGCTAAAGGGCAAAGCCTCGCTTTTTCTTATTAAACCATTAGCACAACAACACTTTGAAGAAATACTACGTTTTTATACTTCTTATTTCCTTTTGTTTCTTGTCTGCTAAGGTTCAAGGTCAAGAGAAGCAAATACAAATTGTTTACGGAGGAAATTTTACCAAAGATGAAGTCCAATTTCCAGGTGCTTCCATCTTTAGTAAAGATGACAAACAAGTTCAGTTTAGACACCAAGGAGCAGACCTATGGTGTGATATTGCTATTTTCTATCCTGCAGAAAACAAGATTAGGGCCAAAGGAAACATNGTACTCATTCAAGGAGATTCTATCTTTATGAATGCNGGACAATTGGACTATAATGGCGTGTCTCAATTGGCCAAAGCATGGGAGTCTGTGACTTTGAAAAATTCTGACATGACTTTAACTCCTTCTGACACACTTTACTTCAATAGAGAAAATCAGGAGGCCTACTACAATAAAAAAGGCACCATTGTGGACAGTCAAAATACCTTAACATCAGATATTGGAAGGTATTATTTGACCCCAAAGAAATACCAATTTTTGAGTCGTGTAGAGGTGGTCAATCCAGAATACAAACTGCGCTCACAACAGCTAGATTATTACACCAGCTCAAAGAATGCTTATATGTACGGGCCCTCCACGATATACGGAAAGGAATATACCTTTTATTGTGAAAGAGGCTATTATAACATGACTACAGAAAGTGGTTATGGAATTAAAAACACTAAAATTAACTACAACAACAGGATCATTGAAGGGGACAGTGTTTACTTTAATAAAAATAGAAAATTTGCCTCTGCGACCAATAATATTGTTGTTACAGATACTATAAATAATGGCGTCATTAGGGCACATTATGCTGAGGTTTTTAAGGCAAAGGATTCTGTTTTTGCCACAAAAAAAGCAGTCTCTATTAGCTTGGTAGAAAAAGACTCCTTGTACATGCATGGAGACACTATCATGCTTACCGGAAAGCCCGACGCTAGAATTCTAAGGGCGTTTAGGGGAGCTAAATTCTATAAAACTGACTTGAGTGGAAAATGTGATTCCATTCATTTTGATCAAAGAACAGGTTTAACTCAGCTCATCAAAAGACCTATTATTTGGAATGGAGAAAACCAGATGACCGGAGATATTATTCATTTAAAATCAGATCCAAAAACTAAATCACTAGACTCCTTAGAGGTGCTAAATAATGCTTTCATTGTAGCTAAAGACACCATTCGAAAAATAGGATTCAACCAAGCGAAGGGAAAAGACATGTTTGGTNTCTTTGAAAACAATGCGCTTCGCTTTCTAAACTTGATCAAAAACACCGAGCTCATTTATTATCTATATGACAAGGAGCAAGAGCTCATGGGCATTAACAAGACCATCTGTAGTGAAATTGCTATTGAGATGGTCAATAATGACATTAGTGAAATCACTTTTATTACCGCACCAGATGGCACCATATACCCGCTGTCAGAACTTCCTGTTGTTGACAGGAAACTAGAGGGGTTCTTATGGTTTGGAGAAGAACGAATTCGAACCAAAGATGACATTTTTGGCCCGGAAGATCTCAAAGTTAAATTAACTAAGATCAGGGGGCTTACCAATCCTATTGACACAGAAAACGAAGTAAAATCCTCAGCGAAAACTCAAGACTAAAAATATCTTAGCAGTGATCTCAGATTTTTTGAAATACCAGGCGCAAACCACTCCTCACCCATTGGCACTAGAAATTTCTCATGCCAAGGGCAGTTATATTTATGACTCAGAGGGAAAAGGCCACCTGGACTTTGTAGCAGGTGTTTCTGCCTGTAGTGTTGGCCACACACATCCAAAGCTTGTCCAAGCCATTCAAGAACAAACCGCCAAATACATGCACGTAATGGTTTATGGCGAATACGCCCAAAAACCAGCCATTGATTTTACCAAATCACTGGCGGCATTGTTGCCAAAAGGTTTGGATTGCACTTACCTAGTAAATTCTGGAACAGAAGCCATTGAAGGCGCCATGAAATTAGCCAGAAGGGCTACAGGAAGACATGAAATTATTGCAGCACACCACGCATACCACGGAAGCACTATGGGGAGCTTAAGTGTGATGGGCTATGAAGACAGAAAGGGTGCTTTTAGACCATTGGTACCCGGCGTAAGATTTATACATTTTAATGCTACTATTGAACTTGACCAAATCACAGAAAAAACCGCAGCGGTCCTTTTAGAAACCATTCAAGGGGGTGCAGGATTCATTTGCCCAAATGATGGTTATTTAAAAGCCGTAAAAGAACGTTGTGAAGCAATGGGTGCATTACTGATATTGGACGAAATTCAACCAGGTTTTGGACGTACTGGAGCACTATTTGCTTTTGAACACTACCAATGTGTACCCCATATATTAGTGGTAGGTAAAGGAATGGCAGGTGGTCTGCCGGTTGGCGCTTTTATTGCTTCTAAACCCCTTATGGACTTACTGCAAGAAAAGCCTAGTCTTGGACATATTACCACCTTTGGAGGAAATCCAGTGATAGCATCGGCCTGCAAGGCCACCTTAGAAATAATCATAGCAGAACAACTCATAGAGAAAACCTTAGAGAAAGAAGCCTTCCTCAGATCAAAACTACAACATCCTGAAATAAAGGAAATTAGGGGAAAAGGCCTCATGTTAGCGCTTATTCTGGCAACACCAGAAAAGGCCAATGAATTGGTTCTAGAAGCAGCAAAAAAAGGACTCATTCTATTCTGGTTACTCTTTGAAAAAAAGGCTGTCAGAATATCCCCTCCCTTGACTATTTCAATGGAAGAATTGGCCAAAGGCTGCGATATAATTTTATCGATATTAAACAAAAAACAAGCCCTGTAGAAAGCAAGCTTACAGTGTTAACTAATTTGTTAATAATAACCCCCAAATCATAGGGTTTGTTCAACCGATAACCCCTAATTTTAATTTAATTGAAACCCCAAGATATACGCTATGGCGTTAGATCCTAATGAAGAAGGTAGCGAGCCAATCGCAAAGTTTGAATCCATGCTCAAAACAGACGATGTCTACTTTTTTGATGCAGAAGATTTTGAAGATATAATACACCACTATCTCAATAACGGCAAGGTTTCTCTAGCGAAAAAAGCCATTAAAATTGGCTTGGAACAGCACCCTGAAACCACCCCTTTAAAATTGTTAGAAATTGAAGTATTGGTTTTTGAAAATAAGCTAGACCTCGCTATTTCACAGTTGGATTACTTAGAGTCTCTAGACCAAAAAAACGAGGAGATATATATACAAAGGGCCAACATTTGGTCCAAACAAGACAAACACCTCAAAGCCATCACTTGTCTTGAGAAAGCACTTCTACTCACAGAAGACACTTTAGATATTTATGCCCTATTGGGAATGGAATATTTGTTCCTAGAAAACTTTGAGAAAGCCAAACATAATTTCATAAAATGTGTAGAAGAAGATCCTCAGGACTACGCATCGCTGTATAATATTATTTATTGCTTTGAATACTTAGAAGATCCTGATGGCGCTATTTCTTATCTCAATGATTATTTAGAAAATGAACCCTATTGTGAAGTGGCATGGCATCAGCTTGGAAAGCAATACAAAAGTACAGGACTATATAAAGAAGCCTTAACTGCTTTTGATTTTGCCATTATATCTGACGAATCATTTATAGGGGCCTATTTTGAAAAAGCCATGGTTTTAGAAAAACTCAAGCGCTATAATGAGGCCATTGAGAACTATGAAACAACCATAGACTTGGAAGACCCAACCGCTCATGCTTACTTGAGAATTGGCAGGTGTCACGAGAAAATTGGAAATTCGGATCTTGCCCAGCAATACTATTACAAAACAGTGCATGAAGACCCCCTGTTAGATAAGGGTTGGTTGGCTATAACTAACTTCTATATCAGAGAGAAAAATTTTGACAAGGCACTTTACTACATTAATAAAGCCTTGCATATTGACACTGAAAACGAAGCATATTGGAAAAAATGTGCGCAAATTAATGTCAGCTTAGGGCAATTAGATGAGGCTGATTTTGCTTACAAACAGGCGGTTGAATTTGGAGATTACGATCTAAATACTTGGGAATCCTGGGCTTTGGTAGTCATGGAGAACAAAGAATTTGAAGCGGCCAACCAAATATTGCTTCAAGCCATTGGGTTCTTCCCAGAAGTAGCCTCCTTAAGGTATCGATTGGCTTTTATTTTTGGGCTTTCCCAAGATATTGAGCAAAGTAAATACCATCTTTCTGAGGCTTTAAGACTAGATTACAGTCTTTTGGAGCATTTCAAAAGCCAATATCCAGGTTTTTTTAACAGTACTTGGGTCTCAAATTTTATTAGCACCTCTAGCAAGGCTTCTAGTTAAAATACCCTATTTTTAAACTTTACGCTAGACATGCAAAAAAAAATTGATAGGAATTATATGGTACTTTTCCTAAAGGGAATGGCCATGGGTGCTGCAGATGTGGTTCCTGGAGTTTCAGGTGGTACAATCGCTTTTATATCTGGTATTTATGAAGAGCTTTTAGAAAGCATTAATAACATCAATCTTACTGCCTTAAAAAAGTGGAAACAGGAGGGGGTGAAAAGTTTTTGGGCGCATATTAATGGAAATTTTTTAACGGCACTTTTTCTAGGTATAGGGGTCAGTGTAATCTCTTTAGCAAAAGGCATTAGTTGGCTTTTAAACCATGAGACCGTACTGCTTTGGTCTTTCTTTTTTGGCTTGGTTTTGGCCAGTGTTGTTTTTATTGGAAAATCAATCAAAAATAAAAGACCTACGGACTATATTATGGCCGTTATTGGAATAGCAGTAGCCGTTGGTATAGGAGAGTTAGGGGTTGTTGAAAACAGCCAACAACCACTCTATTTATTTCTATCGGGTGCCTTAGCCATTTGCGCTATGATTTTACCCGGTATATCTGGTGCATTTATCTTGGTTTTACTCGGTTCATATGAGCCCATATTAAATGCAGTACACCAAAGAGACCTTTTAATTATTGCCACTGTAGGTGCAGGCTGTATTATTGGTCTGGCTTCTTTTTCTAGGATTTTAAAATGGACCCTTAATAAATTTAAAAATCAAACGCTCTCTATTCTAATGGGATTTATCATTGGATCTCTATCTAAAATATGGCCCTGGAAGGAAGTTGTTTCCACTAAGATTGTCAGGGATAAAGAGATTGTTTTGGCTTCCAAAAATGTATTCCCATGGGATTTTCTTGGAGATGCACAAATAATAGCTGCAGTCTTGCTAGCTGTTTTTGGCTTTTCATTAATTTTCATTTTAGAAAAATCTGCCAATAAAAAAACCACCTAAGTGCTTAATCTATAACATCATGGAGCAGCAAAGAACCCTAAAAGACAAAATGTTCCTATTCTTAAAAGGATTGGCTATGGGTGCTGCAAATAAAGTTCCAGGGGTCTCAGGGGGGATTGTGGCATTTGTAGGGGGCTTTTATGAAGAATTTATTTACGCCTTAAAAAAGGTCAATAAAAAAGCACTATTCCTTTTAATATCCGGAAGGTTTAAGTCATTTTATTACTATATAAACGGACCATTTCTTTGGGTACTCCTTCTGGGCATGTTNGTGAGCTACTTTAGCGTTTCTAAAGTGCTCGATTACTTTCTGCTTTCTCATGAGCGAAATGTTTGGTCCCTATTCTTTGGATTGATATTAGGATCAATTTATTATATCTCCAAACAATTTAAGCAATGGAATAAAANCACCATAATTTGGGGATTCATAGGATTGGGCATAGGGATTGGTATTAGTTTTTTAAGCCCTGCAAAAGAAAATGACCACTTGCTGTTTGTGTTTTTATGTGGGATGATTAGTGTCTCCGGAATGACACTTCCTGGTTTATCTGGTTCATTTATTCTGATGCTTTTAGGCAATTATGTACTTCTGCTTGTAGACAGTGTCAATGCACTTTACGATACTTTTTTTGAAATTATTCAAGGTGATTTTAGTNTTTGGAACAATCCAATACGGCTCAAAACACTTAAAATCCTCGGGGTTTTTACCTTGGGCTCCACTACTGGATTGGTCAGTTTATCCCATTTGATCAGTTTTGTTTTAAAGCGTTATAANGCCGTTACTACGGCGATTATTATTGGTTTTATTTCTGGCTCTTTAGGTGTCGTATGGCCCTGGAAACAAACCATTTACAAACTAAATGAATTAGGCAAACCATTGTTGGACTCGAACCAACACAAAATAATATTAAATTACCAGAGGTACATTCCTTCCATTCAAGATGCGGCTACATGGTGGGCTATTTTTTGGATGGGCATTGGTTTTGTATTTTTAATGGCTTTAGAGGGATATGCAAACAGACAGAAAAAATAAATACGGACTACTTGGAAAAGATATTGCTTATTCTTTTTCCGAAAATTACTTTGCAGAAAAGTTCAAACAACTTAATCTCGAAGGATACACATACGATAATTTTGACCTTCAAGACCTCAGTAGTTTTAAAGAAATACTCAGCGGAACAAAAAACTTAAACGGAATGAATGTAACCATTCCATACAAAGAATCCGTAATACCCTTCTTAACTAAATTAGATCCTACAGCTGCTGCAATAGGTGCTGTAAATACCATTAAATTCACAGAAGAGGGCACCATAGGTTACAACACAGATGNTATAGGTTTTAAAAATGCCATTGAACCTCTTATTATGCCCCATCATAAAAAAGCACTCATCCTTGGTACTGGTGGTGCCTCAAAGGCTGTAGCCCATGTTTTCAAAGACTTAGAAATTCCTTTTCTTTATGTGTCCAGACAGTCAAAAGAAGGTCAAATAAGTTACAAAGAACTCACAAAAGAAATGTTGCAAGAGCACCAAATCATTGTTAATTGCACCCCAATTGGGACCTTTCCTGAGGTGGACAAAAAGCCAAATATTGACTATGATCAACTTGGCGCAGCTCATATTGCTTTTGATTTAATCTACAATCCAGAAGTAACTGCATTTTTAAATGAAGCGAAAAAAAGAGGCGCTAAAATTAAAAATGGATATGAAATGTTAGTAGGCCAAGCAGAGGCTTCATGGGAGATTTGGCACAGTTAAAATAGCTGAGGTTTAAAAAGAATAAATTTTTATATACAGTTATATGTTAGTATATTACTAAGGATAAGAAAGGGCAAAAACCCTCTCTATTTTGAACTGACAAAATTACAGAAACATGTTAGAAGAAAAAGACGGAAACCTACAAGATCCGGTAGGAAAGGAAGGTTTAAATAGTGAAAATGAAACCACTCAAGAGGAACAAACTTCTCAAGAAGATCCTCAATCAGAAATTGATCATTCTAATGCAGAGGACGCAGAGGACNTAGACAATGCTTCTAGGCACAGTATTCCAGATATGGACTATGAGGCCATGAATATGGAAAATTTGGTCGGTGAACTCCAAAGACTGGTTAAAAATGAAAAGGTTCAAGCAATAAAAAAGAATGTAGACGCTATAAAAGCGGCTTTTGACCTTAAATTTCAAGACTTCCTAGAGCAAAAGAAAGCGGAGTTTATAGAAGGAGGTGGAAATGAAATAGACTTCAGGTACAATTCTGTATCTAAAAGACAATTTAATGAGGTATATGGTGAGTATCGAGAGAAAAAAGATGCCTACTATAAAACCTTAGAATCTAATCTTCAGAACAACCTCAAAAAACGCTTAGAGCTTATTGAAAGACTCAAAGGCTTGGTCAATATAGAAGAAGACATAAACGACACTTATAAGAATTTCAAGGAAATACAAAAAGAATGGAAAAATGCTGGTGCAATTCCAAGAACGCATTACAACGATGCTTGGAAAACCTACCACCACCATATGGAAATCTTTTATGACTTCTTAAACCTCAACAGAGAATTAAGAGACTTGGATTTTAAGCATAATCTTGAAGAAAAGCTTAAAATTATTCAAAAAGCAGAGGCACTTCATACTGAAACGGATATTCATAAAGCATTCCAAGAGCTTCAAACACTCCACAAAATATGGAAAGAAGATTTAGGACCCGTAGACAAAGAGAATAGAGAAGCCGTTTGGGATCGTTTTAGCGCAGCTACCAAAATCATACACGAGAAAAGACAAGAGTATTTTAAATCCTTAGAAAAAGGCTTTGAAGGAAATCTAGAAAAAAAACTCGAAATTATTGCTAAGATCAATGCGGTTTGTGAAGGTATTGCTACCACACACAAAGGCATTCAGAACCAGATGAAAACGGTAGAAACCCTAAGGAATACATTTTTTGAAACAGGGAAAGTACCTCAAAAACAAAATGAAAAAACATGGAAAGCCTTTAAAGCGGCAACCAAGGTGTTTAATCAGCACAAAAATAGTTTTTACAAGCACTTAAAGAATGAACAGCAAGAAAATCTGGANGCTAAAAAAGCGCTGCTAGATACTGCAAACGAACTAAAAGATAGTGAGGTAACTGACGAAACTACCCAAACTTTCAAGCGCATTCAAAATGAATGGAAAACTATTGGCCACGTACCTAGGAAGTATTCAGATAAAATTTGGAAGTCTTTTAAGGCGGCCTGTAATACTTATTTTACGAGTGTGAACAAGAGCAAAAATGCCAATAATGCTGTTGAAGAAGAAAATTTAACTGCCAAAGAAAAAGTATTGGCAGATCTAAAAGCCTATGACTTAGGAGCAGACAAAGAGAAAGACCTCGCTTTTATAAAAGAACAAATTGCTGTTTGGAAAAATATTGGAAGGGTACCTTTTAAAAGCAAAAACATCAACAACACCTTTAATAAGGTTTTAGATGCCCTATTTCTTAAATTAGATATTGACAAACAAGCAGGGGAATTACTCAAATATGGAGACAAACTCAATCAATTGGCCAGTTCTGATAATGATTATGCACTCGCAAACGAAAAGGCTTTTATTCGCAAAAAGATTGAAGAGTCTAAAAATGAGATGCGCCAATTAGAAAACAACTTAGAGTTCTTTTCAAATGCCTCTGAAGACAATCCAGTGGTTAAAGAAGTGGTTCAAAAAATCAATAAGCATAAGAGTGACATTGACACCTGGAAAGAAAAGCTTAAAAAGGTTAATATCCTAACCCATAAAATAAATAAAGAAGAGGAAGAGGCTTCTAGCAAAGAAGTTGCTGAGGAAGATTCAGCAGACTAAAACCATACTTTAAAACAACAAAAAA
>JGI26080J50196_1000938_pt1 | contig 13047 bp, 14 predicted proteins | sample SaaInl0LU_22_DNA_FD_50196 | JGI IMG/M metagenome (IMG submission 50196)
TTCAGAGTGAAAGACCGTGTCGAATACCATATAGCACGCAGGCTGTCACAAAGTCGCCCAGCACAAGGCAATGGCCTATGGGAATGGACGACGGGAGCTTGGCGGGCAACCAAATGGGCATGGATCGAAGCTGCGGTCGCCGATGGGCCAGCTGTCACAGCTAAGGGCTGCGACGGAGGTATTGCATGGTGTCATGACGCATGACTTTGGCGCATGGCCCCGGTTCTAAGCTATTGCAAATATGTCATATGTTTTGCGTTTTGACCTAGATCAATCCCTAGGGGATTGATCTAGGGTTTGGGAGTTACCGAATAAATGCGATGCGGTAGGCTTTGGTTTGTGTGTCAGCAATCGCCCGTTCCGCATTGGGAGCATCACCGAAGGACCAGTTTAAGGTTAAGGAAATATCAGTGTCTGATGCGCCGCTCTTACGGTGTTGACCAATGACCACGGCCAAGGAGGTGCGGTCTGTCANATCATAGGATCCGCCAAAGCCAAAAGCCAGGAGCGTTGCGCTGTTGTCATGGCCTCGTCGACCAATTCCGGCCAGAAAATGCACGTTTTCATATTGATAGTCTCCAGATAGGGCGTACTCCCAGCTATGATCGTCGTCGGTTTTACGGGAGGTGGCGAAATATAAACCATTTGTATGTGTTTCATAGCTCGCGACGATATCGAAGGAGGTATGGGTTTTCGTTGGCGTGCGATTTTGGTAGCGAATTATTCCGCTGAACACCCTCGGCAAGGCTTCAANGGTGGAGTAAATTCTGGTATTCGCCTCTTCATCATCCCATGTACGGTAAAAAGCGCCAAGCCGGCCAAGTGTTATTTGATATTCTGACCGAAACCCGTAGCCGCGGTTNTCATAGGTATCGCCCTTCTCGAAGGATACCATGCCTTCGACGAACAATCTGTTAGTCAAATGCGATCCAAAAGAGATGTTCGCTTCCTGCGTGCTCGGGTTGTTCGCAGAGTTGCGGTGAATGTAGCGCAGCCCATATTGGTTCCCGCCAGCCTCAAATCCAAGGTTCAGATTTGCACGCCGTGCGATATTGCTGTTCGATTCCTGATTTTGATAATTCAACCGGCTTTCAGACTAGGTTAATCCCGATGCTGACGCGCTGATCGGAATTAAGGATATTATCGCCAGTGTTATGCATGTCTGTTTCATTTTTATCTCCTGCTTTTGCGCGCAGACCAAAGCCCTCAGCCCATAGTGATGACCCGGAGCCAGCTGTTCCGCGTCTCGCGCCCATGCCTCTGTTGGCTTCATAACCTTGCAGTGATGAAAGAATTGCTAATAGCAGACGAAAAAATTCATCCCAATCGGAGCGATTTGCTTTTGAATTTTGCAACCGGATGAATTCCAATTCTTTCTAAAATGCGGATCATTACGAAATAAAAAACCCCAAATTGGTCTTTTTTTGTCAGAAAATTTACAAAACCCGGTTGACGCTCTCAGCGGTGGGCCATAAGTTAACGTCAGAATAGGAAACCAAGGCATGATCGACATGACTAAAATCGTCGTCCTGCGGCAAGAGGGCCGCTGCTGATACCAGACCCATGGTATTCGCCTCGCCCATGCCCCCTGAAAACGGGGGTTTTTTTATGCCAAGAATGAAAGTGAATTAAGATGACCCAAACAATGTCCGGCGCAAAAATGGTGGTACAGGCCCTGATTGATCAAGGGGTTGATACGGTGTTTGGATACCCCGGCGGAGCTGTCTTGCCGATTTATGATGAAATTTTTCTACAAAATAGCATCAAGCATTTTCTGGTTCGCCATGAGCAAGGCGCGGTGCATGCAGCCGAAGCCTATGCGCGCTCGACCGGCAAGCCTGGCGTTGTTCTTGTCACTTCGGGCCCCGGCGCAACCAATGCGGTGACGGGTCTCACTGATGCGCTTATGGACAGCATTCCTTTGGTTGTGCTGACAGGGCAGGTGCCGACCTTCATGATTGGCTCTGATGCATTTCAAGAAGCCGATACCGTTGGCATCACGCGCCCATGCACCAAACACAATTGGTTGGTCAAAGACACTGACGCTTTGGCGCATACGCTCCATAGTGCCTTTCATGTGGCCTGTTCTGGTCGGCCCGGCCCGGTTTTGGTGGACATCCCCAAGGATGTGCAATTTGCCAATGGCACCTATGAGGGGCCAGCCAAGATGAAATCGCATTACCAACCCCAGCTCAAAGGTGATCTTGATGCGATCACAGCCTTGGTTGCGGCGATGGAGACTGCAGAGAAACCTGTTTTCTATACCGGTGGCGGAGTCATCAACTCTGGTCCTATTGCCAGCCAATTGCTGCGCGAATTGGTTGAAGCCACAAATTTCCCGATCACCTCAACCCTTATGGGGCTCGGCAGTTATCCGGGTAAAGGTGCCAATTGGTTGGGCATGTTGGGCATGCACGGTCTGTATGAAGCGAATATGGCGATGCATGATTGCGATCTGATGATCAATATTGGCGCAAGATTTGATGACCGGATCACTGGCCGGCTTGATGCCTTTAGCCCCGGGTCGACAAAAGCGCATATTGATATTGATGCCTCCTCGATCAACAAGGTGATCCATGTCGATATCCCGATCCTTGGGGATGTGGCGCATGTTTTGGAGGATATGCTCAAAGTTTGGAAGGCGCGCGGGCGCAAAACAAATTCCAAAGCCCTGAAAACCTGGTGGGCGGAAATTGATGGATGGCGCAAAATTCGCTGCCTTGATTATGCCGCAGATAGCAAGGTGATCAAACCGCAATATGCGCTGGAGCGGCTTGAATCGCTGACGAAAGATTATGATCGATATATTACAACGGAAGTTGGCCAGCATCAGATGTGGGCAGCACAATATATGACATTTAATGATCCCAATCGTTGGATGACCTCTGGCGGGCTTGGCACCATGGGCTATGGGGTTCCCGCCTCCATTGGGGCGCAAGTGGCCCATCCGGGCAGCCTGGTGATCAACGTGGCCGGTGAGGCCAGCTGGTTGATGAATATGCAAGAAATGGGGACGGCCGTACAATATTGCTTGCCGGTGAAGCAGTTCATTTTGAACAATGAACGCCTTGGCATGGTGCGCCAGTGGCAAGAGCTGCTGCATGGTGAGCGCTATTCGCAAAGCTGGTCCGAATCCTTGCCCGACTTCGTGAAATTGGCGGAGGCCTTTGGTGCCAAAGGCATCCTATGTTCAGATCCGGCTGATCTCGATGAGGCTATTATGGAGATGCTGGCCTATGATGGCCCCGTGATCTTTGACTGTTTGGTGGAAAAACATGAAAACTGTTTCCCGATGATCCCATCAGGCAAAGCGCATAATGAAATGCTTTTGGGCGACGCTGCCATGAAAGGCGCCATCGACGCCTCTGGCTCGGTTTTGGTTTAAGGAGAGAGCACATGAACGCATTGAACATCACCAAAGGCACGTCGTCGAAATCCGCCTATAACCTGCGCTCTGGTCATGCTGATCTCAACGAGCGTCACACTCTGGCTGTGCTTGTGGCCAATGAACCGGGCGTCTTGGCGCGCGTCATCGGCCTTTTTTCGGGACGGGGTTATAATATCGAGAGCCTGACTGTTGCGGAAGTGGATCATGAGGGGCACACCAGCCGAATTACCATTGTCACCAGCGGCACACCACAAATCATCGAGCAGATCAAAGCGCAGTTGGGGCGGATCATCCCAGTATATGACGTGCATGACCTGACCGTTGAGGGCCCCTCTGTGGAGCGTGAATTGTCTTTGTTCAAAGTCAGCGGCAAGGGTGAAAAACGTGTTGAGGCCCTCCGCCTTGCTGATGTTTTCCGCGCCAATGTGGTGGACAGCACTTTAGACAGCTTCACCTTTGAAGTTGTTGGAAGCCCAGAGAAAATTGATGCTTTTGCGGATCTCATGCGCCCACTTGGATTGTCAGAAATGGCCCGCACGGGCGTGGCGGCTCTCTCGCGCGGCTAAAACTGCGGGCGGTCTGTCTGGTCAGTTGCGTTTGGCCGGTCAACTGTGGTTGGCCGGTCAACGATTGTCAAAAATCGACATCAAAACGTCGCAGAGGCGGGGTTTTGGTCGCGCCGGGAAAAGTTTCCCGCAGATTTTGGGCGTAGCTCCAAGGTAAATGGAGATCGCTATGGCCAAAGATTACATACAAACCGATATCACCTCAGTTCAGCAATCGGTGGAGCAGGCGAACGGCTTGGCCAATGCCCATTATATCGATCCAGCTGTGTTTGCCGAAGAAAGCGAAGCGGTGCTCAAAGCCACCTGGGCCGGGCTTGCGGTTGGCGCGGATGTGCCAAACCCGGGCGATGCAAAACCGATCCAATTTCTCGGCATGCCCCTGCTGCTCATTCGCGACAAGGACGGCGATTTGCGGGTGTTTGAAAATATCTGCCGCCACCGGGGCATGCAATTGGTGCATGAGGCGAAAACCATCGAAGGGGCAATCCGCTGCCCCTATCATTCTTGGTGCTATTCCACCAAGGGTAAGCTGGTCTCCACCCCGCATGTGGGCGGTGCGGGCCATAATACCCACCCAAGCATCGTCAAAGACAATCTCGGTCTGAATGAGGTGCGCAGCTATGTCTGGCGGGATGTGGTCTTCATCAACATCTCAGGCGATGCGCCTGACTTCACCGAGGTGCATGCCGATCTCATCGCGCGTTGGTCTGAATTTGACTGCACGCTGTACCACGGCGGCGCAGACAGCCGCTTTGAGCTGGAACTTACAGCCAATTACAAACTTGCGGTGGAAAACTATTGCGAAAGCTATCATCTGCCCTGGGTCCATCCTGGGCTCAACAGCTACTCGCGACTAGAGGATCACTACAACATCGTTGAATATGGGAAATTCTCTGGCCAGGGAACGCTCGTTTACCGGCAATTCAAGGCGGAAGATGGCTCTGCGGCCTTTCCGGATTTCCCAAATCTATCCGAGAAATGGAACGAGGGCGCGGAATATATTACCGTTTACCCCAATGTGCTTTTGGGGGTGCAGCGTGATCACGCCTTTGCCATCGTCCTTGAACCGAAAGCCCATGATAAAACTGTTGAACATATCCATCTGTACTATGCGTCCGAAGAGACTAAGGCGGCAAACCGCGCGGTGAATACCCGGCAATGGAAAGAGGTCTTTGAAGAAGATATTTTCGTTGTTGAAGGCATGCAATCGGGCCGGCACGCGCCGACCTTTGACGGCGGGCGTTTTAGCCCGGTCATGGATGAGCCGACCCATTGCTATCACGATTGGGTGGCGGGCAAAATCGCTTCCCATCGTGGCTGAGAGAGATGCCACGCTGGATGCTTTGATTCTCAAAGCCCATGCCCGCGATGATCGCGCCGCGCTCGTGACGCTTTATACCCAGGCGGCGGATCTGGCTAAGGATGTGGATGCGGAATGCTTCTTTTTAACTTATGCGCATATCTTTGCCCTAGAGCTTGACCATGCAAGCCAAGCCCAGCTCCGCGCCCGGCTTGTNGCCTANGGGCGGGAGTGAGTGGGCCGCCGAGTGGGCGGCGCAANTNGGTCGTGTCGTTCCGAANTGGCCTGAAGCCTAGTTTGACGCCCGGCGCGCCGCACGATTAACGACCACCGTGGCCAAAATGAGATCCACCAAACCCTGTTTGCGGGAGGTGATCAGCATTAAGATCACCGAAACGATTTGCAAGCTGGTGGCATAGGCGATCATTGTGCCCGCGGTATGCAGCAGCGCATAAAGCCCATCGAAGGGGCGATCGTGGCGTTGACGAAATTCGATGCCAGTTATCCGCATGCCCATGGTTGACGAATGAATAGTCAGGCCAAGGAAGCGATAGAAAAATCCCACGATGAGCCAGATACCCGCAAAAAACAAAAAGCCAATGCCCAGGGTAAAGAGGCTGACGAGGAAGGTGATGAAAGTAATGGCCACCGCATCAATAAACCAGGCGATCAGACGCTTGAGGTTCACATCATAGTAATAGGCGGCCTGGTCAATAGGGTCAGGTAAATCAGTCATAATAAATCAATCTTTCGAAAAGGCGCTCCACCCGTGAGGGGCGGAGCGTTATGGTCTGTTAGGCCTCAGCCTGTGTAGATTTGTCTTCTGTCTTGCGGCTCCGGTCTTTCATAAATTCGTCAAATTCTGATTGGTCCTTTGCCGCACGTAGACGGTCCATGAAGGCTTCAAATTGCTGTTGCTCTTCCTCAAGCCGGCGCAGCGTGTCAGCCTTATAGGCATCAAATGCCGCGTTGCCGCTCGAGGCATCGCGTCGGTAAAATGATTTTGAGCGTGAACAAGAGTGAGATTTTGAAAACATGCGATCGCTCCAGATCATATAAAACAGAAGGGCGAGACCCAGGGGCCAAAAGAAGATGAACCCAAGGATCATAGCGGCGATCCAGGCGCCTTTGCCTCTGCGGTCCATCCAGTTTTCACAAGCCGAAAACCATCCGTCTTTTGACGAGGGGTGCGTGGCTTCTGGGGCGAGGGTGGTCATTGTGGTCTCCTTTGTTGATGTAAATAATGTTTACATTTGCAATGTGGGAAAGGTTTTATTGTTTTGCAAGAGGGTATGTAAATCTTTTTTACATTTTTTGGCTAAAGGCGGAAATCCGCCCCTGACACAGTCTGGCCATCTGCTGGGGGGCGCAGCCAAACACATGGATGGGCGTGCCCGCGGCCGCATAGATTATTTGATAGGTGAGCAGCGTTTCATCAAAAAATGTTGATATCTCGGTTAGATGCCCGACAGGGCTCACCCCGCCGATGGCAAATCCGGTCGTGGCGCGGATTCGCACAGCATCAGCCTTGCCCAATGGCTCACCGGCCAAAAGCGCCGCCCGTTCCAGATCTACGCGCCGCGCTCCGGCCGTTACAAACAGATAAAGCTGGCCGCTCACCATTCCTTCAAAGAGGATAGACTTCGCAATCTGATCCACCGCACAGCCCAGGCTCTCTGCGGCGGCTTTGGCGGTGGTGGCCTGACCTGTTTCGATAACCTCTAGGGTCGGATCGGCGGTAAAGAGTGCAGATTTTACCCGTTTCAGGCTTTTACTCATAGTGACCCCATTGACCTTGTCTCACTTGCTCAGCAGTTTGACGTTATGACACTTATCGAGTCAATCCAGCGCAGTCCCATTGCATTCGAAACGGCCCGCGGCCAAGCTCTTGCGGCCGACTGGGGCGCAAGTGGTGCCTTGGCGGAGGTTTTGACGGGTATCGGCGGGTGTAGCCCTTACCTTTGCGACCTGCTGCGCCAAGAGCAAGACTGGCTTGCTGAGGCCGTGACACTGGCGGCACCGCTCCAAAATGTTTTGCCCGCAGATATCGCAAGCCATATCGGCCCAGAGCTGCGGCGGGCCAAGCGGCGGGTCGCGGGATTCTTGGCCATGGCAGAAGTCTCTGGCGCCTACTCATTGGCGCAATCTACTGAGGCCCTGACGGAGTTCGCCGACCAGGCCGTGGCCTTGGCCTTTGAGGCGGCTCTGGCGCCCTATCAAGCCTCGGGCAAGCTGCCGGAAGAAACCGGCTTATTTGTTATTGCTATGGGCAAAATGGGGGCGGGAGAGCTCAATTATTCTTCAGATATTGATCTCGTGGTGATGTTTGATGACCGCGAAATGGATCATTTTGAAGCCGCAACGCGGCGCCAAGTTTTGGTGCGGGTCACCCGCGCGGCAACCAAACTGCTCAATGACATTACCGAGCATGGCTATGTTTTTCGCACCGATCTCCGCCTGAGACCTGATCCATCAGTGACGCCGATTTGCGTCGCAATGAGCTCGGCGCTGGACTATTATGAGAGTCTGGGCCGCACATGGGAGCGGGCGGCTTTTATTAAAGCACGGGTCTGTGCTGGTGACCGCAAGGCTGGCGCGGCGTTCCTGGATCAGATGGTGCCCTTTGTATGGCGCCGCTATCTTGATTTCGCCGCGATTGAGGAAGCCCATGCGCTGCGCTTGAAAATTCGCACCAAGACCGGCGCAAGAGGTGCAATCAGCGTGCCTGGCCATGACGTGAAATTGGGCCGGGGCGGCATTCGTGAGATCGAATTTTTCACCCAAACACGACAGCTCATATCAGGCGGGCGTGATGCGGATTTGCGATCATGCCAAACTGTGGCGGCATTGGATCAACTGGCGGCCAAAGACTGGATCTCCGAGGCGATCAGGAACCAGTTGCAGCGCAGTTATAGGGTTTTGCGGCATACCGAGCACGCCATTCAAATGATCCGCGACGCGCAAACGCAAAGCGTGCCCACATCAGATGAGGGGATTGGACGTGTCGCAGGGTTGTTGGGCTTGTCTGCATCTGAGTTTCTCACCCAAACAGGGGCACATTTGAATGCGGTCCATGCGATAACGGAGTCGTTCTTTGCGCCAGCGCCGGCCACTGCGCCCGAGGTTGCCTTAGAGGACCACCATGAGATCACCCAGCATTGGCCGAGCTATGCGGCCATGCGCTCGGAGCGGGCGACCGCATTATTTGATATGCTGCGCCCTGAGATCCTGGCACGATTGCAAAAGGCCCCAGATCCCAAGGAAGCCTTGATCCATTTTGATAATTTTTTGCGAGGCTTGCCGGCAGGTATTCAAGTGTTTTCGCTCTTTGCAGCCAATCCAAAACTGGTTGAGCTTTTGACGGATATAGTGGTGAGTGCCCCGGCTCTGGCGCAATATTTGGGTCGCAATTCTGGGGTGTTGGATGCGGTGCTAAGCGGTGAGTTTTTTGCGCCTTGGCCGGGGACCGAGGCTCTGGCGGCGCAGCTGACTGAGAAGCTGGCGGTGGCGACAGATTATGAATCCGGTCTGGATTTGGCCCGCATTTGGACCAAAGAGTGGCATTTCCGCATTGGCGTGCATTTGCTGGAGGATCTCATCGCCCCCCGAGACGCTGCAAGCCATTATGCGCAGTTGGCGGAGGCGGTTTTGACGGCGGTCTTTGACTTTGTGCATCAAAATTTTGCACTTAAATATGGTCATATTCCTGACTCCGATTGTGCCATCCTGGCCATGGGCTCGCTTGGCGCCGGGCAGTTGAATTCTCAATCGGATCTCGACATGATTTTGATTTTCGATGCGGATGTGAATGCGCAGTCAGACGGCGCGAAACCTCTGTCGTGCCGCCAATATTTTTCGCGATTGACCCAAGCGCTCATCACTGCTCTGACGGCTCCAACGGCGCATGGGCGGCTCTATGAGGTGGACATGCGCCTGCGCCCTTCGGGCCGCGCCGGGCCTGTGGCGACCTCGCTTGCAGGGTTTGAGAGCTACCAGCGGGCGGAGGCTTGGACCTGGGAGCATTTGGCACTCACCCGCGGCCGCGTCATCACNGGCAGCGCCGTGTTTCGTGAGGCTGTTGAGCGATTGCGTNAGNAAATCTTAGATGAAAAGGCAGATTGGGCCCGTATTTTAANGGGGCTGCGGGATATGCGCGCCCGCCTGGCCGAGGGAAAGCCGCAATCGGGGTTTTGGGATCTCAAGCGCGGGTCTGGTGGGTTGCAAGACATCGAGTTGGTGGCTCAGGGCATGGCTTTGATGCAAAGCTGTCGAGAGGGGGCGACCGCGGCACAATTGCACTTTGCGCAACGCGGGCGGGCCCCTGTGGCGGCCGATTTTGCCTGTTTGGCGCGATCACACGATTGGCTGTCGGAATTACGCCTTCTGCATCATCTGATCTGTGGCACCGATGTGCAATCCGAGGCCTTTGCCGAAGGTGGCCTTGCCCGGTTGCGCCGGATCATGAAGATGGGACCTGAGGTGGATTTTAAACAGATGATCACCGAACACCGCGGGCAATGTGCAGAGGTGATCGACCAGATATTGGGACAGAGTGAAGGGCAGGGGAATGAAAGTTGAAGATGTGGATCCCAAAGGCTTGATCCGGGAAAGCTACCGGATTGAGGGAATAACGCCGCCGGAGTGTAAGACCATCTTCTTTGATTGGGCGATCCAAGTGCCTGTAACGGCTGATCCCGCCACCCATATTGCTTTTTGTATAGCGCATTACGGCGCAGGGCAGCCCGATCATCCGATGACCGCTGTCCTACAGGCTGCATTGGCCCCGGCGCCTGCGAAAGTCAGGCGCGGGGGACGTGCAGGTCGCATCACGCCAGAAGGTCAGCGGCGCGACGGGCAATCTGTGTAATTTGATCCCAATCTCCTGCGTCGATCAGCGCTTTTGGTGCAATCCAGCTGCCCCCCACACAGCGCGTATTGGGCAGGGCGAGATAGGTTTTTGCATTTTCCGGTGTCACTCCGCCTGTGGGGCAAAAGGTGATCTGCGGCAAAGGTCCGGCCATGGATCCAAGGGCCGGTGCGCCGCCAGCGGCTTCGGCGGGGAAGAACTTTTGAAAAACGAAACCTTGCTCCAAGAGCCGCATGGCTTCCGTAGCGGTGGCCGCTCCGGGCAAAAGCGGCAAGTCATACTCTCGCGCAGCTTCGATCAGACTATGCGTCGCGCCGGGCGAGACGCCAAAGGTCGCCCCAGCGGATTTTGCATCCCGGATTTGCGCGGCGGTAAGCAGGGTGCCGACCCCGGCCATGGCGCCCTCAACTTCGGAAACGGCGGCAATAGCCTCCATCGCCGCCGCCGTGCGCAGCGTGATTTCCAAAGCAGGTAGCCCGCCCGCCACAAGGGCGCGGGCCAGGGGCTGGGCATCTTCGACCCGGTCAATGGTCAAAACCGGAATAACTGGGGCGGCGGTGCAAACTTTTGCGATCATATCTGTATGTGTCATATTTCTTTTCCTAAATTACGACGCCCGCGCCTTGCGACGCTGCGCCGGCTGTGCGCCGGAAGACAGAGAACAATTCGCGTCCCATGCCAATTTCATTGTCGCAGAGGTCTGGTTTGGCCGGGATGCGCTCCTGCCAATTCTCAGCCAATGTCTCCAGTCGCCCCGCAACAGCGTCCAAGCGCAGCATATCGCCATCTTCAATCTGGGCAATCGGTCCGCCAGCCGCAGCCTCTGGCGACAGGTGAATGGCCGCAGGAACCTTGCCCGAAGCACCCGACATGCGCCCATCTGTGACCAAGGCGACCTGATGTCCCCGGTCTTGCAAGATGGCCAGGAAGGGCGTGAGATTGTGCAGTTCTGGCATGCCATTGGCTGAGGGGCCTTGGTAGCGGACAACGACAATAACATCGCGGTTCAAGGCTCCAGATTGGAACGCTTTTTTCACAGCATCTTGACTATGGAAGACCGCGGCTGGCGCTTCGATAAAGCGCCGCTCTTCGGCCACAGCCGAGATTTTCACCACGGCGCTGCCAAGATTTCCCGTTAGGTTTTGCAAGCCGCCACTGGCTTGGAACGGATCGCTGACGGGCCGCAATATTTTGTCGTTGAGACTCTGTTTTGGTGCTGGGGCATAGCCCACTGTGCCCTCGGTCAGAACTGCTTGGCGGGTAAAATTATGCAGGCCTGGACCCATGATGGTCATGACATCTTCATGCAACAGGCCAGCGTTCAACAGCTGATCGATTAAATAGGGCAGGCCCCCGGCTGCATGGAAGTGGTTCACATCCGCAAGCCCATTGGGATAGACCTTGGCCAAGAGCGGCACGATCTGCGAAATTTCGGCGAAATCCTGTGGCTCTAAGATCACCCCAGCGGCGCGGGCCATGGCNGGGATATGCAGCACGAGATTGGTCGAGCCCCCCGTGGCCATCAGGCCAACAATGCCGTTGACCCAGGCTTTTTCGTCCAGAATTTCTGCGGTTGGGATGAAGTTGCCNCCAAGGGCGGTNTTGGNCAAGACCTGCGCCGTGCCCTGCGCGGTGAGCGCNCCGCGCAGATCACTTGCAGGGGGNACGAAGCTGGCGCCGGGCAGGTGCAGCCCCATAAATTCCATCAGCATTTGATTTGAATTGGCCGTGCCGTAGAAGGTACAGGTGCCCGGCCCGTGATAGCTGGCCATTTCTGCGGCCATGAGCTCATCTCGGTCGCAGAGCCCGTCGGCAAAACGTTTGCGCACTTCAGTCTTCTCGTCGTTGCTAATGCCCGATGGCATGGGGCCTGCTGGCAGAAAGACGGAGGGCAGATGCCCAAAGGTGGCCGCCGCGATCACCAAGCCAGGAACGATTTTATCACAAACGCCCAAGAAAACCGCCGCGTCAAAAGTATTGTGCGACAGGCCAATGGCGGCGGCCAGTGCAATTGTGTCGCGTGAAAACAGGCTAAGCTCCATTCCAGATTGCCCCTGTGTGACCCCATCACACATGGCCGGCACCCCGGCGGCCACCTGCGCGGTGGCACCAAGCGCGCGGGCCGCCTCTTTGATTTGCTCGGGATAGGTCTCAAAGGGCTGGTGTGCGGACAGCATGTCGTTATAGGCGGTGATGATCCCGATATTTGGCGCACGCTCTTGCAGAAGCGTTGTTTTATCATCGCCCATTGCCGCATAGGCATGGGCTTGGTTGCCACAGCTGAGATGTGCACGGCGGGGCCCGTCTTTGGCGGCACGCGCTATTTTGGCCAGATAGGCGGCGCGGCTGTCTTTCGAGCGATCAACAATCTTTTGCGTAACGTCTGCCAGTTTCGGATGCAGGGGCATAGCTCTCTCCAATAATCATGTTAGCGCTATCATCATACTTCACGCCAGAAATCAATACACATATGCCCTTGTTGTTAAAGTTTCCCTGAATTAGGCCATGTCCAACCATAAAGGGGGCAGAGATGCACAGTGACCATCCGGTGATCCGATTAAAGCCTAAAACCAACGCTCAACGTCTGCGGCATGGGTTTCCGTGGGTCTATGACAATGAGTTGGTCACCGACCGCCGCACCAAGGCCATCGCGCCGGGCAGTCTGGCAATCCTACAAGATCATGGGCAAAACACACTTGGGCTGTTTGCGGTCAATCCAAATTCTAAAATTTTCGCCCGCAAAATCTCCAATGAGTTGGACTGCGCGGTGGATCAGCCATGGTTTGCTCAGAAGATCGCCAAAGCCCTCGCGCTGCGCGAGGCGCTGTATAGCGAGCCCTATTATCGTTTGATACACGCAGAGGCCGATCAGCTGCCCGGGCTGATCATTGACCGTTTTTCTGATCTTTTGGTTATCCAACCGAAT
>JGI26080J50196_1000947_pt1 | contig 12989 bp, 13 predicted proteins | sample SaaInl0LU_22_DNA_FD_50196 | JGI IMG/M metagenome (IMG submission 50196)
TCTCGATCTCTGCGGAACAGCTCCAAAAGATGATCCACCGCCGCCTGCGCATCACCCGCCGCGTGGAGCGCAATGGCCAAGTCGAGCCGTGCTTGATGATTGTCACCCTCTGCCTCAACCGCAGCTTGCAATTCCCCCAACGGTCCGGCCCCTGCCGCTTGCTTGGCCAGCTCGAGTTGCGCATAAAGCGCCTCAAGCTCGGGTGCCTTGCTGATCTCTGCGGGAGCCCCATTCAGGGTCGCTTCTACTTGCTCCAAATCACCCTGCGCGAGATAGCATTGCGCCAGGCCAGCATAGGCGCCCACCGTTGAAGGTTCTTCTTCCAAAATCGCAGCAAAAGTTTGTGCGGCATCTTCAATATCACCATCCGCCAGCATCTCTTGGGCCGCGCTCAAAGCATCGGCAAGCCCGCCGTCTGGAGCACCATTGCCCATAGCGGACACACGATCCACGAAGGCTTGGATTTCCGATCCGGGCACCGCACCTTGAAAGCCATCAACCGGTTTTCCCTGCCAAAACGCATAGACGGTTGGAATGGATTGGATTTGCAGCTGACCAGCAATGGCTTGGTTTTCATCGACATTCAGCTTCACCATCTGCACGGCACCCTGCGCCGCCGTCACAGCAGCTTCCAAAGCCGGGCCTAAAGTTTTGCACGGCCCACACCATGGCGCCCAGAAATCCACAATCACCGGCACGGACTGCGATGTTTCTATCACATCTTGCATAAAGCTCTGTTCTGATCCGTCTTTGATCAACGCGCCGGCGTCGGTTGTCGGGGCGGCAGTGTTCAGTTCCAACATGGTAAATTCCTTTAAAGTTAGGCTCTATATGAGTGTCTCAATGGCATTTGCCAAGAGCCCTTACAGATCAAAGCTGGCAAAAACGGGCGCATGATCGGAGGGTTTCTCCCACCCCCGCGCCTCACGCAGCACCCGGCTGGAATGCGCCGCGGCAGAAATATCGGATGTGGCCCAGACATGGTCCAAGCGGCGCCCTTTGTCCGCTGCATCCCAATCTTTGGCCCGATAGGACCACCANCTGTAGAGCAAGCCATCGGGAATATCCTGCCGGGTCACATCCACCCAATNGCCTGCAGACATCACCTCATTGAGATGCGCCACCTCTATNGGCGTNTGGCTGACAATTTTGAGCAGCTTCTTGTGATCCCACACATCATCTTCACGAGGGGCAATATTCAAATCGCCCACCANGATGGANCGCTGAGGTTTTTGTGCCGCAAAAATATCGCGCAGCTCGGTGAGATAATCGAGTTTTTGTCCNAACTTCTCATTTTGCNCCCGATCCGGCACATCGCCTCCAGCAGGTACATANTGATTGTGGATGGTCACCCCATTGGGCAAACGGGCCGCCACATGCCGGGCATGCCCCAGTTGTGCCAGATCCAAACTCCCCGCATCCTCCAGCGGAATTTTGGACAAGATGGCCACACCATTATATCCTTTTTGACCACGCGCCACCATGTGGGGATAGCCCAAGTCTGCAAAACCCGCGGTTGGGATCAACTCAACAGGGCTTTTGCACTCTTGCAAACACAAGACATCGGGCGCCTCCTCGCGGAGCAATTGCAAAACAATCGGCTCGCGTAGGCGGACCGAATTAATATTCCAAGTGGCCAGGGTGAAGGACATGCGTGCAGCTCCGTTCAAATTTAATTCCGATTACCTATAGAGCATGAGACCCGGCAACCAACCCGTTTTCATCAAAAACTTTTGCGCAATGGCACATCAGATCGAATGGGCGTATTGAGAGGCCATGACACAATTGCCAACATATGACCATGAACGCATCCTTCAGGCGCAAGGCTGCCAGGTGATTGCCGGCGTCGATGAAGTCGGCCGCGGCCCGATCAGCGGCCCTGTCTTTGCGGCCGCTGTTATTTTGGACCCGAAACATATCCCCATAGGATTGAACGACAGCAAGAAACTCTCCGCCAAAAAGCGTGATGCCTTGCTTGAGAGCATTCTGGCCCATGCGGATGTTTCGGTGGCCAGTGCCTCAGAACGTGAGATTGAGCAGATCAATATCCTGCGGGCCGCGCATCTGGCAATGGAACGCGCTGTGGCAGGGTTGAAGCAAACACCAGATCACGTGCTGGTGGATGGCAATATCATTCCACGCAATCTTGAAATCCCCGCCACGGCTTTGGTCAAAGGGGACTCTCTGTCAGTGTCGATTGCGGCTGCATCAATTGTGGCAAAAATTAGGCGTGATTTGGTCATGTGTGATTTAGCGCAACAGTTTCCCGGTTATGGGTGGGAAAAAAATGCCGGATACCCGACAGCACAGCATCTAAAAGCCCTCCAAGATTTCGGGGTGACCCCACACCATAGACGAACCTTCAAACCGGTACACAATATCTTGTATCAAGGAAAAAATTTAAACTGCTGATAAGAAAAAGAAATTGACGCCGAATCGTTCCTGACTCATCCTATGGCTAACCAACGAGTGCGAAAATGCACCATGGGCAGAGGCAGAAAAATGAATCAAAAACCAAATGAATCGGCAGTCGATGGGCTGCCGCTGAACACAATTATCGATGGCGACTGCATCGATGTCATGAACACACTCCCGGAAAACAGCGTCGATCTTATCTTCGCCGATCCGCCCTACAACTTACAGCTCAAGTCAGATCTTCACCGCCCGGACAACTCCAAGGTGGATGCAGTTGATGATCACTGGGATCAATTCGACAGCTTCGCAGCCTATGACACTTTCACCCGCAACTGGCTGAAAGCGGCAAGGCGTATTCTCAAGCCCAATGGCGCGATCTGGGTGATTGGAAGTTATCACAATATTTTCCGGGTCGGCACAGCCTTGCAAGATGCGGGCTATTGGATCTTGAATGATGTGGTCTGGCGTAAGTCAAACCCCATGCCAAACTTCCGCGGCAAGCGCTTTACCAACGCGCATGAAACCATGATCTGGGCATCCAAAGCTGAAGGGTCAAAATATACGTTCAACTATGAAGCGCTCAAAGCCATGAATGAAGGCATTCAAATGCGCAGCGATTGGGTGCTGCCGATTTGTAACGGGCATGAGCGGCTAAAGGATGAAAACGGTGACAAGGCCCATCCGACGCAAAAACCAGAAAGCCTGCTGCACCGGGTTCTGCTTGGGACCACCAACCCCGGCGATGTGGTGCTCGATCCATTCTTTGGCACAGGCACGACGGGGGCTGTGGCAAAAATGCTGGGCCGTGACTTTATCGGAATTGAGCGCGAAGAGGCATACCGCAAAGTTGCCCAAAAGCGGATCGACAACCTGCGCAAATATGACAGCGACGCCCTGGCGGTCAGCCTGTCCAAACGTGCAGAACCCAGGGTCGCCTTTGGTCAGCTCGTCGAGCGCGGTATGTTGCGGCCGGGTGAAGTGCTCACCAGCCCACGCGGCAAAGAGGCCAAAGTGCGCGCCGATGGCACATTGATCAGCGGCGAGGCCGCTGGCTCCATCCATCAAGTGGGTGCGGTTCTGGAAAATGCACCGTCCTGCAACGGGTGGTCTTATTGGAACTTCCGCCGCGATGGCAAAACGGTCTCTATAGATCTTCTGCGCCAACAAATTCGCTCGGAAATGCGTCAACGCCCCAACTAAATCCATCCGAACACATAAGTTTCGCCTGTGCTTGCATCTCTATGCCAAGCGCCACCTTATGCCCTGCCGTTCTGGTGGGGCATTTTTTATCGCGGCACCGGATTTGTAGCCCTGTTATACGGGGCCCAATCCGCAATCCCGGATAATACATTTTGCGCCAGCGCTGCACCTTTGGATTCATGAACCGGCGAAACCGCCAAGGAAACATCGCCATCATGGCCATAATCGGATACCCAAAGGCCAAGTGCGGGGCCTCCTCAGGCGCATAGGTTTGCAGCAAAGGATAGGGACGGTCTGGTTTATAGTGATGGTCAGAATGACGTTGCAGATTGATCAGCAACCAATTGGACGCCCGATGTGCCGCATTCCATGAATGGCGCGGCAAGACATGCTCATAGATGCCATCGCCCAAATGTTTGCGCGTCAACCCGTAATGCTCAACATAGTTGACCAGTTCCAGCTGCCAAACAGCAACAAAAGCCTGAAAGGCAAAGAGGAGCGCCCCGGCAAAACCGCCGATACCAAAGGCCAAAAGCACAAAGCCAACCTGCAACACAACATATCGCAACAGCGGGTTCTTTGAATGGAAAAACCCGCGCCCGGCCCGGCGCAGCATGGCCCTCTCGGCGCTTATGGCAGAAAAAAAGCACTGCTTCAGCACCCTGGGAAAGAACCGGTAGAAACTCTCATTATAGCGCGCCGTGACCGGATCCCGCGGGGTTGCGACATAGCGATGATGCACCAACAAATGCTCACTGCGAAAATGCGAATACAGCACCATCGCCAAAAGCAGATCTGCCATCCAGCGCTCAACCGCGGTTTTTTGATGCATCATTTCATGGCTATAGTTGATGCCAATCGTACCAGACATGACGCCCAAACTGTAAAAAAGCCCCAATTGCTCCCAAAAATTCAGGTGAGCCGAATGCGAGACATAGATCAATAGGCCAAAAATACTGACAAACTGCAAAGGCGCCCAAAGCAAAGTGGCCCATCGGTAACCTGCCAAAGCCGAGACATCCGTTGCCGGATCCTCATTGGCGTGAGATAGACCAAACGCCAAGTCAAGCAATGAGAACAAATACCAAGCCAGCACCGGGGCAAGCAATACCCACCAGCCGCCCAGAATCGCGCTCGCCCAGATCAAAGGGAACAGCAAATAAGACACCCAAAAGGGTAAAACCTTGCGCCATTGCCCAATCTCCGGCGTCAGGCTCAGATCAGCCATTGTTCAATCCTTTAAATCTCAGGCACATAACGGCCCTTAAGTCGAAAATACCGCGCCAACGCGGGGCTCAAAATATCTTTTCAGCACAAAGGCGGCCCGGAATGATGCCACATTAAAAATCTATGCCCATAATTCAGACTAAGGTTTGAGGTTCTACCTGACAAGACCGGCTAGGTCTCTGCCTCTGCCATGCTCCAAATCTTGCGCATCACGGTGGGAAGATCTGCGGGCCGGAAGTTCTCAGCGGCGGTGAATGTTTGATTGGTTTGCTGGGCATCAACCTGGGCCACCATCACCCGCAGACGCAGATGGAAATGTGTGAACGTATGGCGCACCTCACCCGGTGCCTCGATCCAGTCTGCCTGGATCGGAGGGATCGCATCCGGCGGCGTCTCGCGCCATTCACTGCCGGGCCAGCCCAACATGCCGCCCAGCAAGCCGCGCTCTGGGCGCTGCTCCAGCAAGACAGCCCCGTCGCTGCGCCGCGCGACATAAGCGGTCCCAAAGCGCGTGGGCTTTTTCACCTTTGGTAATTTCTTCGGCAATTCCGCCGCAGTGCCTGCTTTTCGCGCCGCGCAAATGCCATGCCATGGGCAAAGGGCGCAGCGCGGTGATTTTGGTGTGCAAATCGTGGCGCCCAAATCCATCACCGCTTGTGCATAATCGCCGGGCCGCGCCGGGGGTGTTAGGCTGGCGGCATAGGACGTCAGCGCGCCCTTCGCCTGTGGAAGCGGCGCGTGGAGATCAAATAAACGCGCCATGACCCGCTCAACATTGCCATCCACCACCGTTTCCGCATGATCAAATGCGATCGCAGCGATAGCGGCGCTGGTATAGGGGCCAATGCCCGGCAGGTTTTGCAAGGCCGCGCGATCTTCTGGGAATTGTCCACCATGCTCCGCCACAATAACCCGGGCGCATTTCAACAAATTGCGCGCGCGGGCATAATAGCCCAGCCCCGCCCAAGCTGCCATCACATCGGCATCTTCAGCGGCCGCCAAATCCACCACCGTGGGCCATGCCGCTGTAAACTTCAAAAAATAGGCCTTCACCGCCGCCACAGTGGTTTGCTGTAACATAATTTCAGAGAGCCAAATACGGTAAGGATCGGGCAGCTGCCCGGCCACGCGCGCGGCCGGGCTGACCCGCCAAGGCAACTCCCGTGCATGGAGATCATACCAGTTCAAAAGCTCAGTTGAATTCATGAAATCACGCAAGTTTGAGTAGCTTTCTACAAAAGTGGTGGCGTTGCGCCCGGCTTCAGGTAAAATAGGGTAAATCAGGAAGAGTCAGCAAAATCGATGCAAAAAAATGCAAGCGGATCTGAAAAACGCAGAGCGGGCTTTCGGCGCACCTCGGCTTTGGTCGAGCAAAAACTTCGAAATGCAGGCGAATCGCGTGGTTTTGCGATCACACGGCTTCTGACCCATTGGTCAGAAATTGTTGGTGCGCCTATCGCGGAAATATGCACACCGGTGAAAGTCAGCTATGCGCAAAAGGGGTTTGGTGCGACATTGGTTGTCCTGACCACTGGCCCACAGGCTGAAATGCTGGCCATGCAAGTGCCGCAACTGCGCGAGAAGGTGAATGCCTGCTATGGCTACAACGCGATTTCCCGCATCCGCATCACCCAAACAGCCCCCATCGGATTTTCTGACGGCAAAGCCCGGTTTGGAGCCTTGCCAAAGACTGCGCCCCCAGCGCCCTGCCCCGCCACGGCTCAAAAAGCCAAGGCCATTGCTTGCGAGATCAAAGACGACGGCCTAAGAGCAGCTTTGGCAGCCTTCGGTGAAAACATTATGAAACATGAAAAGAGATCTTGAGATGAAAAAGACCTATGTGATCGGATTGGTATTTGTAATCGCCTTTGGCATCGGTGCTTATACGGTGAAGGCACCCACGCCCTCTGGACTAACGGCCCCAGGCTTTGGTGCCGCCAATGCAACAGAGGCCGGTGAGATTGACACATCCTCTATTCTCGAGATGACACTTGGCGCCGAAGACGCGGCAATTCAGATGACAGAATATGCCAGCTACACCTGCCCCCATTGCCGCACTTTCCACAAAGATGTGTTTCAAAAACTCAAAGCGGATTATATCGACACAGGCAAACTGCGTTTTACTTATCGCGAGATCTATTTTGACCGCTATGGCCTCTGGGGGTCCATCGTCGCACGCTGCGGCGGGGCTGATAAGTTCTTTGCCATCTCAGATCTTCTCTACACCAAGCAATCCGAATGGACCAAAGGCACCCCGGCCGAAATTGCAGAGAATTTGCGCCGCATTGGCATCACCGCCGGCCTGTCGCAAGAAGATGTTCAGACCTGCTTTACCGATGGGGAAAAAGCACAAAACCTGGTGGCTTGGTATGAGGCGAACCGGGCCGAAGATGAAATCTCTTCCACCCCGTCTTTCATCATCAATGGTGTGAAATATGCCAATATGTCCTACGCAGAATTGCAAAAAATTCTGGATGCTCAATAAAATCAAAGTCCAAGGTTGATGAGTTTTTCATCGATCTTGGACCAATCTTGGATCTCAAGCCGCACGGGCAAGGCCAAAACATCCCTTTGATATTGAGCCGGTAACCTGGCCGCATCTTTTTCTGTACAAACCAACTGCGCATTCAGCGACCGCGCCTTTGCAGCCAGCCGTTTCATCAAGGGCAGCGACAGCGGTTCGTGATCCGATAAGGCTTCACAGCCCAAAACATTGGCGCCAAGATCGCGCAGGGTGGCAAAGAATTTTTCTGGATGGGCAATCCCGGCAAAGGCAAAAACCGGTAGCCCCTGCCATGGCATGCCTGTCAGCAATGGTTTGATCTGGCCCTCAACCCGCAAATGCGCATGGTCTGGCCCCAAAGCCTCAAACCGCCGCTGCGCTGCCGCCTCACCAATTGACAGGCAAAGATCCGCACGCGCCAAACCCTTGGGCCAGGGGCTCTCGCAAGGGGCCGGCCGGCACACAAAACCCATTGCCAAATCCAAGGGCGGCATTGACGACAACGATCGAAAAATCTTTGTGCACAGAGGGATCTTGGAAGCCATCATCCATCAAAATCACATCTGGATTTTGCGCCAAAGCTAGGGCCAAACCTTCGGCTCTTTTGCGCGCCACCACCACAGGGCAAAAGGCAGCAATCAGCAAAGGTCGTCGCCCACCTCCCCCGCCCCATGTGTTTTTGGGGCAACCAAAGTTGGCGCGGCGACAGTGCCACCATAGCCACACGACAAGGCCACAACCTTCCGGCCACGCGCCTGCAGATGCTCGGCCAATGCAATAACCACGGGGGTTTTTCCTGTGCCGCCGGCATTGATATTTCCAACACAAATCACGGGGCAGCGCGCATGATGCGCCTGCGACGCCTGGCTTTGCCGCCAAGCCGTTGCCGCACCATAGAGCCAGCCCAAAGGCCATAGACCATAGGCCAAGACCCCCGGCGGTTGATGCCAAAACTGCGGCGTGCGTATCATTGTTGCGCTTCCCCAAGACCCAGTTTTTGCAAGGTTATCTCCACCAAACGATCCGTCACCTCTGCCCCTTCTGAGACAGCCTCCCAACCCGCAGCGGCCATCTCGGCGCATTGGTCAGGTTCCATCAACGCCGCCACGCGGCGGCTCAAATCTTGTGCCGTCTCCAAAGGCTGCGTGGCTCCGGACTCCCGCAAGCGATCATAGGCATGTTGATTTTGGCCAATTGCAGGCCCGTGCACAACCGCGCTCCCTAAAGCGGCCGCCACCATTGGATTGGGCACATCGCCGCTCGTCAGGCTCCCGCCCATATAAGCAAGTGCCGCCAACCGATACCAAAGGCCCGTGTCTTCACCCAATTCCGCGAGAAAGACTTGCGTCCGCGAGTCGGGCTCACCCTCCTCGGCCCGTGCATGTACGGTCAATCCCAACTCAGCACAGAGCGCCAGGCAATCCTCCGTGCCTGCAGGATCTAGAAAATCCAAAATCAGGAGCATCCGATGGGCCTTGCGCTGGGCTTGCATAAAGGCATCAATCACCACGCGCATTTCCTGGTGGGGCACCCTATGCGCAAACCATACAGGCCGCCCCGCCAAAATTTCGCCAATCCGGTCTCGTTCACTCTCATCACAGCCTGGCGCCAAGACACCGCCAAGAAGTGGCCCTAGGACCTCTATATTGCGGGCAGGCAAGCCAAGATTCCGCAGACTCCCCGTTGACGCAGCTGAGGCAACAAAAGCATAGAACACAGGTTTCAAAGTCTGCCGTGCGATTGTCTTTCGCCAAAGCCAGGTTCGGCTCCACAGGGGTCGGGTTTCAGCATTGATCAAGAGGGTCGGGATTGACCGGCGATGGTTTAATCCAAACAATGCAGAGGCAACGCTGGCCTCCGCCCAGAGACACAGATCCGGAGAGCTCTGTGACAACCAAGCCAAACCCGCTTGAGAATCTGCCTCATCCAAAACCACAACATCGGGCGCATAAGTCACCTCCGAGTCTGGGGCCGTCAGAACATAAGATAGTGTTGGCTCACTCAATTTCGCGCGCATCAAGACCTCACGGACCGCATCTACCGCCGCGGGTGTATTGGCATGAGCCCATATGAGCGGGCGATCTGTTCTGGTCTCTGTCGTCATATTCGCCCCTAGGTCAGACCCGCCAAAAGGCCGGAGTGAATATCGCGATTGCTCGCCACCATTCCGTTCAGCTGCGCCGCCCCGCTGTTAAAAAGGGGCGCAGCTCCAGTTTGATCTGTGGACAGCCCACCCGCCTCATTCACAATCAAACTTCCAGCCGCCACGTCCCACTCCCATGTCGGTCTTAAAGTCAGCATGCCATCGAAAGCGCCATTGGCCACCAAGCACAAACGATAGGCCAAGGAAGAGCGGAAACTGCGTTTTAAATCCGGAAAACCACCGGGCCAAAACGCAGGGTCAAAATTGGATTTGGCAGAGAGTATATCCGCCCCCCGGGTCTCGGCACGCGGCGAGACTGAAATCGGCGCGCCGTTCAGAAAGGCTCCGCCGTCCAAACAGGCACAGAACATCATGTCCAACACCGGCAGATAGACCGCAGCCGCTTGAATTTGCCCCGCTTTGGCGACAGCTATGGAATGCGACCAATGTTCTGTTCCGGCAATAAAAGCCCGCGTGCCATCTATCGGATCGACGATAAATACCTGGTCTTTATGTAATCTTTCTGCACCATCTTCCGTCTCTTCAGACAGCCAGCCATATCCGGGGCGCGCCGCGCGCAACTCCGCAGACAGCATTTTGTCAACCGCAAGATCGGCCTCGGTCACCGGGCCGGCATTGTCCGATTTATCCCATATCTCAGGATCTTTTTGAAAAAATCCCATGGCAATATCCCCGGCAGCGCGGGCAGCTTGGGTTATGAGTTCAAGATCATTCACCAGCAATTGCCATCGATGGAACCAATAAGGATGGCACAACCCGCGATAGATACCCCCGCCCGTCATTGGCCGGAACAATGCTCAGCAGCATCTCCCGCAAGTTTCCTGCGATGGTGCATTCATTGACCGGGTAGGCAATCTCACCATTTTCCACCCAGAAGCCCGAAGCGCCACGCGAGTAATCTCCAGTCGTGGCATTAATCGACGCGCCAATCAAAGAAGTCAGCAATAGGCCCGTGCCCATGTCGCGTATCAAATCTTCACGACTTTGCTGGCCTGGCGTCAGCATTACATTACCCACCCCCGGTGACGGCGGCCCGGAGGGACCGCGCATGGCAGAGCCTGTGCTCTTCAGCCCCAATTGCGCGGCCGTGGACAAATCAAGCGTCCATTCTTGCAAGACCCCATCCGCCACAATCGCCCGCTCTGCCACTGGCAAGCCTTCCCCATCAAAGGGGCGTGAGCCACTGGTGCGTTTGCGATGTGGGTTTTCCAACAATGAGATCCCCTGCGGCAAAACAGAACTGTGCATCGCATCTTGCAGCCAGCTGGCGCCGCGCGCCACGGCCGAACCATTGCTCGCGGCCAGTAGATGTCCAATCAAGCCGCTGGAAATACGCTCGTCATAAAGAACCGGAAAAACGCCCGTTGGGGGTTTGCGCGCGCCCTGGCGCGCCACGGCCCTCTCCCCTGCACGGCGGCCAACCTCAGAGGCCGCACGCAGATCTGCGCGAAAAATCCGAGAGTCGCCATCATAATCGCGTTCCATCTGTGAGCCGGTGCCTGAAATGGCGACACAAGAGAAGCCATGATCTGTTCGCGCGTAACCGCCGCTAAATCCATTCGACATGCAAAGGTGAATGCGCCGTGCGCCAAAAGCCGCCCCTGCCGATTGGCATTGCATAACCCCTGCAACCTCGAGAGCCGCGGCTTCCGCCTCCAGCGCNGTCGCCTGTAATTGAGCCGCCGATGGCTCCTCAGCCGGATCGGACAGCTCAAGCGCTTCCACGTCCCAATCACGGGCCAGTTGCTCNGCACTGGCCTGACGCAGATAAGCATCATCAGGCGCATGGCGCGCCATTTCNACGGCGCGCTGGGCCATAAGCTCTATGGCTTCNNCACTGATATCCGAGGCCGAAACACAGGCCTGGCGCGCGCCCAGCATGACCCGCAACCCGATATCAATCCCCTCTGCACGCTCGGCTTGCTCAAGCTGTCCGCCGCGCACTTCAATAGAATGCGACACCCCGTCAACCGCCATGGCATCGCAGGCATCCGCCCCGGCGCGTTTCGCGGCATCCAGCAGCTGTTGACCAAGGTCGACCAAAGATCTTTTCATTATATGTCCTCTTCTGCTCCCTTGCTAACCAGCAATCGCCGGCCCTACAAGTCGGAGCGATTTCCGAATGCCACATCGGCGGATTAAATGCTGCTTTGGTTATAATGCGCCAGTCTGGGCTTGAATGAGCGCCATAACCGCGTATCAATTCGCGAGATATCTTGCAGGCCTATTCCTGCGGTGGACTTAAAGGAAAAGTTGATGACAAAAATCGGTCTTTTAGGCGCAGGGCGCATTGGTCAGGTGCATGCCCGAGCCGTATCATCGGTGCCCAGCGCTCAGTTGGTCGCAGTTGCCGATCCCATGCCCGCAGCGGCAGAGGCGTTGCGTGACACCTATGGCTGCGAGATTCGCACGATTGCGCAAATCAGGGACTCGGCAGATATTGACGCTGTGATCATCTGCACCCCGACCGACACCCATGCAGATTTGATCGAGGATTTTGCCCGCGCAGGCAAAGCTATTTTCTGTGAAAAACCGGTTGATCTGGATCTGTCGCGCGTGAAGGCCTGCCTGAAAGTCGTGGATGAGATGAAGGCCACGTTGATGGTTGGCTTTCAAAGACGCTTTGATCCAGACTTTCAAGCTCTGCGCGCAGAGATCGATGCAGGCCATATTGGCGAGGTCGAAATGGTCACTTTGATCAGCCGCGATCCAGGCGCGCCTCCTTATGATTACATTGAGCGCTCCGGCGGCATCTTTCGAGATATGATGATCCATGATTTTGACGTGGCGCGCTGGATGCTGGGCGAGGAGGTCGAAACGGTGCAGGCGGCCGGCTCCGTGCTCACCGATCCTGAGATTGGCAATCGCGGCGATTTTGACAGCGCAAATGCCATTTTGCGCACAGCCAGCGGCAAACAATGCACCATCAGCAATTCGCGCCGCGCCACCTTTGGCTATGATCAGCGCATCGAGGTGCATGGCTCGGGCGGCTCTGTGGCTGCCGACAATCATCACCAATCGCGCGTCACCGTAGCCAATGGCGCCGGCTATACCCGCCCGCCGCTACTCGATTTCTTCATGACCCGCTATATCGCGGCCTATGCGGCAGAAATTGAACATTTCGTGGCCTGTTTAAATTCAGGGCAGACCCCTCGCACCAGTGGCTATGACGGGCTTATGTCTCTTGCCTTAGCCGAGGCCGCCTTGGAATCGGCGCGCACGGGTCAGGCGGTACGGCCGGCAGATCTTTTGAGCCGCAGTTAAGCCGGCGCGCAGCCACCCAGCAGATAATCCCCCTCTTTGAAAGGTGAATGAAATGAAATTGATTATGGCAGAAGCCTCCCCCTTTGCCCGCAAAGTTCGGGTTGTGTTGCGCGAGACCAACCAGCTGAAAGATGTAGAAGAGGTGAGCATCGCGACCTCCCCCTTTCAGGTCAATGAACAGGCCAAGGCCGCCAATCCGACCGGGCGTATCCCCTC
>JGI26080J50196_1000950_pt1 | contig 12952 bp, 8 predicted proteins | sample SaaInl0LU_22_DNA_FD_50196 | JGI IMG/M metagenome (IMG submission 50196)
CGTAGAGGCAGCAGCATCGGTCTTCCATCCGTTCACGAGCTTCCCGTCACTTGTGAAGTTGTAGAGTGCGGCGCCACACGGCACCAAGAAGCGGTAATTTCTATTTTTATCGTAGTCCATCACCGCTACACCGAGCGACGTGGACGCAGGGAGTGTAATAGGATAGTCTTCTACATTTCTACCCAACAGGTCGATGCAATGCAACTGATTTTGAGTTGCGAAGAGCAATTGAAACTTATTGTTTTTAAACAGATCCACTTGCGTTAACTCCCCTTGAATAGGGCCATCAACTGTCGTTTTCCAAGAAATTGCCCCCAGATCATCGATCCAATACACCGTGTGTTGTGCGTCCTGCACGATGACGTTGTTCTTCCCACTGCGGTGGTTTTTCACCAGCCAAGGTCCTGCCGCAACTTCCGCCTCAAGCGCGGTAGACCATAAATAGGTACTGTTTTCTTGTACTTTTTCCTCTTGAGGGAGTAGCGAAACATTTCCAAAAGCCAAATCGTCTTTCACGTCCAAGGCCGCAAATACATTTATCCGTGACCAATTTCCTTTTTCAACCCCACTGATCAACCCTTTCTCTTCGGCCAACGCCAAAGGAAGCGCGAGGCTAAAATGGGCTTTCTCATCGATGTGTTTTCCAAAAGCTTCCAAACGCTCGGTGTTGCCCCAGGTTTTGCCCAGACGCAACTCTCCGGCATAGACTTCCAAGGTGTTCCCCTCACTTGCAATCAGCAGCCAGTCTTCGTGAATCATCCAAGAAGGTGTGCCCAGGTCACTAAAGAACCAGCCAAACAAACTGCTGAAGATAAATTTGTGCTTCTCTTGCAGGGTACCGCGCGACATGCCTTGCCAAACGCTCGTGCGGCTACTGATCTGCTCTAGAACGGCTTTCATCCCTTCAGCATCACTCAATGCAATCCCGAGGACCGATTCTTCACCATAGCCGGCGCGAAACATACCTCCGGAAACCAATGTGGTGGCCCGCATGGCTTCGATGCCCGCTGCTTCAAGCAGGGAAGTGGCCTTTTTAAGACGTTGCTTCTTTCCTCTATAGCGGTTAAAGTCGCGCATCCACTCGGTCGGTTTCCCCACGTTCATCGTGAGGGCATAAGAGGCGGAAGAGGCTATGGCATTGCTATAAGATGCGGCCGATGCACTTTGGTTAAAGGTGCTTAAAAAGGTGTTCGAGCTGTCGCTGCTTAAACTGACCGAATTTATGATCAGGCTGTTTTTGCGCAGGGTCACGTCCATCTCGCTCCAGCTGGCAAGATGTCTCGCCCAGCTGAGGTCGGTTTGAAAGAATTGGTCCCCGACCAGCTCCAGTTCGCTGTGTTGGAGGAAAACATTCAGTTCGTCACTGTTTGAAGCGTTCGTCCAAAGTTTTCTAAAAGCCAAGTTTTGCTGAATGTCGGTGCCGTTGTTGTACTGGTTCAAGAGGTCTTGCAGGAGCCCTTGGTTCTGGCTCCAGGCGATGGTGTTGCCTTCGCGAACTAGGTAAACGCTGTCCCACGGTGCGATGATATGCTCTTCGATGGCTGTCCAGCCGGTGGCGTCCCCATCAAAGGAGGTGGACCACACCCAATCCATTTTGTCCGCACCAGAAGGCACTAAAGCGCCGATCCATACCGCGCTAGGATAACGGTTCAACTGCTCAAAAGGCAACTCTTGTAGGGCGTCGATGCCCGAGGAGTCTGCCAGCAGGGCCGCACGTTCGGTGGAATTCACCTTAAGGATTACAGAGGCGCCAAGCGGCACTAGGGAGGTTTCTGTATGTTCTTTGACCGTGTTTGTACAGCTGCCGAAAAGCAGGGCGAGACTAAAAACGAGGCTGAATTTTAGAAACTTCATGGACTTAAAAATTTTCCATAAAGCTACCGAGAATTGGTGCGGTAAACGGGAGGGGAGACGGGTTAGTTTTTCACAAATCGAACAGGTTCAGCTGTCGCGGTAACAGCTGAAAACTCAGGCGGTGGTGCGGGGTCGGACCGTGCGCCTTGATCGCCGCTCGGTGCGCTTTCGTCGGGTAACCCGCATTGCGTTCCCAGCCGTACTCCGGATGCTCCTCGGCAAGTTCGCGCATCCGCTCATCGCGGTACGTTTTCGCTAAAATGGAAGCCGCCGCAATATTCATGTACGTCGCGTCGCCCTTGACTTGGCAGTGGTAGGGGATCTCGCCGTAGGGTTTGAATCGGTTCCCATCCACCGCTATAAATTCCGGGACCAATTCCATCCCGTCCACACTCCGATGCATCGCTAAAATGCTCGCGTTCAGAATATTAATCTCGTCAATCTCCTGAGGGCTCACATGCGCTACCGACCAGGCAAGGGCCTCCTGCTCTATGATCGGCCGAATCCTATTGCGTTGTTTTTCAGTCAACTGCTTGGAATCGTTCAAGAGTTCGTTTTTAAAATCGGGCGGCAAAATCACTGCCGCGGCTGTCACGGGTCCACACAAACAACCGCGACCGGCTTCATCTGTGCCCGCTTCTAAAACGGACAATGCACTGTGCTGCAACTTCATCGGCGCACTTGTTTAAGTGGGAGTTGTGCCACCAGCTGCTCTGCGCTTTGCTTCCAGCTGTACTCGGTACTTCTCGCCATTCCTACTTCTCGCCAGCGCTTATGCCCCGTGGTCATTTCAGCCATAGCCTCGGCCCAAGCCGCTACATCGTATGTATCCACAAGCACGCCTACTCCTTTCACGACTTCGGACAGCGCGCTATTGTCCGCGCTAATGACTGCAGTTCCGCATTGCATTGCCTCGATCACGGGAATGCCAAAGCCTTCCATGGCGCTCGGCATGCAAAATGCAGTCGCGTTTTGGTATAAAGATTCGAGCTCCCGCTCAGAAAGGCGTCCTAAAAATTCAACACTACCTCCATGCGCCATTCCAGCATACACCGCCTCGAGTGCAGCATCTTTAAAGTGCGCTTCTCCGGCAATTTTTAACGTATACCTGTCCATCCCAGGGCGGGATTTAAACTGATCAAAAGCGCGTAGCAAAGTCTGAAGGTTTTTACGTGGGGTCATCGCACCTACGGCACAGAAATACGGCTGGCGCTCTACAGGGCCTGGCTGAAACTCGCGACCACTCGCGTTTGGCGTCAGTAGAATTCGTTCGAATGGTACTCCATAGCGCTCGGCGATGTCCTTACGACTCCATTCACTTACGGTAAACAGCTGCTGGGCTTCTAGGGCTGCACGTCTAATTTCCCGCTGGTAGTACCTCGCAACATTGGACTTCAGCCATTCTGGATGGTGCTCAAAGTTCAGGTCGTGAATAGTGACCCATTGCTTGGCACTGGTTTGTGCCGGCAGCCCATCGGGGGACCAGTAGAGATCGGCGCGTTCCTTCCAGAGTGCCCTAGGAACAGCCCATCGGTTCCACAGGTGCCAAAGCAGTGGATGTCTTGCTGGAGGGAAAACCACTCGGTGCTTTATGTTATCCCCTTGCAGCAGCGGATGCTTCGCAGTGCTAGGTCGGTCATAAAGCAGCACAAATTCGATATCGCTCCTCTGCGCTGTGATGTGTTCGAGCATGCGCAAGGTGTACATTCCTGTACCTTCTAGTTTCCCCGGGAGGAGCCATCTTGCATTTACGACCACTTTCATCCCTCCAAATGTACAAAACCCCACATCTGAAGCGTTAGTAAAGCGGTATATTCGCAGCTTAATTCAGCGTGTACCCGCGAGCGATGTGGACTAAGGTCAAAAATTTTATTAGCGATCCCTCCGGAGCAGCCTTGGCAAAGGGCGGCCTCGTGGTACTGATTTTTAAGGTGATCGGTGCCCTGGGCGGCTATATTTTGCTGTTTTCCTTGGCGCAAGCCGGGGGTGAGTTGTCTGTGGGCGTCTACGAAGTGGCCTTTACGCTGGTGCTGATCGGCTCGACCATCGGTCGCTGGGGTTTGGATACGGTCGTCGTGAAAGAAATGTCGCGCGAAGCTTTGGACGGTGCGCCTTCAAGAACGCTGTATTTGGCCGTGTTTTCCCGCGTGCTGCTTATGGTAGTCGGGGTGGCCTTATTGGCCTTTGTGCTGGCGGCAATGCTCACTGAGGTGTTTTTTCAGAACACGCCGAGCGAGGTGCTGGCTACTGCAGCGATCGCCACAGTACCGTTTACGATGATGCTGCTGAACGCTGAGGTGTTTCGCGCCTTGGGCAAACCACTGTTGTTTTCACTCAACCAGCACGGCAGCGTGTATATAAGTATGGCAGTGTTGCTGTGGATCATTCCTTTTCCAGCGGGGATGGATGCTTCGGACAGTGCGCAGATCGCATTAATGCTCTTGCTGGGAATTTCGGCGATGTTCTTCGCTATTTCTACGATTTATATTTTGTCGATCACCCGCAAAAGAGAACAGGGGTATGCACCTAATTGGCGTGGGAAGCTTTATAAAATGGCTACACCGATGCTCATCTCGTCCTCGCTGTTTTTGGTGATCAGCTGGTCCGATACCTTGATGCTCGGTTACTATCTGACTGAAGACCGGGTAGGAGTGTACAGGATTGTCTTTAAAATTGCCACGTTAATCACCTTTGCCCAATTCGCTTTAAACACCGTCGTAGCCCCTATGGTCAGCGCCCTCCACGAGAAAGGCACCGCGCTCGATGTGTTGACCACCAAAGTCGCCCGACTTAACCTCCTCACCGCCGGCCCCATCTTCATCGGTATCGTCCTCCTTGGCCCCTGGCTCATCAGTATGTTCGGCGTTTCTACGGCCTCTTCCGCCTATCCATGGCTACTCATACTTGCCTTTGGCCAATTAATAAACGCCTTCGCTGGCCCTGGCCTTAACATCCTCAACATGACCGGTTACGAGAAATCTGCCCGCAACACCATGCTGGTGGTTGTCGTCTTAAATTTTCTCCTGAACCTGCTCTTTATCCCTGCATTCGGACCACTAGGCGCTGCCGTTTCTACCACCTTAACTATGGTCGGTTGGAACGTTTGGGCCGCCTTACTGGTCTATAAATACCACGGGGTAGTCGCTGTGCCATTTTTAACACACATCAAAAAATGACGCACCACCAACCGCTCTTCTTAGTCGGCGCCGCAAAAGCAGGTACCACCAGCCTTGCCATGGCGCTAGGTGCGCACCCGAGCATTGCCGAGCTCGCCATTAAAGAACCGGGCCACTATTGCCGTGACCTCCATGAAACGCAGTTTTCCGAAGCCTACACCAAACTTTTGGCCTTTGATGAAGCGCGCTATTTCAATCAATCACCCCTGTCTCAGCGCCACATCGCCTTCGTTGCTTCTGCCGAAAATTACCGCAAACTCCAGCTGCAGTCAGCTAGAGAGCAGCCCGAAGCCCGCTACGTTCTAGATGCATCTACGGCTTATCTCTACAGCACCACAGCAGCTGCCGAAATCCACGCCGCCCATCCTCAAGCCAAAATTATCGTCACCTTACGCAATCCTATCTCTCGTGCCTACTCGCATTACAACATGGCTCGTAAATATGGCATGGAGCAGCGCATGGAATTGGACGCGTTTGCTGCAGAAAGTACGCTTGAACGCGCGAAGTGGGGGTTGGATGAATGCTATTTAGAATTGGGCAAATACGCCGATCAGTTGCAACGTTATTTCGACGTGTTTGATCCGAGCCAGATTTTGATCCTGTTGCACGACGACCTCAAGCACCGTCCTCAGGCCACTTTGGCACGCATCGCAACGTTTCTAGATCTCGAGCCCTTTCAAGGCGGTATGCCCGATGCGCAGAACAAAGCTGAGGTCCCTCGCTCAAAATCTATGGGCGCTATTGCTGGTGCATTTAGCGGTCATTTGAAGGACCGGATCCCACCCACTCTAAAGCGTTTGGGCAAGCGCGTATTGTTTAGCACACCCCATTCGATCGATAGCGATGCCCGCTCGTTTTTAGTTCATTACTTTGCAGCAGAAAATAAAAAGCTTCAAAAGCTCTTAAACATAGATTTAAAACACTGGAAATAAATTAATTATGGAATACAGTAGTGCAAATTTGATTGCGTTCTTCTACAAAAATTGGAAGCAATTAATCGTCATTCCCTTCATCTCGATGGTCGTTGCCGTCGCCTTCAGTGGGCCCAATTTCATCAAACCACTCTTCGAAGCGCAGGTGATCCTCTTTCCTTCGACCACAAACTCGGTTTCAAAAGCCCTGCTGCCGCAGCAAAACGGCTACAGCGATCAGGATATCCTCGAGTTCGGTGACGAGCAACAGGCCGAACAACTCCTCCAAATCCTAAATTCTGGCGAGATCCGGGATTCTGTGATTAAAAAGTTCGATCTGATGAACCACTACGAGATCGACGAAGACACCAAATACAAGCGTACCAAACTGTTCAAAGAGTACGCGTCTAAAATTGAGTACGCCCGCACCCAATTCATGTCAGTAGAAATCAACGTCCTCGATACCGACCCACAAACCGCGGCTGACATCGCAAACTACATCTCCTACCTTGTGGATCAGGTAAAGCGTCGCGTGCAAAAGAACCGTGCGCAGATCGGTTTGGACATCGTCCGTTCAGAATACCACAATCTCCAAGCAGAAATTCAGCTCATGGAGGATAAAATCACGCAACTCCGTTACAAAGGTGTGCACGACTACGAAAGCCAAAGTGCGGTCTTCAACGAGCAATACGCCATCGCCATCGCTGAGAGTGCGAAACAAAGCGTCATCAAACAGCTTGAACGCCGTCTCGACACACTCGCGAAATACGGAGGTAAATATGTAGCAATCCGCGATGAGCTCCAGCTTTTGAAAGAGGAAGAGGTGAAATTGCGTACTAAGTTTGATCAAGCGAAAGTAGACGTCAACCAAATCCTTCCTGCCACCTTTAAAGTAGATGAAGCCTTCGCCGCAGAGCGCAAGACTTATCCAAAACGCAGTGTGCTCATCCTCGCTGTTGGTCTAGCCACCTTCATCCTCGTGGTCTTCATTCTACTGGTGCGTGGAACCGTCCTAGAACTACGCGAAAAAGCATAACTAGTGATTCTGGCCCCCAGTTTTAGTCGCAAAGCGCTGCTCTATTTAGGAGCAGTTCTGGTACCGCTCATCGCTGTTATCGTGGCGAAGGAGTGGTGGGAGGCCCTTTTCATTCCCGTAGGTCTACTCACCGTTTGGCTTACGATGTATCGACTGGACTGGGCCATGTGGCTCATCGTTTTCGCCACTCCTGTGAGTGTCACTTTAAACGACCTCACGGGCGGCTCCGGGCTCTCCTTACCCACAGAACCACTGCTGGTCCTGGTTACCGCCATCACTTTGGTCAAGTTTTTCTTCTTTGCAGAATACGACAAACGGCTGATCACACACCCCATATCCATTGCCATCTACGTGTATCTCGCTTGGATGCTACTTACAGTGGTGACTTCTGAACTTCCACTGGTTTCCATCAAGCAGTGGATTACCAGGGTGTGGTTCATCGTTCCGTACTATTTCGTACTGGGCCACCTGTTTCTGAAAAGCGAACGCAATCGAACGGTATTTCTGTGGCTGTTCCTTATTCCGCTGATTATAGCGTGCCTCTACACGATGGTTATTCATAGCCAATACGGTTTTACCAAAAAGACCTCTACCTGGGTGATGTTCCCGCTGTTTAAGGAGCATACCTCCTACGGTGCAGTACTCGCGATGTTCTATCCGGCAGCGTTGTACCTGACTTTTCGCAAATCCTCTTGGGGATTCAATGCGATTGCGGGTGTCTTGCTACTCTTGCTAACCGCTGCAACCGTGCTCAGTTATACCCGTGCAGCTTGGCTTTCTTTGGTTGGGGCAGGGGCAGTATATATGGTGTACGTATTCAAAATGTCACGCGCCACGGTCTGGTCTCTGATCGGCGTAGTACTCTTGATAGCAGCCTTAAATTTCGATACGATCAGCTCTAAATTTGAGCGTAACCGAACCGATTCTTCGGACAATTTTAACGAACACGTCGCTTCCGTGACGAACGTGAGTACCGATGCGTCCAACCTCGAGCGTATTAACCGCTGGATGTGCGCCATTCGTATGTATCAGGACCAACCCATTTTTGGTCACGGCCCCGGCACCTATATGTTCCTCTACGCGCCGTATCAAAAACCATATGAGAAAACCATCATTTCCACCAACGCCGGAAATCGCGGAAACGCCCATAGCGAATACCTCAGTCCCCTTGCAGAATCGGGTACTTTAGGCCTGCTGACCTTCCTCGGCATCCTACTCACGGTCGTAACAACTTCCATCCGTGCCTATCAGCGTTTGACGGATCCTCGCTCAAAGGGTCTGCTCCGAACAGCTTTTTTAGGTTTGATCACATATTACCTCCATGGATTTCTCAATAATTTCCTCGATATGGACAAGGCCAGTGCACCTTTTTGGGGTTTCACTGCACTAATTGCCGTCCTCTCATTGTCTCAAAATGAGACTACTAAGGAAATCTAGCGTCTAAACAGACGGAATTCCTGCCCTCAAGCCGTCTACTGTAAGCATTCGCTATACCAGTAATTAAGGGCGCTAATGCCCTTTATTGCTGAGTTCTACTCGTTGAATTTGAACGAGTTAACGCTGTTGAGAATATCGATGCAGAACCGACCTTTTTTTGTGTCGTAGCTAAAAATATCTCTTTATAAGTGCAAATAATTCAAAACGTTCTTGCATCTCAATTCAAAATGATAGAATTTAGCATTGCTTAACATACGTTTAACATAAAAACAGGTACAATGAAAAACAAAATGTCATTGTGGTCAGTATTCATCTTGGTACTCTCTGTGAACTTTGCGTTTGCGCAATCGGTTTCAGGAATAGTAAGTGATGCTACCAAGGGGGGCCGCTACCGGGAGTAGCGGTGTCAATCAAGGACGCTTCCAGCGCAACCTTGACTGACTTTAATGGTAAATTCACTATCAATGCAAATGTGGGGTCTACCTTAGTTTTTACTTCCATGGGGATGGAAACGACTGAAATCAAGGCGAGTTCTGATTTTATTCGAGTCTCCTTGAAGTCGTCATCTAATCGTTTGGATGAAGTAGTTGTAACCGCAGGTGGTATTACTAGACAGAAGAAGGCACTTGGTTTTGGTGTAGAAGAAGTCAAAGGAGCCGCAATCAAGGAGTCCGGTGAGACAAATATTGTGAGTGGTATTTCCGGAAAAGTGAGTGGTGTCCAAGTCACGAACTCATCAGGTGCCTCAGGCGCCGCCTCTTACATCAAAATTCGTGGTAATGCAACATTTACAGCAAATGATAACCAGCCACTGATGGTAGTTGATGGAGTACCCATTGATAACTCTCAAATAGCTACATCGGATCTACGCGATGGTGTCGCTAACTCGAACCGTGCGATTGATATTAATCCCGATGATATAGAAACAATTTCTGTACTTAAAGGTGGTGCAGCAGCAGCTTTGTATGGGACTCGTGGTGCAAATGGTGTGATTCTAATTACCACGAAAAAAGGTTCTTATGGGCAAGACTTTAAAGTGTCCTTAAATTCAACGATGGAAATCACCCAAGTAAACAAACTTCCTGAATTGCAAAACGAATATGGCCAAGGTTTAGTTTCGTACGGAGGTGGAACAACAAGCGGTTTTTCTTGGGGACCAGCATTAACTAACTTAGGTTATGATGCTAACGGCGTAATTACAAGCGATTCTGCAGCAGTAGTTGGTCCTTGGGGTGTTCAGCCATATGATAATACTTCGTTTCTTCAGAGAGGTAGGAGATTGAACAACTCTTAAACTCTTAGTGGCGGTGGTAAGAAAAGTTCATATTACCTCTCAATTGCAAATCTTCAGGATCAGGGGATCGTACCTTTGAACACCTTTGAGCGTACAACTATCCGTCTTACGGGTTCAGGTCAGATCGCAACTAATCTTAAGGCGACGGCGTCTTTAGCATACACAAATTCAGGAGGTTACCGTATCCAGCAAGGCTCGAATACTTCGGGACTTATGCTTGGTCTACTTCGCACCCCACCTTCATTCGATAACTCAAATGGAGTAGATGATCCAACTGACCAGTCGGCTTATATTAATCCAGACGGATCACAAAGAAATTATCGTTCTGGAACTGGTTACGATAATCCATATTGGACGATTAACAAAAATCCATTTACTGATGATGTGAATCGTGTTTTTGGTTACACAAAATTTGATTGGTCTCCTGCTGACGGGCTACTGATTAGCTACCGTTATGGTTTAGATCAATACTCTGATGTTCGGAAGCAAGTTTTAGCTATCGGTTCAAGAACCAATGTAGTAGGTTCTATTTCTGATGAAGCCTATGCTATAAGTGAACAAAACCATGACCTTACTGCCAGATATTCAGCAGACTTAGGTCCTATAGGAGCGAATTTCTTAGTTGGATTTAACGCCAATCAAAGAGACAGAAAGTATGTGGGTACTTACGGTACAGGATTGGTTTTGCCTGACTTCTATAACATGAGCAATGCGACAAACCAACAAGCTTACGAAAGCTTTATTGGTAGAAGAATTTGGGGCTTGTACGGAGAAGCACAGTTTGATTACGATGAGTGGGCTTATCTAACCCTGACTGCACGTAGAGATCAAGCGTCAACTTTCGGTGATGTTGCCACTCCGATTATATATCCATCGGCCTCTTTATCTCTCATATTAACTGAGGTTCTTGATATTAAGTCTGATGTCTTGAATTTTGCGAAACTCCGTGCATCTTCTGCCAGAGTTGGTTCGGAACCTGGCTTTGCGTCAAATGCAACTTATTTCAACCAAGCTTCTGTTACATCGGGATGGATTACAGGTGCTAGCTTCCCTTACCAAGGTGTAACAGGGTTCTCTCAGAGCAACACATTAGGCAACCCTAATCTTAGACCTGAGTATACCGTTACTAATGAGCTTGGTTTAGAGCTTAGAATGCTAAACAATAAATTGACAGCAGATGTGACTCTATACGAGCAAACTTCGCGTGACCTTATTGTTGCTGTTCCTGTTGCTGGATCTTCAGGCTTTACTAGTTCATTTGTTAATGCAGGTACCATGCGAAATAGTGGTGTTGAATTGCAGTTGAACGCCCAATTAGTGGATTCAAAAGATTTCAAGCTAAACGCAGGTATGACCTTTACCAGAAACCGCAACGTTGTTGAAAAATTAGCTGATGGAGTAGACGTTATCTCATTACCGTGGGGATTCTTTGGAGCCAATCAGCGATTAGTTGAAGGACAGGCTTATGGTACGCTCTATGGAGATGACTGGTTACGTGATGAAGAGGGTAACGCCCAAGTAGATGCCGCGGGTTATCCAATCTATAGTTCAACTGAAGTTGTAGTTGGTGATCCTAACCCAGATTATCTAATGGGGATTACATCTAATGCCTCATATAAAAATTGGAGCTTCAACATGCTTTGGGATATTCGTCAAGGAGGTGATATTTGGAATGGTACTCGGGGAGCACTCTATTACTTTGGAGCTCATCAAGACAATGCAGTTCTACCTGACGGCACTAAACGCGGTGAGACTTTTATATGGAATGATGTAGTAACAGGAAACTCAGGTTTTTATGCTCCTGGAACATTAGATGCGGATGGAAATGATATCGGCGGTCAGCCTAATTCTACTCCGATTATAAATGATTGGCAGTCCTATGCTGGTGGTCCATTATCAGGCTTTACGGGTGCTTCACGTCCATTTATAGAAGACGGTAGCTGGGTACGATTGAGAAACATAGGGGTTACCTACAAGTTCACAAATGAAGCGCTCGAGGGAACTAAGCTCGAAGGCCTATCTTTAGGTGTTAGTGGACGTAACGTTTTGTTGTTGACCCCATACCGTGGAGTTGATCCGGAAACAAATCTATCTGGGGCAACAAATAGCCAAGGGGCAGACTACTTTAATATGCCTAATACGATGGGTGTAATCTTCAATTTGAAGGCTAACTTTTAATTAAAGAATTATGAAATTTAATAACATAGCGATTATCGCATTGACGGGTATAGCCCTGTCGGCCTGTTCGGACGCTTGGCTCGAAGAATATAAACTCGATCAAAACAGACCGTCTGACGTAACAATGGAAGTGCTGTTGCCTTCCGCACAAGTGAATTATGGTATTACTCAAGGAGATGTTCTCCCTAGATTAACGAGTATATTTATGCAGCAAATGACGGGTACAGACCGTCAGTCTCTCGCCCATAATACATATTCTGTTATCGGTGAAGGTGATTTTAATACGCCTTGGAATAATTCATACGCTGGCGGTCTTTATGATTTGAATATTATTATTACGAAAGCTGAAGAGTTAGGTGCTCCGGCATATGCAGGGATTGCAAAAATCACTACTGCGATGTACCTAGGATTGTTAACGGATCATTTCGGTGATATTCCTTTTGAAGAAGCGTTTCAAGGCGCTACCGACCTTACGGCAAAGTTTGATTCTCAAGAAAGTATTTATGCAGCCATTCAGACACTCTTGGATGATGGTAAAGCAAATTTACTAGAGCCTTCAAATTTGGCTCCATCTGGTGACGATTTGATTCATGGAGGAGACCTCATTGCTTGGGGTTCAACAGCAGACGCTCTTAAGGCGCGTTACCTTAATCACTTAAGTAAGACGAGTCTTTATGACGCTGACGCAGTAATTGCGGCTTGTGATGATGCACTAGCCGGATCTTCATACGCCGCTCTGGGTTTTGACGCTTCTTTGAATCAAAACCCTTGGTGGCAATTCTTGAATGAGCGTCAAGGTTATATCACACAATTTGGCACCATGTACGATATGATGGAGGCTAATGTTGATCCGAGAATCGCATTTTATAGATCTGCAGATTCAACGGATATGCCGTTCTTCGCCGCTGCTACGGCACCATTGGCAATAGTCACGCCTTTTGAAACTATGTTTATTAAGGCAGAGGCTTTGATTAGGAAAGGTGATCCTGCTGCTGCTAGATTGGTTCTCGAGGACGCCGTTGAATCGAATATGATGTGGTTAGGAGTTGATCCTTCGGATATTGCC
>JGI26080J50196_1000953_pt1 | contig 12931 bp, 10 predicted proteins | sample SaaInl0LU_22_DNA_FD_50196 | JGI IMG/M metagenome (IMG submission 50196)
GTATTAAATACATTTTTAATTCCACCACCTAAAATCCAATATTCATCTGTAAGATTTGGTCCAATAGATCCTCCTCCATCAGCTAAATGACAAGATGCGCANTTTAAATTAAATACAGCTTTACCTCTTTTTAAATCGCTAGCATCTGTAAGTAATTTTAGGTCATCTATATTAAATACNTCTGGTGAATTTGCTTTATACTTNTTTACTTCCATTCTTGCTTGAGCAACTGCTTTTTCGTATTCCATCTNAGGNGTATCTCCTCCCATAATTTCAAAACGAATTAAATAAACTACAGCAAAAACAATAGTAATNTAGAACATATATACCCACCAAGGTGGAAGTGAATTATCTAACTCTTTAATACCATCATAATTATGGTCTAAAATAATTTCTTGTTCTTCTTCTATATCTTTTGCTTTGGTCCAATATTTTAGTAATTTTTTTAACCAAGCATTTGGTGCTTCTGGTACAACTCCGTCTTTTTCATTTTGTAATTCTGTTGCTTTAGAAATTGCCATTTGATTAACAACTTCTTTTAGAACAACTACTAGAATAAAACCAATTAAAGCTAACCAAACCAATGGGTTTTCATAGATATCAAAAGGATTTTGATAACTCATAAACGATTTTGCAAGTGCAAAAAATGTAATTAATACAAATAGCACATAACCTGTTGATTGAATATATTTTTTCATTTTTTAATTGATTTTATTTTTAATCTAAAGGAATATTACTCACTTTATTGATATACTCTTTTTTTGCAGTAAACACCCACCAAAATAAGATGACGAAAAAAGTGAAGAAAATGATTAAGGATATTAATGGATAAATTTCNATTCCAGTAATACTTTCCATATGGTTTTTTACAAATTTTAGCATAATNTTATTTTTTAGAAATTTGTTCTTCTTTAACTTTTATATCTGTTCCTAACCTTTGTATNTAAGCTATNATTGCAACAATTTCTCTGTCTTTCATTTCAATAAATTCATCTCCATTTTCTTGAGCATATTTTTTATCTGCTTCATAACTTTTTGCAAAATCTGGATCTTGATATAAATTCTCTTGAATTTGTGCACCTTGAGCATCCATTAAAGCTTGTGCATTAGCAATCTCTTCTTCAGAGTAAGGTACTCCAAGGGTAACCATTGCTTTCATTTTATCTTCTGTTGCAGACTTGTCTAATTTGTTTCTAATTAACCATTTATAAGAAGGCATTATAGAACCTGGAGATGTACTTTGTGGATCATACATATGGTTTAAGTGCCAACTATCATTATACTTTTGACCAACTCTATGTAAGTCAGGGCCTGTACGTTTACTTCCCCATAAAAATGGATGGTCATACACAAATTCTCCTGCTTTAGAGTATTCTCCATAACGTTCNACTTCACTTCTAAAAGGTCTTATCATTTGTGAGTGACAACCAACACAACCTTCTCTAATATATAAATCTCTACCTTCTAATTCTAGAGGTGTATATGGTTTTATACTACTAATAGTTGGTATGTTAGACTCTACTAATAACGTTGGTATAATTTGTACAATACCTCCAATTAATATTGCTACTGTAGCATATAATGTTAATCTTACTGGTTTTCTTTCTAACCAAGTATGATATCCTTCTCCTTTTGTTCTATATTTAGAAACTTTTGTTAATGGTGCTGCTTCTGCTAACTCATCTTCTACACCACTACCTTGTTTAACCGTTTTTACAACATTGTATAACATTACAATTGCACCAATAATGAACATTGTTCCACCAATTGCACGCATCCAATACATTGGAATAATTTCGTTTACAGTTTCTAAAAAGTTACCATAAGTTAAAGATCCATCAGGATTAAATTGTTTCCACATAGAAGCTTGAACAAATCCTGCAACATACATAGGTAAAGCATATAAAATAATACCTAAAGTACCTATCCAAAAGTGGAAATTTGCTAAAGCTTTAGAATATAATGTAGTCTTAAACATTCTTGGTATTAACCAATATAACATACCAAATGTGAAGAAACCATTCCATGCTAATGCACCAACATGAACGTGTGCTATAATCCAATCACTAAAATGTGCAATTGCATTCACATTTTTTAAAGATAACATTGGCCCTTCAAAAGTAGCCATACCATAACCTGTAATAGCTACTACCATAAATTTTAAAGTAGGATCTGTTCTTACTTTATCCCATGCTCCTCTTAAAGTTAATAAACCGTTAATCATACCACCCCAAGAAGGAGCAATTAACATTACAGAAAAAGCAACTCCTAAATTTTGAGCCCAATTTGGTAATGCTGTATATAATAAGTGATGAGGACCAGCCCAGATGTAAATAAAAATCAAAGACCAAAAGTGTACAATTGATAATCGATATGAATATACAGGTCTGTTAGCTGCTTTTGGAACAAAATAATACATTAAACCTAAAAAAGGAGTCGTTAAGAAAAATGCAACTGCATTATGACCATACCACCATTGTACAAGTGCATCTTGAACACCTGCATAAACAGANTAACTTTTTAAGAAGCTTACTGGTAATTCTAAACTATTAAAAATATGAAGTACAGCAACTGTNACAAATGTTCCTAAATAAAACCAAATAGCNACATATAAATGACGCTGTCTTCTCTTTAAAATTGTCCAAATCATATTTACACCAAAAGCAACCCAAACTAATGCAATAGCAATATCAATTGGCCATTCTAATTCAGCATATTCTTTTGATGTTGTAATACCTAAAGGAAGCGTAATTGCAGCAGCAACAATAATTAATTGCCACCCCCAAAAATTAAAATTACTTAAAAAATCGCTAGCCATTCTAGCTTTTAATAATCTTTGCAAAGAGTAATAAACTCCTGCAAATATTGCATTCCCAACAAAAGCAAAAATTACAGCATTTGTGTGTAATGGTCTTAAACGACCAAAACTTAACCACGAAATACCATCTGTAATATTTGGGAATAAAAACATAAACGCCAGTAGAAGACCTACTGTAAAGCCTACTATACCCCAAAGTAAAGTAGCATAGATAAACTTTTTAACGATTTTATTATCGTAATAAAACTGTTGCATCTCCATAATTTAATAATTAATTTTTTAGTTGATTTTTTATTTTTTCTTAACTAGTTCATCATCAAACAACATACGCACAGAGGGTGTGTAAGTATCATCATACTGACCTTTTTTTACTGAATAAATAAATGCAATAAAGAAAACTATTGCCACTAAAATACTTAGTGTTAGAAGTAGGTATATTACGCTCATATCTTGCCTGATAATTGATAAACCAAAAATAGTATTGAAGGAAATCTTAAAATATGACAATTGTCATGTTTTTAAGATTTTTTTAAGAAAAATAAAGCTCCATTTTTTAAAATGGAGNTTTATAATTAGGTTACAAATTTTTGTAAATAATTAGCCAAGTAAATACTCTAAAGTAAATACTAAACTTAAGGTAAGTATTAGCATTTTAAGGAAAACATCGAAAAATTTTACATTTACTTTTGTAAGTCTAAGTCTTTTTATTTGTTGTAGATTCATCTTTTGGGGGAATTAAATGAAAAACTAATGTAGATAAAAAAAATTGATTTCCAAACAAATAGCTCAATTTTTTTTTAAATAGTCATTGAGAAAAGTTGTTTTTCGATTTTCTTTTGATGTAATTTTTTATCAAAAGCCATACAAATATTTCTTACAAATGGTCTAGAACTGTCTGGAATTTTAATTCCATTTTTCTTAATAATTACTAAACCATCTTTTTCTAATTCTTTTAATTGATTTAAATGAAAATCTAAATTTTCAATTTTTAAATTATTTTCTTTCCAAGATGTAGAAAAATTACACATCATATTTAATATATGGGTTCTTATAATTTGATCTTCATTTGTTAAAATATGACCTCTAAAAACAGGAATTTCTCCAGAATTAACTATACTTTGATACTCTTTTACCGTTTTTACGTTTTGTGCAAAACCATACCAAGAATCAGAAATTGCAGACATACCCAAGCCAATCATTAATTGTGTTTTATTAGATGTATATCCCATAAAATTTCTATGTAAGGTTTTATCTATTGTTGCTTTATATAATGTATCTGACTTTAAAGCAAAATGATCCATACCAATTTCTTCATAGCCTAATTCTGCAAACAATTGTTTACCAATTTCGTATAATTTTCTTTTCTCTTCATCTTTTGGTAGATCCTTTTCATTAAACCCTCTTTGTCCTAATCCTTTTATCCAAGGAACATGAGCGTAACTATAAAAAGAAATTCGATCTGGTTGTAATTCTTTGGTCTTATTAATTGTATATATTACATTTTCTTTGGTTTGATGAGGCAAACCAAAAATTAAATCATGACTTACTGATGTGTAACCTATTTCTCTAGACCATTTTGTTACTTTTTCAACAGCTTCGAAAGGTTGAATTCTATGAATAGCTTCTTGTACTTTTAAATTATAATCCTGTACTCCAAAACTTACTCTTCGAAAACCACAATCAAATAAAGTTTGTAATTGTTCTTTTGTTGTGTTGTTTGGATGCCCTTCAAAACTAAATTCTGCTTCTAAATGTTTTTGTGCATTTTTAAGTAAACCACTAATTAATATTCTCAAATTTTCTTTAGAAAAAAAAGTAGGTGTTCCTCCTCCTAAATGTAATTCTTTAATAATTGGTTGTTCATCTAGCAAATCAACATACAATTGCCATTCTTTTAAAACAGTTTTTATATAGTCTTCTTCTACTTCATGTCTTTTAGTAATATGTTTATGACAAGCACAAAATGTGCACAGACTTTCACAAAATGGTAAATGTATATATAGGCTTATCCCTTCTTTTTCATTACTTTCTTTAAATGATTTTTTAAAACTCTCTATCCATTTTTGTTTAGAGAAAGTTGTATCATCCCAAAAAGGAACTGTTGGATAACTGGTATATCTAGGCCCAGGAATATTATATTTTTGTATTAATGAATTATTCATTTTACATTAATATTTTTAAAAATTACTTTATAGTTAAGCTAACTCTAAAGCAATTTCTATCATTTCTTTAAAAGTTTGTTCTCTTTCTTCTGATGTTGTTCTTTCTTTTGTAACCAAACTATCTGAAATAGTTAAAATAGATAATGCATTAACATTATGTTTTGCTGCAACAGTATAGAGTCCATTTGTTTCCATTTCTACGCATAAAACTCCATAATCTGCCCATTTTTTAAAATCATTAAAATCATCAGCATAAAACTCATCTGAGCTTAAAATATTACCTGCTTTTATANCNATACCTTTTTGTTCTGCAACCTTAATTGCTTTTTGAAACAAATCAAAACTTGCNGTAGGTGCATAATCTGCACCATTNAAACGAATAGTATTTAATCCNGAGTTNGTAGAAGCAGCCATTGCAATAACAATATCTCTAATTTTGACTTCTTTTTGATAAGATCCTGCAGAACCTACCCTAATTAAATTTTTAACNCCAAATTCGTTTATTAATTCGTGAGCATAAATAAGTGTTGAAGGTATACCCATGCCTGTACCTTGTACAGAAACTCTTTTNCCTTTATAAGTACCTGTATATCCTAACATCCCTCTTACATCATTATATTGCATTACATTTTCTAAGAAATAATCTGCAATCCATTTTGCTCTCATNGGGTCTCCAGGAAGTAAAACTGATTCTGCAACCTCANCTTTTTTAGCATTGATATGTACACTCATCTTAATAATTATTTTTATCTGAAACTCCTTTTGTTACTAAAGAAACTCCAGAAGAAGTTCCTAACCTAGTAACACCTAATTCTATGTATTCTAATGCTGTTGTTATATCTCTAATACCACCAGCAGCTTTTATTTGAGCTTTATTTTCCACCACTGATTTCATTAGTTTTACATCTTCAATTGTTGCTCCTCCAGAACCAAAACCTGTAGATGTTTTTACATAATCTGCACCTGCATTTATAGATAATTCACAAGCTTTTTTAATCTGTTTTTCAGTTAAATAACAATTTTCAAAAATTACTTTTAAAACTTTATTTCCAATAGCTTGTTTTATTTCTTTGATTTCATTTTCTATATAATCAAATTCTTCATCAATTAATTTACCAATATTAATAACCATATCTATTTCTGAAGCTCCACTATTAACACAATCTTTAGCTTCGTAAACTTTAGCTTCAGTTGTCATAGCTCCTAAAGGAAAACCAATTACAGCAGCAACTTTTACAGCAGTATTTTTTAATTGATTTTTTGCTAATGCTACATAACATCCATTGACACAAACAGCATAAAAATTATATAATTCTGCTTCTTTACAAAGCTCAATTATTTGTGCTTTTGATGCAGTGGGTTTTAACAAAGTATGATCTATATATTTATTTATTTCCATATTATTTGTTTAATTTTTTACCTAAAATATTAGTTGATATTGTTGTAAAAACCACAATACTAATAGAACTTAAAGGCATTAAAATAGCAGCTATTACAGGCATTAACTGACCTGTAACTGCAAAATATAATCCTATAATATTATAACAAAGTGATAATACAAACGCATACTTAATAACCTGAATTGATTTTTTAGAAGTTTTTAAAAATTGATTGATTTTATAAAACTGGGTAGCATCTAAAATAGCATCACAAGCAGGTGAAAATACATTTATGTTTTCTGACAATGCAATACCAACATCACTTTGAGCTAAAGCTCCTGCATCATTTAACCCATCACCAATCATAGCTACATTTTTATTTTTCTGCTGATATTTTTTAATCATTTGTAATTTATCTTCTGGTTTCTGATTGAAAAGAAAATTCGTTTTTTTCGGTAATATTTTTTGCAAATATTTTTTTTCGCCTTCATTATCTCCAGAAACAACTGCCAATTCATAATTACTTTCTAAAGCATTAAATAATGGTTTAACTCCAATTCTGTAGGAGTTTTTAAACGTAAATTTTCCAAAATAATTTTCATTAAAACTTATATGTACAGATGTATCAAAAGAAGATTTTTGCTCTTGATTCTTTACAAATGATGATGACCCAAGTTTTAGACTGTTATTATCATAATTTACTTCTATTCCTTTTCCAATTACTTCATTATANTTATNAATTTGTAAAACTTCTACATCCGAAAAAGTTTGATATAATGTTCTACTTAAAGGATGATTAGAAACACGTAAAGCACTTTTTAAAACTCGTTTTTCATAATGTTTTAAAGGTAGACCTTCATAAGAAATTTTGCTTTCATTATTTGTGGTAAGCGTTCCTGTTTTATCAAAAATAATGGTATCTATACTTGCTAATTGTTCTATAACTTTTGCATTTTTTAAGTAAAACTTCTGTTTGCCAAAAATGCGTAATAGATTACCTAAAGTAAATGGTGCTGCTAATGCAATAGCACAAGGACAAGCAATAATTAATACTGAAGTAAAAACATTTAAGGCTTTTGAAACATCTAAATACANCCAAAAAGTTGTTGAAATAAAAGCTATTAATAAAACNAGAATGGTNAAATTTTTACTGATTTTATCTGTTAATGTTTTAAAAGAAGATGATTTGTCTTTAGCAAAAACATCATTACTCCAAAGNTGTGTTAAATAACTTTGAGAAACTGAGGCTAANACTTCGATTTCTAAGANACCAGACAATTGTTTACCTCCTGCAAATATTTTGTCACCCGATTTTTTTGNTACAGGTGCAGCTTCTCCAGTAACAAAACTGTAATCTATTTGTGCATTTCCATTTATTAAAATTCCATCTACAGGAATTAATTCTTGATTTCTNATTAATAATCTATCCCCTTTNTTTACATCATAAATNTGTATATTTTCTTCTTTTTGATTTGATGATATTCGTGTAACAGCTATTGGGAAATAAGATTTGTAATCGCGCTCAAAAGACAAGAAGTTATAGGTTTTTTGTTGAAAGAATTTACCTAATAAGAGAAAGAAAACCAAGCCTGTTAAACTATCAAAAAATCCTGTTCCTAAATCAAAAATAATTTCGATTGTACTTCTAATAAACAATACAGAAACTCCTAATGCTATTGGTACATCAATATTTAACATTTTAGAGCGTAAACCTTTATAAGCAGAAATAAAATAATCGTTAGCCGCATAAAAAACTACTGGTAATGAGAAAATAAACATTAACCAACGAAAAATAGTTTTATATTGTTCTAACCAAAATTCTGAAACTTCAAAATACTCTGGAAACGATAAAAACATTACGTTACCAAAAGCAAATCCTGCAATACCTAATTTATAAATTAGAGATCTATCTACTTTATTTTTACCAGTTTCATAATCTTCTAAACTTATGTAAGGTTCGTAACCAATTGCACTCAACAATAAAACAATTTCTTTTAGTGAAGTAATATTTGATTTATAAGATATTCGAACCGTTTTCTTAGGGAAATTTACTTGAGAAGAAAATATTTTATTATTTAATTTTTGTAAATTTTCTAGTACCCAAATACAAGAACTACAATGAATATGAGGAATATAAAGTGTTACAATTTGATTATCATTGTCATTAAAATCTAATAATTTTTCTATAATTTTTGTGTTATCTAAAAAATCATACTTCCCTTTTATTTCAGTAGGAATTGCACCTGGATTGTCTTGAAAATCGTAATAACAAGTTAAATCGTTTTCAGAAAAAATCTCGTAAACAGTCTTACAACCATTACAACAGAAACTTTTATCATCAATTTTAATGATATCTTCTTTACAAGAATCTCCACAATGATAACAATGTGTAGTATTCATATTTACTCTTTTGCCTTCTACAAATGTCTAACAAGAAAAATATTAAAAATATGATATTTGTCATGTTTTTACTATCTTGCATCAAGGCAAAAGTATTAAGCTTTATGAGTAAATGTGAACAATGTATAGTTAGGCAATTTAATTCTTTAAAGCATCTTTCTAAAGATGAGTTAATTAGAATGTCAAATTGTAAAACTTCAAAAACTATAAAAAAAGGTGAATTTCTTTTTAATGAAGGTGAACACATTAATGGTATTTTCTGTATTAAAGATGGTGTTTGTAAAGTCTCTAAAATGAGTGAAAATGGCAGAAACCAAGTAGTTAACTTAATTAAAAAAGGAGATTTAATTGGTGAAAGAAGTTTAATTTCTGATGAAGTATCTAATTTAAATGCTGTAGCTTTAAATGATATGGAAGTTTGTTTTATACCAAAAGATGAAATCATTAAAGATCTTGAGAAAAANCCNAANTTTTCAATGGGTGTTTTAAAAAACATGGCAAATTCTTTAAAAAATGCAGATGATATAATTGTAAATATGGCTCAGAAAAATGTGAAACAACGTTTGGCTGAAACCTTATTACACTTAGAAACTAAATTTGGAGTAAATGAAGATGGTTGTATAGATATTCATCTATCTAGAGAAGATATTGCAAATATTATTGGCACTGCAACTGAATCTGCAATTCGTCTTTTATCTGAGTTTAAAAAGAATAAATATTTAGCATTTAAAGGAAAAGATATTCAATTATTAGATATAGATTCTTTAAAAAATATATCTCAAGGATTTTAAAAAGAAAAAAGCTAAGGAAAATACCTTAGCTTTTTTTAGTTTCTACTTATATAACCTATCCAAAAGTAAAAAACTTAATTTATTAAAAACGTACCCTTATGAATATTCTTTTTATCATCTAATAAAATATACTTATACATTCCTTTATTTAAATTAGGATGATTGTATTGTAATTTTTTATTGCTAGTTCTTCCCAAATCTTTATAATCTACTACTCTTCCCAATAAATCTATTACCTTTATTACTGATAGATCTGAATCTTCAGGTAAAACAATAGTTGTTCTTTCTGAAAATGGATTTGGATAATTCATTAGTTTATTATTCTCTTCTATATTAAAAACATCTGTAGATAAAACACTACTTGTTTTACTAAAAGTTACGTTTTTTACATCTAAACTAAACGTTTTAAAGCTTGTATAATCTCCTCTTACAGAAAAAACAATGGTCTTAATATTGGTAATATTTACTGTATTACCATTTGCATCTTTAAAATCTGATAATTCTACACTTACATTTTCTCCATTAGAAGGAGGAATTTGCATTCTTAATCTGTTTTCCCAAGTTCTATTATCATTCTGAACCACAACTAGTTCTATAGCATTGTCTGAGGTTAAATCAAAATTCATGAACTTAAATGTTGTTGCATCTAACGTTTGATCTCCAGGTAAAATATGTCTAAATAAATTTACATTTCCATTAACTTCACCCTGAGTAAATACATTTCTATCGACTTCGAAAATATTATCTACATAATCTCTATTTTCATAATCTATAGAAAATTCATTTATAGTTGCTTTATCATCTAAATAATCTAATCCCCAAGGACCATCTGCTAAATAAAGTGCATCTATTTGTTCTGATACTTCTGTTTTTAGAGAAAAACCTAAATCAAATAAAACACCAGTTTCTATTTTAATAGTTTCATTATAAGCACCTGATAAAGATATATTTGAATAAAAATCTTCGTGATCAGATAATTCTGTTTTTGCAATACTTGCGTTAAAATCTATAGCTTTTTGATTTGCTTTATTTACAATGTTTAATTCTATAACTCCATTTCTATATACACCACTTTTTACAAAAACTGGTGGTAACACATCTTGTACTTTATTACTTATTAATCCATTTTGGTTTGTATGTGTGTCTATGATGTGATTAGCAATAGAAAATACTTGTCCATATGAACTCCCCCATATTTGAAAATTATGATAATTACCTTCTGGATATTGGTCTATATTCCAAAAACTAAATAATTCATTAGTATTATTATCGGTTTTAATAGAAAAACTTAGAGTAAATTCTATTTCACCTGATGCTCTTTTAATTTTTGATGCTATAATTTGATGCCCTCTTGAAACTACAGTTCTAACATCTTCTAAACTAGAATTATTTAGTCTATCACAAATCATTTTAGAATGATCATAAACTTTACCTTCTGTTTTAGTTGCTAATACTGCAGAAACTCTAGTATTACCTTCATAATAATCTACAGAAAAGACCTCTGTAGCATTTGTTATGCCAATCAAATCATTTGGACTAGAAACTGTAGCAGTTTCTGTTGCGTACATTCCTGTTTCTGGTAAGTAATTAATAAGTGTAGTTGTTCCTTTTGATTGCAAATCTGATTTTGCGAATTTTAATTGATTTTCTTTTTTATTATTAGCATTTCCACTTTTAAATCTTTTAAAATTTCTTTTTGCTATTAAACTTGCTAAATCACCATTACTTTCTAAACCACCATCATAAGCAGAAGTTACGTTAGTAGCATCACTTACATCAGCAAAATTATTAGTATCTATGGCTTCATAAGAACTTGCAGTTACATAAAAAATTGCATCATTAAAGTCATGATCACAACCACCTCTATCTCTTCTAATATCTTCAAATCCAATAATAATTCTTTCTGATGATGGGTCATTTAAAGTAACAATATGTTGTCTTTCTGAAGGGTTAGATTCTGGATTATAATCATCATTTGAATACAAATCCCATAAACCCCAACCAACTTTTTGTTGAGAACTACTCCAAGCATTTGCTAATAACACCCACCCAATTCCAGTACCAGCTTCAAAATTTCCTATATTTACTTTATCTCCTACTCTTAATCCTCCTCCACTTCCAAGTAAAGATGCATTTGGAAAAATTATAGTTAAATCTTCTCTATTTGGTTTTTGAGGGTTAGGGTCATTTAAATCATAAGTATAAAATCCAAGTACATTTCTGTAACCTGCTCCTTCATCTANAAATGTTACATAAACATCTGTATTTGATGTTATTTTTAAATCTGTATCATATCCTGCAGTAATATATTGNGGATTGTAATCTGGCACAGGATATTGTTCTGGTATAGAATTACTAATCATTTCTAAAGTTTGAGTAGAAACCACATCTCTTTCTGATTCTAAGTAAAGTGGTGTGCCATTAGAAGTATATTCTCCTAAATATTTGTAGTTCTGACTATTTACTGAATTGCTTATAAAAAATAGCATTAAAAATAAAAACGTAGTAATTTTTTTCATGTCTTGTAATTTTACATGCCAAAATTAAAAATGAAACAAAATAAAATTTTAAGCATTCGATTTTTATAGTCTAAGTGTAGATGAATTACATAAATCCTCAGATAAATTATTACGATTTAAATAGTAAAAACCTGAATTATTTTAACTTATAAATAAAGATTTAAAAAACATTACTATAATTTGTTACTTTTGTTTACATACCAAAAAAGTTCTATATGAAACAAATTATCATTTTTTTACTAATTATTATTTTGGCATTAATTGGTTATGGAAAATACAGTCAATACAAAAGATATAATGCACCAGAAGTAAATTATAAAACTGATAAGAAAATTGATGTAAACTATCATAATCAAGAATTCTTATATAATTATTACAAAGCTTTAGAAGAGCTAGATAGTTATGTTATGTTACAATGGACTGCTAATGGTATAGATGTTAGAACTCCAGAAGACGATGACAACCTAACTAAAATTGCTGTAGAAACTTATGCAAAAAAACTTGCTATGGTAAATTATTACGAAGCTATTTTAGAAAACTCTTTTAACCTAAAACAAAAAGGACTTTCAAATATAGAAGTTAAAACTATTGAAGAAGAAGGCATAGATTTAGAGACTTTTAAAGAGCAAGAAGAATTTGCTAAAATAAAAAACCTATACAACTCAAATGTTAATCTTTATAATGGAGAAAAAAGTGCCATTATTTTTGAAGTTCAAAAAAGATTAGTTTCATTAGGAGATAGCATAAAAATTGATGGTGTATACAGAATTGAGACTTTAAACGCTATTAAAAATTTTGAAACTAAAAATAATCTTTTAGCAGATGGTTATTTAGATGTTTTAACTATAGATCTTTTGTTTAA
>JGI26080J50196_1000972_pt1 | contig 12830 bp, 13 predicted proteins | sample SaaInl0LU_22_DNA_FD_50196 | JGI IMG/M metagenome (IMG submission 50196)
TACTGCTATACCAAGTGGGAGAGTAGGTCGTTGCCTTTTTTTGAATCCCGAATACAGCAATGTGTTCGGGATTTTTTTTGTCCTATTCCCAAGGGAATATTCTATACGTTGTAGTATATTTAAAAAGTGAAGAATTTTTTAATTATACCTGACAAGTTTAAAGGAAGTATAGATGCCATTCAAGTATCTAAAGCTGTTAAAAATGGTCTTCAAAGATTGTATGGGGATCATTTTAAATCTACTGTAATTCCCGCCTCAGATGGTGGAGATGGGTTTTTAGATACTATTTATAATTTNAAACCTGTTAAGAAAGTATATTTTAGGTCCGTAGACGCTTTTCAATATGCAATAGATTCTTATTATTTATTAGATGTAGAAACNAATACAGCCTACATTGAATTGGCAAATACTGTTGGAATAAGGCATTTACAGTCCAACGAGTTAAATATATTAAAAACTAGCACGCATGGTGTTGGTTTACAAATAGCACATGCTTTAGACGCAGGTGTTCGCTCTATTTATATTGGTTTAGGAGGTAGTGCTTCTAATGACATGGCTTTGGGTTTGTTAGAGGCTTTAGGATTTATATTCTTGGATAGTAATGGTGCGTTAATAACCTATTCGTTTNAAAATCTTTCTAAAATTCATTCCTATGAATTACCCAATTCACTGCAAAAGAAGATTCAGAATTGTTCCTTTTTTGCTATTAATGATGTGTTAAATCCATTGTGTGGTCCCTTAGGTGCTGCCAATATATATGGGCCTCAGAAAGGTGGAAGTGAAGAAACTATTCTAGCAATGGACGGTTCTTTTGAGGCATTTGTGTGTCGTTTTAATTTTCCTTATCCTTGTGACATCTCACTTGAAGGGGGAGGCGCTGCAGGAGGAACTGCTTATGGTTTAAAGGCTTTTCTAAATGCCCAATTTATTAATGGTTTTGATTTTTTAGCTAGTATAGCCTGTTTAGAGGATCTTCTAGTGACACAAAAGTATGATTGTATTATCTCGGGTGAAGGCAGCCTAGACAACACCTCATTCCAGGGGAAATTATTAGGAAGACTTATTGATCTTACAGAGAAACACCAGTTACCCCTTTTATTAGTCTGTGGACAATGCCATTTTGATGCTTCTGCTTTGACAAACACACATATTGTTGAATTACTGGATGAAGAGACACCTATTGCGCAATGTATTGCTCAGCCATTTGCTCTAATAGAAAACAAAGTATATCATTTTTTTAAATTTCTCTTATGATAAGCTTATTAATTATTTGTCTAGCTGTATTACTTATCATATTAGGGACGCTTAAGTTTAAAATTGATCCATTCTTAATGCTACTTCTTGCAGCTATATTCTCTGGATTGTGTTTTGGTATATCTCCTTCTGACCTTGTGGATCTTATTACTACAGGATTTGGTCAAACGCTTTCTAGTATTGGAATCGTGATTGTTTTTGGGGCTGTTATTGGTGTTTTTTTAGAGAAATCTAACGGACTTGTCCATATTGTCTCCACTATTTTGAAAGTATTTGGAAATAAAAATTCCGGTTTAGCGTTAAATGTTACAGGATTTATTACCGCTATTCCAGTTTTTTGTGATGCCGCATTTGTTATTTTAAGTGCTATTCCTAAGGCTTTGTCAAAGAGAACCGGATTTCATATTATCTTTTATGGTGTAAGTTTGGCAACAGGTCTATATGCAGCCCATGTTTTCATTCCCCCTACACCTGGTCCACTAGCTGCTGCTGCTATTTTGAATGTTCCTTTGTCAGATCTGTTGAAATATGGTTTTTTAGTGGCCATACCTGTATCTTTTGTGGGTTTTGTTTTTGCCTCTTTTTTTAAATCAAATACGGCTGTTTCACAAGATAATATTTCAGTTTCAATAGTTGAAAGTCCAATAGCGGCTAACGATCAGGTTTTGAAAAATACTTGGTCTTCTTTTTTACCCATTTTAGTGCCTATAGTACTCATTGGAGTGGCTTCTTTTTTTAAGATAAAAGAGGGGGATGCTTTTGTTTTAAGTGATGTTTTTATCTTTTTAGGAAACCCTATAATAGCTACGCTAATAGGGGTGTTTATTTCTTATTTGCTGTCCTGGTCTACGCCTAAAGAACAGAAAGCTAGTTGGGTAGGAGAAGCTTTAAAACAAGCAGGAGTCATTATTCTTATTACTGGAGCAGGAGGTTCTTTTGGAGCAGTACTTAAATCCTTAGATTTAAGTACTATTATACCTCTTTATTCCGCAAATCCTTACTTTGGTCTATTGTTGTGTTTTCTTTTTGCAGCACTCATTAAATCTGCTCAGGGTTCTTCTACAGTGGCAATACTCACTACCTCCTCTTTTGTCTTACCCCTACTAAATAGCTTTGGCATTGATGATTCCTTAGGGAGATTNTTTGCTGTGCTTGCTATTGGGTCCGGTGCTATGACTCTTTCCCACGTGAACGACAGCTACTTTTGGGTAGTGATTAAAAGCCTTGGTTTGAATGTAAAACAGGGTCTTGCTAGTTTTAGTCTAGCTACTTTTTTTCAGGGAATTACAGGTATCAGTACTGTATTATTGCTATATGNTTTATTGCGTTAGCTTATTTCTGAAGCTATTCTTTTTTGAAAAAGGCATCTACAATTGTTTTCACACTTAAAAAAGCCATTGCAATAGCTGCTATAGCACAGAGAATACCAAAAATTAGCACAGGGATATAAAGCGGATGCGTGCTGTTTTTGAAAGCTTCATATAGACTAATAGGGGCCACAAACATTAAGAGTACGGTAATTCCTAAATACCGTACTCCTAAATATAAAATATCTCTATTGGTTTTAGACACCTAGTTCAATGTTTTTAATATTTCATTAAAAGTATGGCTTGGTCTCATGGCTTTTTGTACCAGTTTCTCATCTGGTTTATAATAGCCACCAATATTTTGTTTGCTATTTTGAGCACTGTTTAATTCACTCACTATAGTGGATTCGTTTTCCTTTAATGCGTTGGCTACTGGGGTAAATATTTCAGCCAATACGACATCATTTTTTTGATTTGCTATAGCTTCTGCCCAGTATTGCGCTATAAAGAAGTGTGATCCTCGATTGTCTAACTCACCTACTTTTCTAGATGGAGACTTGTCATTGATTAGAAATTTTTCCGTTGCAGTGTCTAAGGCATCGGCCAATACTTTGGCCTTTTTATTTTGTTCTTTTTCTCCAACATATTCTAGCGAAACCCCAAGGGCTAGGAATTCTCCCAATGAATCCCATCTTAAATGTCCCTCTTCTAAAAATTGTTCTACATGTTTAGGGGCAGAACCACCGGCACCCGTTTCGAATAATCCACCTCCATTCATCAATGGAACAATAGATAACATTTTTGCGCTAGTACCTACTTCTAAAATAGGGAAGAGGTCTGTAAGGTAATCTCTTAACACATTTCCTGTCACAGAAATAGTGTCTTTTCCTTGTATTATTCTTTTTAGGGTTGTCAATGTAGCTTCGTAGGGTGAAGCTATAGTGATGTCTAAACCTTCTGTTTGATATTCTGGTAGGTATTTTTCTACTTTTTTGATTAATTCCGCATCATGCGCTCTTTCACTGTCCAACCAAAAAATAGTTGGTGTCTTTGTGGCTTCTGCTCTAGAGACAGCTAATTTTATCCAATCTTGGATAGGAGCGTCTTTTACCTGACACATTCTCCAAATGTCTCCAGCTTTTACTTCGTGACTCATCACTACTTTATCTGTAGTAATGTCTATCACTTGAACCGTTCCATTTGTTTCAATTTGGAATGTTTTGTCGTGAGAACCATACTCTTCTGCTTTCTGGGCCATTAATCCTACATTGGGTACTGTTCCCATTGTTGCTGGATCAAAAGCACCATTTTCCTTGCAAAAATCTATGGTTGCCTCATAAATACTGGCATAGCTACTGTCTGGAATAATAGCCAGGGTGTCTTGTGCTTTGCCTTCTTTGTCCCACATTTTACCGCCATTTCTGATCATAGCAGGCATGGATGCGTCTATAATAATATCACTAGGTACATGTAGGTTTGTAATGCCTTTGTCTGTATTTACCATGGCAAGCGATGGACCATTTTGAAAAGCTTCTTCCATAGCATTTTCAACGGCTTCTCTATCTTTTGCAGCTAGTTGAGAAATAGTTGTTAAAACACTGTCAAGACCATTGTTAACGTTTGCACCTGCATCCTTTAGTAACGCACCGAATTGGCGGAATACATTTTCAAAGAATACTTCTACTGCTAATCCAAAAATAATTGGATCAGATACTTTCATCATGGTAGCTTTCATATGAAGTGATAATAATACACCCTGCTTTTTGGCTTTGGCCATTTCATTTTTAAGAAATGCCATTAATGCTTCTTTTTGCATTAAGGTAGTATCTATAATCTCTCCTTCGAGTACCCCTATAGATTCTTTGAGGACTTTTGTTTCAGAAGCTCCTTTAAGCACTACTTTAAGTGTAGTTGCTTTGGAAAAGGTCATTGATTTTTCATTCGATTTAAAATCACCATGACTCATTGTTGCCACAGATGTCTTTGAATCTTTTGACCATTTACCCATACTATGTGGGTTTTGTTTGGCAAAGTTTTTGACCGCTTTGGGTGCCCTTCTATCTGAATTTCCCTCTCTTAACACTGGATTCACAGCAGAACCCTTGATTTTATCGTATGCAGCTTTTATATCTTGTTCTATAGGATTTTTTGGCTGATCTGGATAATGAGGTAAGTTGTACCCTTTCTCTTGTAATTCTTTTATAGCCTCCTTTAACTGTGGTATAGAGGCACTGATGTTAGGCAATTTAATGATATTGGTATCTGGCTCTTTGGCTAATTTCCCTAATGCTGCTAGATGATCTGGAACCCGTTGGTTTTCCTTTAATTTTTCCGGGAATGCTGAAATAATCCTACCGGCTAAAGAAATATCTCTTGTTTCAATCTCTATCCCTGCTTTGTGCGTAAATGCTTTAACAATAGGTAAAAAAGATTGGGTAGCTAAGGCGGGTGCCTCGTCTGTTTGAGTATAAATAATCTTAGACATAATCAGATAACATTTTAGGTGTCAAATATACAATATATGGACACTATAGTTCAAAAAAACACCCACAACAAATGCTATGGGTGTAGGTATATTTTGTTGAAAAAAAGTATTATGAACGCACTTCTTTAATACGTGCTTTTTTACCAGTAAGTTCTCTAAAGTAGAAAATTCTAGACCTACGAACTTTACCTTTTTTATTCACTTCAACTTTTTGTAAAGCGGGCATATTTACGGGGAATATTCTTTCTACTCCAATAGTACCAGACATTTTTCTGATCGTAAAGGTCTCGGTAGAACCATTTCCTCTTCTTTGAATAACAACCCCTCTAAAAAACTGAGTTCTTGTTTTTTCACCTTCCTTAATTTCATAGAACACAGTGATAGTGTCTCCAGCTGAGAATTTAGGAAAGTCCTTTTTTTCTACGAATTGTTCTTGAACAAATTTTACTAATGCTTCCATAGTAATGTTATACTTTATTGATGAATTAAAAACAACATTCACGTTTTTCGTCAGAGGTTGGATTTAATGGTCTGCAAAAATAATATTATTCTAACAACCAACCAATTAATGTATGTGTTTTTTTTATTAAAATTTAAAAGATGCAGAAATTGGCTAAAGTAAGTCTGGACGCAGCTTTAGCGTTCTTTCATGAGCAGATTGTTCTCTCCAAGCTTCAATTTTAGCAAAATCGCCACTCATTAATACCTCAGGCACTTTAATGCCTTTGTACTCTGCGGGCCTTGTGTACACTGCTGGAGCCAATAAGTTGTCTTGAAAACTATCTGTTAATGCAGAGGTCTCGTTATTTAAAACACCAGGTATAAGTCTTATAATACTATCACAAAGAATAGCAGCGGCCAATTCCCCTCCTGATAATACGTAGTCACCTACAGAGATTTCTTTAGTGATAAAGAGCTCTCTCACCCTATGATCTACTCCTTTGTAGTGACCACAAAGGATTATAATGTTCCCGCTTAAAGAAAGTGTGTTGGCTGTTTTTTGATTGAGTGTTTCTCCATCTGGAGTCATGTAAATGACATGGTCATATGTTCTCTCTGATTGAAGTTTACTAATACATTTATCAATAGGCTCCACCATCATGACCATTCCTGCACCCCCACCATATTGATAGTCGTCTATTTGATTATAGGACAGCTCAGTGTAATCTCTAAGATTGTGAAAATGTACAGATACAAGCTGCTTTTCAATGGCTCTTTTTAGAATAGAGGCTTCAAATGGACTTTTTAATAATTCTGGAAGTACTGTAATTATGTCTATTCTCATTGGAGATGATATGCTAATGAATTTCACTTATTTTCTGGTCCAAAAGTAATGAATAAATTGGCTATATGCTGTCCATTCTACGCTTTCCTATGGCTTTCATGCAGTATTATCCGTTGTTGCCTGTAGTTTAAATTGTTTTATTTATTTTTTTGGAAGCTTCTTTTCCAATTCAAGTATTTCTCTTTTTAGTTTTAGCTCTCTGTTGAGTCCCTTTTTTTTGTTTGATTCTATGGTCTCTTCAGAGGTTTGTATTGCAGCAAGTAGGTTTGCTTCAATTTTTGAGCTAGATAGATAGTGTTTGAAGAGAAAGATACTACATAGAATCAAAGATATAAGTAAAGTGTAATTGATTATAAAAAAGAGTGTTTTGTCAATGTAGGCGCCAAGAAAATAAATATTATTCTCCTTTGTGTTTTTTTCTGTTAGTTCTTTTTTAAGGGTTTTATTTTCAAGGTCAATTTTTTGAAGTGCCTTTTTGAGCGTGTCCCCTTCTGTCTTGTAATTACTCAGGACAGTGCTGTGATAGATTAAGCTGTCTTTTAAGTGCTCTTTGAAAGCTATCAGGTATCTTCGTTTGATTACTTCAAAAGGAATACTGTCTGTTGTATAGTCTTTTCCATTGCTTAGTATTAACTCAAATTGATTTTCTAGACTGACATTTAACTCATTTTTAGATCTGGAGATGTCTCTTTGGGTTTGAGATAATATTTCATGGTGAATGAGGACCAACATAAAAAGACTAAAAAGGGTTTTCATAAAACAAGTAGGTTTTTGTAAATATAACCTAATTTGTAATTTAATGAAAACCCTTGGTAGTAAGTGGTTTAGTGATTATTGAAAGATGAGTCTTTCTCGCTCTCCATTTTCATTGATCATGCTAATACTTGTGCGGTTAAATTTATTAATATTTTGAAATAATTCAGTGGCCTTATCAATATTGATAATAGGTTTGTCATCTATAGAAACAACCACTTTGCCAATAAGACCATAGTTTTTATATGCCACAGGCACACCAATGATTTTAACCCCATTTTTTATTTTAAAGCGTTTCTGATCTTCAGGACTTAAATTTTTTACCGTAAAACCAATGATTGGTAATAGTGCAGTTTGTTTTTCTTTTAAGACCACCTTGAAATCACTTAATTTTCCATTTCTAGAAACCTTAATTACAACTGCATCCTGAGGTCTTTTTGAGGCTAAGTAGCCGGTGAGGTCTGAGAATTTCTTTATTTCTAAATAATCGATTTGTTTGATAATATCTCCCTCTTTTAATCCAGATTCTTTTGCTGAAGATCCTTCCTCTACTCCAGAGATATATACCCCTTCTAAATCTTCTACGCCATAATTTGAAGAAAGCAATTCTGGAGATGTGATGGCGGAAATTCCAAGTACTGCTTTTTTTACGGTACCAAATTCCATGATGTCTTGTACTACTTTTTTAGCTGTATTACTCGGGACAGCAAATGAGTAGCCTATATAAGACCCAGTTTGTGAACTTATAGCGGTGTTTATACCTATTAAATCACCATTGGTATTCACTAAAGCACCACCACTATTTCCAGGATTCACTGCAGCATCTGTTTGAATAAATGATTGGTTCTTGTCAAATTCTCTAGCCTTAGCGCTTATTATACCAGCCGTAACAGTGGAAGTAAGGTTAAAAGGATTTCCAACAGCCAAGACCCATTCTCCAATTTTAGCCATATCCGAATCTCCAAAAGACAAGTAGGGAAGGGGCTCTTCTGTTTCAATTTTAATAAGCGCAATGTCAGTTAAGGGGTCTGAGCCTATGATGGAGGCTTCATATGTGCTGTTGTTGTTTAATGTGACAGATAATTTTGACGCTTTGTCTATAACATGATGGTTTGTCACTATATAACCATCTGAAGAGATAATGACGCCTGACCCAGAACCCATTTGGGGCGCAGATTTGTATTGGTATCCAAAAAAATATTCAAAGGCTTTGTTATTCACTAAATTACCCTCCTTTAAGTTTTTGACATGTACTACAGAGTGAATAGTTTTTTCAGCAGCAATACTAAAATCCGAGAGGGATTCATTGGTGCTTAAATAATTGAAATTAGCAGGTTTAAATTCAGCTGAATTGGATATTGTCAATGGAGCAATCTCTTTTGGCAAGAATTTATTTTGAATAAAATTACCAGAAAAGCCACCTATAATTGCTGCTGCTAAAATGGGAAATATTTTTTTCATAATTACTTAATATTTAAAGATTACGGGTCAAAATTATAAAAATACTTGTAGCTGCTTTTTATTTTAACGGAGCTTTAACGGATAAATAAACCTTAATTAATTGAGTATATTTGAAAATATAAATTCATTTTAATGACACTTACTTTTTATAAATACCAAGGCACTGGAAATGATTTTATCATTTTTGACAACCGTAGCGGTCAATTTCCGAAAAGCGATAATGCGCTTGTCGCTAAACTTTGTGATAGAAAGTTTGGTGTAGGAGCAGACGGCCTCATGCTTTTAGAAATTGAAAAAGATTTTGACTTCAAAATGGTTTACTATAATTCAGATGGAGCAGAGAGTACCATGTGTGGAAATGGTGGTAGGTGTTTGGCTGCATTTGCACATTCTATAGGGATTATTGGAAATAAGGGTTTATTTATTGCTGTAGACGGCTCACATGAGGTAGCAATAACGGCAAATCAGGTGATCTTAGGAATGAAAAAAGTTACAGAAGTTCAAAACAAAGGCAAGTATTTCTTTTTAGATACAGGTTCACCCCACCATGTTCAATTTGTTTCTGACGTAGAAAAGATCAATGTTAATGATCAAGGCGCTAAATTGAGGTATGGAATGTATGGCGAGCAGGGTGCAAACATTAATTTTGTCTCATTAGATCCAAATGGTAGGCACAGTATTAGAACATATGAAAGAGGGGTAGAGGGAGAAACCTTATCTTGTGGCACGGGTGTGACTGCAGCGGCTATAGCAATTCATGAGCAAAACAACGGATTTGCTTCTCCTGTGACTTTACATACTAAAGGAGGTGTGCTTAAGGTTCATTTTACTAAAAACAATCAGGTATATTCGGAGCTCTCCCTTGAGGGACCGGCCGAATTTGTGTTTAAAGGAGAAATAAGCATTTAAGATGCTTGTACTAAGAAATATAAAACGGGAAGACCTTGACTTTCTTTACAATGTAGAGAATAATCCAGCAAATATGGTCTATGGAGATTATCATGAACCTTATTCATTGGAAATTCTTCAAGATTATATTGCTAATGCTTCAATATCTTTATTTGTTAGTGGCCAATATAGGTATGTCATTGAGAAAAATAAAATAGCTATTGGATTTTTAGATTTGTTTAATTATNNTGCTCAAGATGCAAGCGCATCTGTAGGTGTTATTTTAGATACGGCCTTTAGGGGGCAAGCATTGGCTAAAGTTGCATTGACGCTCTTAGAGCATGAGGTAAAAAATAAATGGGGTATTGAAAGATTAAGNGCCAAAGTTTTCTTAGATAATACNATAAGCATCTCCTTGTTTAGAAGGCTAGGTTATGAGGAAATTAAACATTGTTTGGAAAAGGATTATGAGGGGGTCACTAAAAAAGTATTGATTTCAGAAAAAATATTAAAATGAATTACAGAAAAAAAATTGGTGTTGCAATAGTGTTATTGGTGTTTTTTATTGGTGCTGCTTTTAGTGGATATGTGTATTGGGCTATTTTTTCTCCCAATACATCTTTTGAAACACCAACGGTTTCTGTTTATATTCCCTCTAATACAAATTACACCACGCTTAAAAATACTTTATCGCCCAACTTATTAAATGAAGACAGTTTCTTTAAGGTGGCTAAGCAAAAGGGCTATCTAAATGCGGTAAGGGGAGGTAAGTTTATATTGTCCAAAGGAATGAATAATAACGAAATAATAAATGTGTTGCGTTCAAAGCCAAGTACTATTTCTTTATCGTTCAACAACCAGGAACGCCTAGAAGATTTAGCATTAAGGGTGTCTGATCAAATTGAANCTGATGCAGAAAGTTTGTTGTTGGCGTTTAATGACTCTTTATTTCTAGCTCAAAATGGATTTAATAGAGAAAATGCGTTGTCCATGTATTTGCCAAACACATATGATTTTTTCTGGAATACTTCTGCAGAAANTTTTAGGGACAGAATGTTAAAGGAGTACCGTAGATTTTGGAATTCAGAAAGACTGGCTCAGGCGAAAAATCAGGGTTTGTCTCCCTTAGAAGTAATTCATTTAGCTGCAATAGTTCACAAAGAATCGGTTAAAAAGTCAGAGAGACCCCGAGTTGCTGGTGTCTATTTGAATAGAATTAAAAAGGGTATGAAGCTGCAAGCAGACCCTACAGTGATATTTTCGATTAAGTATACATCTGGAGATTTTAAACAAGTGATTAAACGGGTATTGTATAAAGACCTTAAAATAGACGCTCCTTTTAACACCTATTTATATTCGGGAATTCCTCCAGGACCAATTTTTATGCCAGATATTTCTGCTATTGAGGCAGTTTTGAATCCAGAAGCTCATAACTACTTGTATTTTGTGGCGGATACCCAAAATTTTGGGTTCCATATTTTTGCAAAAACACTACAACAGCACAACAAAAACAAGAAGCAATACGTGAATTGGTTGAATAGAAAGAATATCAGCAGGTAATTGTAAACTGTTAATTATGAGTTAATTAGTCATTTAAGATTAAAAATGCTTAACTTTGCACGAAATTTAGCAACATCAGTTGTTTTAATTTATTTTATGCAAAAAAGTTTTAGAACGTTTATTTCATTTTTGATTGTCCTAGTTCTTTCAGGGTTTAGAAATGTAGCTCCAATAGTTAAACCCATCCCAAAATCTAATTTGGTCATTGATGTTTTGGATTACAAAGCCGCTGCCCCTTCTTTTGAATCCTCAAGCTTTATGATTCCCTTTACTGGTAATAATTATGTGGGATTTAAGGAAGCATTGGCTTTTAAAGAATCTCAAGGTAAATATCATTCTATAAATACCCTTGGTTATCTTGGAAAATACCAGTTTGGAAAAAGCACCTTAGCTTTTTTTGGTCAATTTAATACCCAGTGTTTTATGCAGGATGCAGCGCTACAGGAAAAGATTTTTTATCACAATACTGCAAGAAATAAATGGATTCTAAGAAGAGATATAAAGCGCTACGTTGGTTCAAAAATGAATGATATAGTCATAACGGAATCCGGAATACTTGCTGCTGCTCACTTAGCTGGTGCAGGAAATGTAAAAAAATACCTTCGTTCTTGGGGTGATTTGAACTTTTCAGATGCTTATGGAACAGATATTGAAGATTATTTAACCAAATTTTCTGGTTTTGATCTTGCAGAAGTTACCGCTAGAAAAAAAGTCCAGTTCCAATAGGATTTACTTTGCCAAATTGGTCTAATTATTTTCCAATAATAAAAATACAAGGTCTCTTGTGTAGTTCGGGATTGTTCTTTTTCCAATAAGAAATAGGGGCAGTTTTAATAAAAGCGTTGGTTAAACTAATGTCACAAGCGATGCATAAATTTGTACTACTTTGAAGTTGCTTACACAAGCTGTCAAACATAGCATTGTTTCTATAGGGTGTTTCAATAAAAAGTTGGGTTTGGTCTTTTTGCAGGGCCAACTGCTCAAGTTGTTTAATAGACTTAGCTCGCTCTTGATTATCTATAGGTAGGTACCCGTTAAAAGCAAAACTTTGTCCATTAAATCCACTAGCCATTAGAGACAATAAAATGGAAGAAGGTCCTACTAAAGGAATGACTGAAATTCCTTTTTCATGAGCTATAGCAACTATATCTGCTCCTGGATCTGCAATACCAGGACAACCTGCTTCTGAGATAATACCTACATTCTCCCCCTCAAGGCAAGGATCTAAATAAGACGGAAGTAGAGAGAAATCTGTAAATTTATTAAGGGTTTCTATTTTTAGACTCCCTTGGGCTTTTTTAGGGCAAATTTTCTTAATAAACCGACGGGCAGTTTTTTCGTTTTCTACTATAAAATAAGTCGTTTCTTCTATGATTTTTTTTACTGATAAAGGAAGTACTTCCAAAGGTTCATTGTCTCCTAAAGTGGTAGGAATTAAATATAAAGCCCCTTTGTTTGGANTGTCGTTAGATGCAACCATTTTATGAAATTAGGCTTAAATTAAAAAAGGAAATTAAGAAAATTTCTTAGTCAAGTCTTCAATGTATTTCTTGAACTGCTTGTCTGTTTCTGCTAAATTGTCAACGGTCTTACATGCGTGAAGTACAGTTGCATGGTCCCTTTTTCCAATTTGAGTACCAATGCTGGCTAAAGATGCTTTTGTGAATTTCTTTGCAAAAAACATAGCCAATTGTCTAGCTTGAACAATATGTCTCTTCCTAGTTTTAGATTGTAAGGTAGTCACATCCATTTCAAAATAATCAGATACTACTTTTTGTATGTAATCTATTGAAACTTCTCGTTTTGTATTCTTAACAAATTTTTCAACAATTTGTTG
>JGI26080J50196_1000979_pt1 | contig 12789 bp, 8 predicted proteins | sample SaaInl0LU_22_DNA_FD_50196 | JGI IMG/M metagenome (IMG submission 50196)
CAGTTGTTGTTCCAATGGTTGTTCCTTTTAATTGAACATTAGCAAAGGGTAAAGGGGCGTTATTATACTCTTTATCTGTTAATAAACCTTTTACATTTCCTTTGTCTTGTGCATTGACTATGAAGCTAATGAACAATGTAATAAGTATGATCTTTTTATTCATAATTTTTTTATAATTATGATGCAAAATTCGGGTAGCATTGTAAAATTGATATTATTAGAAAATTATACTTGTATTATGAAATCTTTATCTAAATGTTAAAATGTAAAAAATATTTAACTGTTTCTTTACCAGATGATAACATTGAGTATTAAATAAATTTTTACTTTTATTTTATTCTTTGAAGAATAAATGTCATTTTAAATTAATTAGTTTTTGTCAACTATTTTATGTGACGAACTGCCTTTGGCCAAGGCAGTTTTTTTTATTTAATAATACCTCATTAACATTATCTTAACATAACTATCAGTTCTTTGCAGCGACAAAAACTAATAATTATGATTAATAAGATTTTTCTTTCAGTACTATGTGTTCTTTTTATTTCTTTAAATATCAATGCACAAGAAACAAATGCTCCAAAATTTGGAAAAGGACTTTTTAACCTGAAAGGGAAAGACAGTACTTGGACAATGAAAGTTGGGATGCGTTTTCAAACCTTAGCAACTTCTGGTTGGGATGTTAATGGGGGGCTAAATAATCCGTCTGCTTCAATGTTAATTAGAAGGTCTCGATTAAAATTTGACGGTTTTGCGTATTCACCAAAATTAAAATATAAATTAGAGTTAGGATTATCTAACAGAGATATGTCTGGAGCTTCAGCATTTACGAGTAATTCACCTAGATATATCTTAGATGCAGTATTGAAATGGAATTTTTCAGGAAATTTTGTTTTATGGGCGGGTCAAACAAAGTTAGCCGGAAACAGAGAACGTGTGGTTTCTTCAGGAGATTTACAAATGGTAGATCGATCTTTATTAAACAGTCGTTTTAATATTGACCGTGATATTGGTTTACAATTAAGACATCATTTTAATCTTACAGATACTTTTATTGTAAAAGAAGTGTTTTCTATCTCGCAAGGTGAGGGTCGAAATGTGACTACTGGAAATCTAGGAGGGCACCAATATACTTCTAGATTAGAAATATTACCTTTTGGAAATTTTGCAAGTAAAGGAGACTATAGAGGAAGCGATTTAAAGTTTGAAACATCTCCAAAATTAGCGATTGGTGTTACTTATGACTTTAACAACAACGCAGTAAAAAACCGAAGTAATCAAGGATCTTACATGACCAATGATACTGGTTTTTACGAAACAAATATTTCCACACTGTTTGTAGATGCGATGTACAAACACAAAGGATTTTCTTTGATGGCCGAATATGCCAGTAGAGATGCAGCAGATCCGTATGCAAAAAATTCTGATGGGAGTTTAACAGGTGCAGAAGTTCAGGTAGGAAATGGATTAAATGTACAATCGGGTTATTTACTATCAAAAACAGTAGAGCTTTCTACACGTTATACAAACATTGCTTTAAACAAATCGATTACTGGAAAAGGTTCAGAGAATCAATACACCTTAGGTTTGTCTAAATATATTGCTGGGCATAAATTAAAGGTCCAAACAGATCTAAGCTATACAGATATCGGATTTAAAACAAACCAGTTGTTGTATAGAGTGCAAGTAGACATTCACTTTTAAGCACGAAAAACATAACACAAACCTAACATAGGAGACTTTTTAAGTCTGTAATTTTACCAAATAGAAATTAAAAAATTAAAATAAATAAAAATGGGAGATCCATATATCTTAATGTTAGTCGCTTTAGCTATTTTAGCGGTTGTCGACTTAGTTGTCGGAGTAAGTAATGATGCTGTTAATTTTTTAAATTCAGCGATTGGTTCAAAAGCAATATCTGTTAGAAACATCATGATCATTGCCAGTTTGGGGGTGTTCTTCGGAGCCATTACTTCAAGTGGTATGATGGAAGTAGCACGTAAAGGAATTTTTAATCCAAACATGTTTATGTTTCAAGATATTATGTTCATTTTTATGGCCGTAATGATTACTGATATTTTACTATTAGATATCTTTAATTCCTTAGGAATGCCAACATCAACAACAGTTTCAATTGTATTTGAATTACTTGGTGCTGCGGTTGCAATTTCATTATTAAAAATATCTGCAAATGATAGCCAATCTATCAATGCAATTTGGGAGTATATCAATCATGAAACCGCCATCAAAATTATCTCAGGGATTCTTCTCTCCGTTGTTGTTGCTTTTTCAGTGGGTGCAATCGTTCAGTTTGTTTCTCGATTAATCTATTCTTTTAATTTTGAAAAAAGAGCCACGTACATCAACGCATTGTTTGGTGGTTTTGCCATTATACATCAACGCATTGTTTGGTGGTTTTGCCATTACTGCAATTACTTATTTCATTATCATAAAAGGAATGAAAGGAACGCCATTTTACAAAGATGTTAAGTTTTTAATAGAAGGGAATACCCTTTCAATTATTGCAGGAAGTTTTGTAATATGGTCTTTAATATCTCAAGTTTTAATACAAATTTTTAAAATAAATATTTTAAAGCTAATTATTGGTGTTGGAACATTCTCTTTAGCAATGGCATTCTCTGGTAATGACTTGGTGAACTTCGTAGGAGTTCCGATTGCTGCCTGGAATTCTTACCAAGCGTGGGAAGTTTCTGGTGTTGCAGCAGATGCTTTTTCTATGGGAGTATTGGCAAAGAAAGTGCCTTCTAACATTTGGTTATTGCTAATCGCTGGAGGAATTATGGTCGTTACTTTGTGGACCTCTAGTAAGGCACAGAATGTAATTAAAACCGGTATTGATTTGTCTAGACAGGGTGAAGGGCATGAAAAATTTCAACCCAACCCATTATCAAGAGTGGTGGTAAGGTTTGCGATGACAATCAACAAAGGAATTAGCTATATCGTTCCTCAAAAAACATTGGCATTTGTAGATGCTAAGTTTCAGAAACCTGTCATCGAATTGCCAAAAGATAAAACCTATGAATTGCCAGCATTCGATTTAGTTAGAGCTGCTGTTAATTTAATTGTAGCAGGTATTCTAATTTCAATTGCAACTTCAATGAAATTGCCATTATCTACCACTTATGTAACCTTCATGGTGGCTATGGGTACTTCTTTAGCCGATAGAGCTTGGGGTAGAGAAAGCGCAGTATATAGAGTTGCAGGTGTAATCAATGTAATTGGGGGTTGGTTTTTAACTGCAATTACCGCATTTTTAGCAGCAGCAATCGTTGCTTATTTAATTAGTTTTGACATGTTGATGATTCCTGTTTTATTAGCAGTAGTAGCGCTATTAATCGGAAGAAATACCTTAATTCACAGAAGAAAAAAGAAGGAAGTAAAAAAGCAAGTATATATTGAAAGATCGGAGTTGATTACCATTAATGGAGTAATTGAAGAAAGTGCAGATCATATTTCTGAAGTAGCTACTCGTGTTAATAAACTATACACGAATGTGGTGAACGATTTAGCCAACCACGACTTAAACAAACTGCGTAAAACCGACAAGCACGTTGGGAAGTTAAATGACGAAATTGATGACTTAAAAGACGGTGTCTTCTATTTCATTAAATCATTAGATGAAACTTCTGTTCAGGCGAGTAGATTTTACATCATGGTCTTAGGGTATTTACAAGACGTAGCACAATCGATTAGTTATATTTCTCGAGCGAGTTACAAGCACGTAAATAACAATCACAAAAATTTAAAAAAGCCACAGTTAAAAGATTTAAAAGAAATAGACAATGAGTTAACGGTACTATTAAATAAAGTAAGCGATGTGTTTGCTAATAGAGCTTTTGACGATTTAGATGCTGTTTTAACTCAAAAGAAAGCTTTATTAAATGATGTATCTACTTCTATTGAAAACCAAGTAGCCCGAATCAGAACTGATGAAACCAGTCCTAAGAATACCACCTTGTATTTTAGTGTTTTATTAGAAACCAAGGATTTAATTGCTGCTTTAATGAGTTTATTACAAACCTATGAAGAGTTTCATTTAAGTACAAAAGAAGTAAAATAAAAAAAGATTCAGTTCTTTTAAAATAGAAAAACCCGAGCATTTGCTCGGGTTTTTTGCTTTATAAATTATACATGTTGATCAAGAAAGATCGTATTACCATCGGGGTCTAAAATAATTACGTTTCCCGGGCCAGATGTCGTTTCATCAACCTCTGATTCTATTTGAATGCCTTCCTTTTTTAAGGCCTGTTGAATGATTCTTACATCATCAAAAGTATCTAATTTCTTTGCATTCTCATCCCAACCAGGATTAAAAGTCAAAATATTGTTTTCAAACATTCCTTGAAACAACCCGATTAATGTAGTGTCATTCTTTAAAATGAGATAATTTTTTGCTAGTTCTCCAGCGAAAACATCGAATCCCAATTTTTCATAAAAAGTTTTTGATTTTTGAAGATCTTTTACTGATAAACTGATTGAAAATGCACCTAACTTCATTTTGTTAATTTTTTAGTTGACGCACTAAAGTTAGGAAATAATTATGAGTTTGATTTTTTATAAAAAGAACAACCAATGTCCAAGCAAAATAAGAGCCTTATTCCTCCATAGACATTAAAACCATTTTCAGTTCCATGTAGGTAAATCCAGGATCTACTTTTTCTTTAAGAGCCGTTAGGCTTTTTACTTTACCAGCTCCCTCAATTTCATTTCGAATTTTCTTGTACCGCTTTAATTCCATCAATTCCAAAACATCAATCTCGCCAGAAACAATGTAATTTGCTAAATGGTTTTCTACCGTTCCAGCAGTTAGACTGCGTTCCTTTGCAATGTCTTTTATTGAGAGCCCCGATTTGAACAACTCAAAAGAAATCTGTTTGGTAGACTTCTTGTCTTCTTTCTTTTGTTCGTTGAACTGATTAATCCCGTTTTCTTTACAATACGCTTCAATAACGTCTAAAATTCTTTCACCATACTTCGTAACGCGCGTTTTACCCATACCTACTATTTTTAACAAAGCAGCAGCTGTTCTTGGTAAATTATCGCACAGGGCATACAAGGTTTCTTGTGTGAAAATTTGATAATGAGGAATTTTTTTATCATTAAAAATTTCATCTCTTAGTTCACGCAATTTAATGGCTAAAATAGGATCGCGTTTCGAAATGACTTTCTTCTTTTTAGTCGGTACACTCTTTTGCAAGACCGCTTTTGCTCTTACCTTAAGATAGTCATGTACTTTAAACCCTTTGGTCATTTTTTGAAGCGCAAATAACTTTTCTTCTAATTTCTCTTGCAAGGAGTCAAACTGTTTCACAAAATCTTTTTTAACCGCTTTGTTGTCTGTAGAGAACGAAATGGCGTCTAAAGGTTTCTGAATGTTATTTTGAGTTTGCATTAGAAAATAAGCCATCGCTTTTGTAAATCGTTCCTGCACTGCACTGCTGTTTTCTGGGAGAATACCCTCCTCAGAAAGCACTAATAGTTGATTTCTAAACCCAGCAGCAACCTTCATCAAAGCGACTATTCCGTCATCTTTTATCGTATGTAAATGTTCAATTACTGCACCATTAATACTGGTTTGATTCTTATAGAAAATATCAATCAAACGTGTAATTGGATACAAAAAGGGTTGGTAATCTAACAATTCCGCGATTAAATTGAGTTGAAATTCTTTTTCAGACTCCGTCAAAATTGTTTCATCAGGGTGGTTTTCTTCCACACCTTGATTAAAGATACTCACTGTATTGTCATTAATAATTGCGCTGCTTGTAATGGGTGTTTTCAAAACCAATCCTTCCAGGGAAGTACATCTACTTAAAGCGACATAGGTTTGTCCATGAGCAAAAGAAGCTTCCGCATCTATAATGGCTCTTTCAAAGGTCAATCCCTGACTTTTATGGATCGTAATTGCCCATGCCAATCGTAACGGCATTTGTTTAAAGGATCCGACAATATCCTCTTTTAATTCCTTAGTTTCATCATTAATCGAATAGTTGATGTTGTCCCACATTTCCTTTTCGGTTACAATTTCGTCTACCTCATTGGCACATTGTACATTTACCGTTTCCCTAGAAATTGCTGTAATAATTCCTATCTTTCCATTGTAGTATCTTTTTTCTGGTGAAGAATCATTTTTGATGAACATCACTTGAGCACCCACTTTCAATTCTAATTTTTCAGCATTTGGAAACGCATTTTCATTGAATTTTCCAGAAATTTCAGCTTGAAAAAAAGTGCTTTTACTTTTTACTTTATTCAGTTCAGAGTTGTTGATTAAATTTGCTCTGTTATTATGAGTCGTAAGTGTAATATAGCCTTCTTGTTTGCTTGGAGAGAAGTTGGGATTGTATCGTTTGTTTAAAATTTTTGCAGACTTTTCAGACAAATCATCATTTCTAATTTCATTTAAAATAGTAATAAAATCTTCGTTTTTTTGACGGTAAATATGTTTTAATTCAATAGAAACTACATTGGCTTCTTGATAGGCTTTTGAGCTAAAAAAGTAAACCGTTTCGTAATGTGATTGTAGCAAACCCCATTCGTTAGGTCTTACTACTGGTGCCAACTGCTGCAAGTCACCAATCATTAATACTTGTGCGCCTCCAAAGACTTTGTTTCTGTTCTTATAGCGCCGCATTACTTGGTCTATACCGTCCAACAAATCTGCGCGCACCATACTAATTTCATCAATGATGAGCAGGTCTAAGGATTTAATAATATCGATTTTTGTTTTCGAAAACTTCCGCAGTTGGTTAGATGTGTTCGCAATCTGATTGGGAAGAATGGGACCAAAAGGCATTTGAAAAAAGGAATGAATTGTCACTCCTTTTGCATTAATTGCTGCAACACCGGTGGGAGCCACAATAACCATTCTTTTTAGAGATTCTTTTTTAATTTGATGTAGAAAAGTAGTTTTTCCTGTACCTGCTTTCCCAGTGATAAACAAGTTTCGGTCTGTTTTATCTATAAATTGTAGGGCAAGTTCTAACTCAGGATTTTTGGACATTTGCACTTTTTTAAGCAAGGTAAATAAATAATTAATTATTATTTACTGAAAATTGTATTATTTTTTGTTAGAATTTTTCACCTATCTTTTATTTAAATCTGCTTTAAAATTCCAGCTACAGCCTGTTGGTATTTTTTTGGATTCCCCGCTTTTTTAATTGCCTTAAAGGTTTTTTGAGGATTGGGAAACGACTGAGAGAAGAATTCCCAAAAACCCAACATTTTCATTTTTATAGGTGTTGGTCCAGAAAGGTATTCGTCATATTGATTGTAAATGGTATCGTGAAATTCTGAGAAAATTTTCCAACGATCCTTTGGGTATTCTGTGGTGTTTTCTTTGATCATCTGTGGCAAAAAAGGATCTGCAATCAAGCCTCTACCAATCATAAAATGATCAATATTTGGAAAACGTTCTTGTATTTTTTTAAAAGCCGCAACACTCGTAATATCTCCGTTGTAATAGAGTTTGTGTTTTGTGCTACTGATGCATTTCTCAAAAGCATCCAAGTCCACAGGGCCTTTGTACAGTTGCTTTCCAATACGAGCGTGAATGGCAATATTTTTGATTGGATACTTGTCTAAAGTCGGAAAAGCGGCTAAAATTTCTTGGGAATTTTCATACCCCATTCGCATTTTCATAGATACCAAAATATCCGTTTCATTGTGTGCTTTGTGTAAAACTTCGTCTATTCTTGCTGGATTGCAAATTAGGCCAGAACCCATTCCAGATTTAGTGACCATTGGGTAGGGGCATCCCAAATTCCAATTCAATTCTTTATAGCCTAAACTTTGTACATATTTCGCTACATATAAAAACTCATCAGGATCATTGGTAATCACCTGCGGAATGACTTCCAATGTCGAATTGTTTTCCACTAACAAATCATTTTGATAAGATTGTTTTATTTTTAGTTTTCCGTTCAAGCGAATATAAGGCGCATAAAAAGTGTCAATACCCCCAAAATAATGGTGAAAAGCATTGCGAAATCTAAAATCAGTAAACCCCTGTAAAGGAGAAGAAAGTAACGTAAAAGCCATGATTGTATTTAGTGGGGTAAAGATAGTTTAATTGAAGTGTAGATTTGTGGACTCTCGTAGGATTTAAATTTTCAAACACATTCAAAAAATAAAAATCCCAAGCGTAAAGCTCAGGATTTTTTAATATTTATCGGGCAACATGGTTGCCTACATTTCCAATGCTTTTGTAGGATCGTTGTTCATTAACAATTCTACCGGGTTTTCTAAAGCTTCTTTTACAGCCACTAAAAATCCAACAGATTCTCTACCATCTACAATTCTGTGGTCATACGACAACGCAACATACATAATCGGTTGAATGACTACTTCACCATTTACAGCCATGGGTCTGTTTACAATATTGTGCATTCCTAAAATTCCACTTTGAGGAGGGTTTACAATTGGAGTAGACAACATAGAACCAAAAACACCACCATTGGTAATTGTAAAAGTTCCACCTGTCATTTCATCAATCGTTATTTGTCCTTCTCTCGCTCTTATTGCTAGGCGTTTTACTTCGCTTTCTACTCCTCTAAAAGAGAGGCCTTCTGCATTTCTAATCACTGGAACCATCAATCCTTTTGGTCCAGAAACAGCAATTGAAATATCTTGAAAATCATGTTTTATTTGAAAGTCTCCATCAATCATAGAATTCACATCAGGATACATTTCCAATGCTCTTACAACCGCCAATGTAAAGAAAGACATAAAGCCTAATCCAACACCATGTTTTGCTTTAAAAGCCTCTTTGTATTCCGTTCGTAAATTAAAAATAGGTTGCATGTTTACCTCGTTAAAGGTCGTTAACATTGCCGTTTCACTTTTTACAGCTACCAAACGCTCGGCAACTTTTCTACGCAGCATCGACATTTTCTTACGTTCCGTAGCACGAGAACCGTTTGCGGGTTGCGTTCCCATAGAAGGCACTGCTTTTACAGCATCCTCTTTGGTTATGCGTCCATCTTTACCGGTTCCTTTTACGGTCGAAGCTGTTATTCCTTTTTCAGCCAATACTTTCTTCGCTGCCGGTGAAGCCGTTCCAGTAGCATAAGTAGATGCTTTTGGGGCCTCTTTCACCGCCACTTTTTCTACGGGCTTCGGTGCTGCTGCTTGAGGAGCATCACCAGCTGGTTTTGCAGCACTTGTATCAATCAAACAAACGACTTCGCCAACATTTACAGCATCCCCTTCTTCCGCTTTTAAAGTGATAATACCACTTTCTTCTGCCGGTAATTCCAAGGTAGCTTTGTCAGAATCTACTTCTGCAATCGGTTGATCTTTTTCAACATAATCTCCATCCTCAACTAACCAAGCTGCAATTTCTACTTCTGTAATTGATTCTCCCGGAGAAGGAACTTTCATTTCTAAAACACTCATGGTTTCTTATTTTACTTGCGCTGAATATGTTTCAGCATTTAATTATTTTACTTTTTATATTTTGGGCGTTTTCACAGGCTTTCCACGATATCTTTTTAATTTTTTCCTTGTCTGTCAAAATTAAAAAGGATGCTGTTTCAATCCTTAACGCATTTACTCATTACCAAATACACTATCAATAACAGCTTTATGACGTTTTTTAAATCGTGTACTAGAACCCGCTGCTGGTACTGCATAGTATTTACGAGAACAAACATTTAATCTTACAAGATCAAAACGTTCTAACATAAAACTCCATGCACCCATATTTCTAGGTTCCTCTTGTGCCCAAACATAGTCTTTCGCGTTTGGATATCGATCGATGGCTTTCTGTAATTTTTCTAAATGGAGCGGAAAGAGTTGTTCTATTCTTACCAAAGCAATATCTTCTCGCTCTAAAATTTCACGCTCTGCCAATAAATCGTAGTAGAATTTCCCCATACAGAAAACCACTTTTGTAACTTTCTCTGGGTTGATGGTATCATCAATAACTTCTTGGAATTCACCAGTAGCCAATTCTTCGATAGTATTCACTGCTTTTGGATGACGCAATAAACTCTTAGGTGTGAAAACAATTAATGGTTTTCTATAATCGCGTTTCATTTGTCTTCTTAGCAAATGATAAAAGTTCGCTGGCGATGTACAGTTTGCAACCGTCATATTGTCAATTGCACATAATTGTAAATACCGCTCTATTCTTGCAGAAGAATGCTCAGAACCCTGTCCTTCATATCCGTGAGGAAGTAAAACAACAATTCCGTTTTGTAATTTCCATTTGTCTTCAGCAGCAGAAATATACTGGTCAAACATAATTTGAGCACCGTTGGAGAAATCTCCAAATTGTGCTTCCCAAATTGTGAGTGTATCTGGGTTTGCCATTGCATACCCATAGTCAAATCCTAAAACACCGTATTCAGATAACAACGAGTTGTAAATCGTCATTTGTCCTTTATTCTTTGGATTTGTGTTTAATAAGTTGATTCTTTCTTCGGTAATTTCATCACGTAAAATTGCATGTCGGTGAGAGAACGTTCCTCTTTCTACATCTTGTCCAGAAATACGAACATTAAAACCTTCTTCCATTAAACTTCCGTAGGCAAGATTTTCTGCCATTCCCCAGTCTAATGTATTGGTTTCAAAAGTCATTTTTGCTCTTCCCTGTAAAATACGTTCTGCTTTTCGAACAAATTGCACTTTTTCAGGAACCGTAGAAACTACTTTTGCAATGTGCTTTAATTTCGCGACTCCGTAAGTTGTATCGACAATTTCTAGCATTGATTTTAATTGCTTACGCGCATATCCTTTCCAGGTAGATTGCATAAACTCTTTTACTTTCGAGGTGCTGTCTTCTTTCGATTTATCGAATTCTGCAGCTAGCATATTTTTAAATTCAGATGTGATTTCATCTAAATAAGTATTGCTAATGGTACCTTCTTGAAGCAATTGTGCAGCATAAAGATCTCTTGTATTTTGGTGCTTTGCAATCGCTTTGTATAGTTTTGGTTGTGTAAAACGAGGTTCATCTCCTTCGTTGTGACCATATTTTCTATATCCTAAAAGATCAATAAAAACATCGGTTTTAAACTTCATTCGAAATTCTAAAGCCATTTCCATTGCATGGCAAACCGCTTCTGTATCATCTGCATTTACATGCAATACTGGAGAGAGCGTTACTTTGGCAACATCTGTACAATAGGTGCTTGAACGAGCATCTAAGTAGTTGGTAGTAAAACCAACTTGGTTATTGACTACAATGTGAATGGTTCCACCGGTTTTATACCCGTTTAATTTGGACATTTGCGTAATCTCATAGGCAATTCCTTGCCCAGCGATTGCAGCATCTCCATGAATGATAATTGGAAGTATTTTACTCGAATCTCCGTTGTATTTTCGATCTATTTTTGCTCTGGTAATCCCTTCAGCAACTGCAGCTACAGTTTCTAAATGCGATGGATTTGGAACCAAGTTCATCTTGATTTGCTTTCCGTCTCTATAAGTTTTACTAAGAGTTAATCCTAAGTGATATTTTACATCACCATCAATGTTTTGATCTTCAAAATCTTTTCCTTCAAATTCGCTAAACAATTCACGAACGGGTTTTTTAAAGATATTTACTAAGGTGTTTAAACGCCCTCTGTGTGCCATTCCTAAAACACATTCTTCCACACCAAATTTTTCAGATGCATCTCTTAATGCTACGCTAATACCTGGTATTAAAGTTTCTCCACCTTCTAGCGAAAAACGTTTTTGACCCACATATTTTGTTTGTAAAAAGTTTTCGAAAGTTACGGCGTGATTTAATTTTGAAAGGATGTATTTTTTTGCATCCACAGAATAATCAGGATGGTTGTCGTTTTTATTCAAACGATTTTGCCACCACTTTAATTTTTCTGGATTCCGCATATACGTATATTCTACTCCTATAGAGTCGCAGTAAATACTTTTTAAATGTATGATAATGGTTGCTAGTTTGGTTTTTCCTAAACCTAAAATTGATCCTGCAGAAAATTCAGTATCTAAATCATTGTCCGATAAACCAAAGTTTTCTATCTCCAGAGTAGGTTGGTATTGTCTTCTTTCTCTTACTGGATTTGTTTTTGTGAACAGGTGCCCACGAGATCGATATCCGTTGATTAAGTCTACGACTAAGAATTCTTTTTTTACTTCTTCAGGGATCTCACTAGAAACCGTTTCCTCCTCGCTGTCTTTCAGGGAGTAGTTTTCGTTGGCCAAATCATAGCCTTGAAAAAAACTTCTCCAACTCGGCTCAACCGCGTCTGGATTTTGTAGATATTGATCGTATAAGTCGGCGATAAAGCCAGTATGCGCTGCGTTTAAGAACGAAAATTTGTCCATATAATAGTTTGTGCTTTTTGTGTAAGCAGATTCGTATCACAAAAATACAATATTTGTAATAAACGATAATTTTTTTTCTGTGATAAAAGATTAAAATAAATAAATATTTTTAATCAAAACATTTGGTGATACTCTAAAAAGATATATATTTGCACTCGCTTATCACAAATGTGAGGCAAACTCCTCCTTAGCTCAGTTGGTTAGAGCATCTGACTGTTAATCAGAGGGTCTTAGGTTCGAGTCCTAAAGGAGGAGCAAATTTTAGTAAAATAGTGCTTAAGTTCTAAAAAATAATGACTGCGAAAGTAGCTCAGGGGTAGAGCATCACCTTGCCAAGGTGGGGGTCGCGGGTTCAAATCCCGTCTTTCGCTCTATTTTAAATTACCAATGCTGAAGTGGTGGAATTGGTAGACACGCTGGACTTAAAATCCAGTGGTCAGTAATGGCCGTGCGGGTTCAAGTCCCGCCTTCAGTACTAAA
>JGI26080J50196_1000982_pt1 | contig 12755 bp, 10 predicted proteins | sample SaaInl0LU_22_DNA_FD_50196 | JGI IMG/M metagenome (IMG submission 50196)
ACCCTGAGGCACTTGTATCGGTGAAGCTGGTCTCTCGTCCGGGAGTAGGCACTATCGCCTGTGGTGTGGCTAAAGCCTATGCCGATTTGATTACGATTTCGGGTTACGATGGCGGTACTGCAGCATCACCGCTGACCTCAATTCACTACGCGGGTTCGCCTTGGGAGTTAGGTCTGGCTGATACGCATCAGTCGCTGCGCGGTAACCAGCTACGCGGATCCATTCGCCTGCAAGCAGATGGTGGTTTGAAAACGGGTCTGGATGTCGTCAAAGCTGCGATGCTGGGGGCTGAAAGCTTCGGTTTTGGAACCATGCCGATGGTAGCGCTAGGGTGTAAATACCTACGAATCTGTCACCTAAATAACTGTGCAACCGGTGTTGCGACACAGAATGACCGCCTACGGAGTGATCATTTCCGTGGTACTGTTGAGATGGTTAAAAACTACTTCCGCTTTGTTGCTGAAGAGACGCGCCAGTGGATGGCCCAACTGGGTATTCGTTCACTGCAAGACCTTGTTGGTCGCTCTGATCTATTGGAAGTTATTGAAGGCCGAACTGAGCGTCAGCGCAGTTTGGATCTATCGCGCATTATTAGCGATGCAGGTATTCCTGCTCAGTACCCTCACACAGTGCAGAAAACACGTAACGAGCCATTTGATAAGGGCGAACTCAACACCCATATGCTAGCGCTCGCGCAAAGCGCGATTACGGCGGCTGCAGGCGGTGAGTGGACACTCGAGATCTGTAACTGTGACCGCTCAGTGGGTGCACGCACTTCGGGTGCTATTGCTAAGCAGCACGGTAACCTCGGTATGTCTGATCAGCCGATTACATTTAATTTCCGCGGTCACGCTGGGCAATCTTTCGGTGTCTGGAACGCGGGCGGTCAAAACCTGATCCTTGAGGGTGATGCTAACGACTACGTTGGCAAGGGTATGACAGGCGGTAAGCTCGTTATCAAACCGTTCAGTGAAGTGAGTTTCAAGAGCAACGAAACAGCGATTATCGGTAATACCTGTCTATACGGTGCGACCGGTGGAAAGCTATTTGCTGCGGGAACTGCGGGTGAACGATTCGGTGTNCGTAACTCTGGAACGCATGCGGTTGTTGAAGGCGCTGGCGACCACTGTTGTGAATACATGACAGGGGGGCTGATTACCGTTCTTGGCTCAACGGGTTACAACTTTGGCGCAGGTATGACAGGCGGGTTCGCTTATGTCCTAGACCTAGAGCGTAATTTCGTCGATAAGTACAACCATGAACTGGTTGATATTCATCGTATTCATACGGAGTCGATGGAGCAGTACCGTAACCATTTGCGTTCAGTAATTATTGAGTTTACGCGTGAGACCGGCAGTGCTTGGGGTAAGGAGATTATCGATAATCTCGAAGATTACCTTGGCGCGTTTTGGCTGGTTAAGCCCAAGGCTGCAAGCCTCGGGCAGTTGCTTAACAACATGACTAACAAGCCTGAATAGGGCTCGGTAGAAAAATTTAAGTCTATGCCTGCGGGTGACCGCAGGCGATAAGTTAGAGGTGGGATTATGACTACCCGTCTGCATAACAGTTTCCAGTTTGTGGAAGTTGAACGTGAAGGCCCTGCGAAAATTAACGCTGAGGTTCGTCGCGGTGAGTTTGCTGAAATATACGAGCCCTTTGCCAATGAAGATGTGGCAGAACAAGCACATCGCTGTCTAGAGTGTGGTAACCCGTACTGCTCTTGGAAGTGTCCAGTGCACAACCATATCCCTGATTGGTTGAAGCTTGTATCTGAAGGTAACTTACTTGAAGCGGCTGAGCTGTCGCATCAGACCAACTCGCTGCCAGAGGTATGTGGCCGCGTCTGCCCGCAAGATCGCCTGTGTGAGGATGCGTGTACACTCAACGAGGAGTTTGGTGCCGTTACCATTGGTGCGGTTGAAAAGTACATCACTGATACCGCCTTTGCCTTGGGTTGGCGTCCTGATACGTCTAATGTTGTTTGGACTGACAAGAAGGTCGCTATCATAGGTGCAGGCCCTGCTGGCCTTGGGTGTGCCGATATCTTGGTACGTAACGGCGTAAAAGCAGTGGTATTCGATCGTAATCCGGAGATCGGCGGTCTGCTGACCTTTGGTATTCCAGAATTCAAACTTGAAAAAGATGTAATGGTTCGCCGTCGCGAAGTGTTCGAAGCTATGGGTGTTGAGTTCAAGCTGAACATGGAAGTGGGTAAGGATATCAGTATCCAAGATCTCATCGACCAGTATGACGCGGTCTTCCTCGGAATGGGTACCTATACCTACATGAAAGGGGGATTCCCTGGTGAAGATCTTGATGGCGTTTATGATGCTTTGCCATTCCTGATTTCAAACGTAAACCACTGCCGTGGTTACGAGAAAGATCCGGCTGAATATATCAGCTTCGAAGGCCGCAATGTTGTCGTGCTTGGCGGGGGTGACACTGCAATGGATTGTAACCGTACCTCCATCCGTCAGCATGCTGCCAGCGTAACCTGTGCATACCGCCGTGATGAAGCGAACATGCCCGGTTCTAAACGCGAGGTTGTTAATGCTAAGGAAGAGGGTGTTAAGTTCCTTTTCAACCGCCAGCCTGTCGAAGTTGTTGGTGAGAATGGCAAGGTAACCGGCGTTAAACTCGTTACTACGCGTATGGGTGAGCCGGACGCCAATGGTCGCCGCCGTGCTGAGGTTGTTGAAGGGTCTGAAGAAGTTATTGATGCGGATGCCGTTATCGTAGCCTTCGGTTTCCGTCCAAGCCCTGCGCCGTGGATGACAGACTTGGGTATCAATCTTCACCAAGATGGCCGTGTAGACTGCTCGTTAGACGGCAAGAAGCTACCTTTCCAAACCAGCAACCCTAAGGTGTTTGCCGGTGGTGATATGGTAAGAGGTTCCGATCTTGTTGTAACCGCAATCTACGAAGGTCGTGAAGCCGCTGAAGGGATCATGGACTTCCTTGAGGTTTAATGGCCTAAACGCACAGGCTTAACAGCTGTGTAATAAGGTGTAAGCAAGGGGAGCCCTAGCTTATAACCGAATAGTAGAAGCCGCTGCTCTGTCAGCGGCTTTTTGTTAGCGGCATCTAAAGCGTTAACAGGTTACAATTCTCAAAATTATTTGTGTAAAGGATATCTGTCTGCGATGGCTGAGTTGAAGAACGATCGCTTTCTGCGAGCACTGTTAAACGAACCTGTTGACCTAACACCTGTCTGGATGATGCGCCAAGCAGGGCGTTATCTACCTGAGTATCGTGCAACCCGTGCGCGTGCGGGTGATTTTATGGGGCTCTGTGCTAATCCTGAGTTAGCCTGTGAAGTGACCCTGCAGCCGCTTGAACGCTTTGAGTTAGATGCAGCAATTCTCTTCTCTGATATATTGACTGTGCCAGATGCTATGGGTCTTGGACTCTATTTTGAGACTGGCGAAGGTCCGCGATTTAAAAAGGTCATTCGTTGCGCTGCGGATGTTGAGTCTCTCCCCATTCCTGACCCTCAGGCGGACCTTGGGTACGTTATGGATGCAGTTAAGACGATTCGTCGTGAGTTAAATGGACGTGTCCCCTTGATTGGTTTTTCTGGAAGCCCTTGGACACTGGCGACCTACATGATTGAGGGCGGCTCAAGTAAAGATTTCCGTCATATCAAAGGGATGATGTACTCTGAACCAGAGGTTTTACATAGTCTGTTAGACAAGCTAGCCGACTCAGTGATTCTCTATCTAAACGAGCAAATACGTTCGGGTGCTCAAGCTGTACAGATTTTCGATACCTGGGGTGGCGCTTTAAGCGGTCCTATGTACCAGGCGTTCTCGCTTAAATATATGCAGAAGATTGTTGCCGGTCTGATTCGTGAAAATGAGGGGCGCAAAGTTCCAGTTATTCTGTTTACCAAAAATGGCGGCCAGTGGTTAGAGTGGATGGCTGACGTGGGTGCTGACGCTTTGGGCCTAGATTGGACAACGGATATAGGTGACGCACGAGCACGCGTTGGTGGACAGGTTGCTTTACAAGGCAATATGGACCCATCGGTTCTCTACGGTACACCGGCGCGTATTCGCGAAGAGGTTGGCCGCATTCTAGAGGGCTACGGAGCGGGGTCAGGTCATGTTATGAATCTGGGACACGGTATTCATCAGTTTGCTGACCCTGAGCGTGCTAAAGTCTTCGTAGACGCTGTTCACGAGCTGAGTTTCAAATACCACAACTAAAGGCTCAGCATAAAGTGCTTGTAGGGTTAAACGCGAGGTGGTGACACCCTGCGTTTAAAATCCTTTAAAAAGATCGCATCTTAATAGAATCGCTTCACTGCCCAAGGAAGCTGTGCATGAAAAAGCTAAAGCACCTGTTTGAAAAGAACGCTGACTGGGCTCGCAAAGTGCAAGCTGATATGCCGGGTTTCTTTGAAACCTTGGCGGCTCAGCAGGCACCTAAGTATCTATGGATCGGCTGCTCCGACAGCCGTGTCCCTGCAAATGAGATTGTAGGCTTGTTACCCGGTGAGCTTTTTGTTCACCGCAACGTCTCCAACCTAGTGGTTCATTCCGATATGAACTGCCTATCTGTTTTGCAATACGCCGTTGAAGTGTTGGGTGTGAAGAACGTTATGGTTGTGGGGCACTATGGCTGTGGCGGTGTAAAAGCGTCTATGGAAGAGCATCGTCACGGACTCATTGATAACTGGCTCACCCATATTCGTGATGTCTATTACAAGCATAAAGCGGCGATTGGTTCGTGGAATGCAACGCATGAGCAGATCGATCTGTTGTGTGAGTTCAATGTCATTGAGCAGGGTTTTAACGTCTGCAACACGACTATCGTTCAGGACGCGTGGGCACGCGGGCAGGATCTCAGCATCCACGCCTGGGTCTATGGGCTGGATGATGGCAATATTAAAGATCTAGGTTTTTGTGTCTCCTCCCGTTCAGAGGCCCGCGAGATATATGAAGCCTCAGCCAAGTATATCGAGTCGAAACGGCGCTAGTCATTGCCCAAAGGGTTTTGGGACGCGCTATACAAAAAACCCAGTAGAGAAATCTACTGGGTTTTTTATTTAGCTCGATTAGGCCTTAGTTAGCGCCTGATCGAGGTCGCCAATTAGATCATCAATATGCTCTATACCAATCGATAGACGCACCATATCGGCGGTAACGCCTGCTGAGGCGAGCTCTTCATCGTTTAGCTGACGGTGTGTCGTTTCCGCTGGAATAGAGGCAAGCGACTTNCTGTCACCGATGTTAACCAGGCGCAGGAATATCTCAAGTGCATCATAGAATCGACGAGTCGCTTCACGTCCCCCTTTAACACCAAAGCTCAATATGCCCGATGCTTGACCGTTCATATATTTTTTAGCTAGCTTGTGATCTTGATGTGACGCTAAGCCAGCGTATTTAACCCAGGTCACCATCGGATGCGCCTCAAGGTACTCGGCGATTTTCTGAGTATTGGCACAGATGCGTTCCATACGCAGTGGTAGGGTTTCAAGGCCTTGCAGAAGCAGGAAGACGTTCATAGGAGAGATAGCCGCACCTGTGTTGCGCAGCGGTACTACACGTGCGCGTCCGATAAAGGCCGCAGGCCCGAATGCTTCTGTATAAACAACACCATGGTAGGAGACGTCAGGCGTGTTAAGTAGAGGGAAGCGATCTTTGTGATCAGCCCAAGGGAACTTACCCGAGTCCAGAATCAAACCGCCAATAGAATTCCCATGGCCACCGATGTACTTAGTTGCCGCAGTAACAATTATGTCAGCGCCCTGTTCAATTGGACGCCATAGTGCGGGGCTTGGAACGGTATTGTCGACGATCAGAGGGATACCATGACGGTGAGCAACCTCAGCGAGTGCCTCGATATCGGCAATACGGCCTGACGGATTACCAACTGACTCACAGTATAGAGCCTTAGTATTCCCATCGATTTGAGCTTCAATCGCGGCAATATCATTGCTCGCTACGAAACGCACAGTGATACCCTGGCGCGGAAGCGTGTGTGCAAATAGGTTGTAAGTACCGCCGTAAAGATCGCTAGATGAGATAATGTTGTCACCCACCTCGGCAATAGTTTGAATAGCGTAGGTAATGGCAGCCATGCCCGATGCAACAGCAAGGCCTGCTATTGCGCCTTCCATTGCAGCAACACGCTGTTCTAATACGTCTGTGGTTGGGTTCATTATACGCGTGTAGATATTGCCAACGACCTTCAGGTCAAAGAGGTCTGCGCCGTGCTGTGCATCGTCAAATGCATACGAGGTCGTCTGGTAAATTGGTACCGCTACCGCCTTGGTTGTTGGGTCGGCTTTAAATCCAGCGTGTACTGCAAGTGTCTCTAGTTTCATCGTCATGCCTTAACTGAATAGGGTGAAATATACCTAAGTTTATTAATTCCCTTAGGGGAGGGCTAAAAAGTTCCTTTAATCAAAGGTTGGGTTGACCTAATCACCGCTCCCTTGATGTGTTTTAATACTGCACTTTCAGTACCTGCTCGTAAAGCGCGGAGATCTAATGGCTAAGACTAAACAGGCATATGTATGTAACGATTGTGGTGCTGACTTTACCAAGTGGCAGGGTCAGTGCTCGGCCTGTCGAGCGTGGAACACGCTGACTGAAGTTCGCCTCGGGAGTGTTCCAGCGGGTGGTGCACAGGCGGCCTTGAGGCGAACGGGCTATGCGGGCGATACGGGTATACAGGGTAAGGTCGTCAATCTAAGCGAAGTTGCGCTGGCAGATATGCCTCGTCTTGCGACTGGAATAGGTGAGCTTGACCGCGTTCTTGGCGGTGGGCTGGTGCCCGGCTCTGCCGTACTTATTGGTGGTCACCCAGGTGCAGGTAAAAGTACCCTGCTATTACAGACGATGGCCGAACTCGTTCGCCAGATGCCAGCCTTGTACGTTACCGGTGAGGAGTCACTACAGCAGGTTGCAATGCGCGGTGTGCGCTTAGGGCTCAATGTAGGCGACTGAAGATGCTCTCTGAAACCTCGGTGGAAACGGTCTGTGATGTGGCGGATCAAATAAAACCTCGGGTCATTGTTATAGATTCTATACAGGTAATGCATGTGGCCGATGTGCAGTCTGCGCCGGGATCTGTTGCCCAGGTTCGTGAAAGTGCGGCATACCTGACGCGTTTCGCAAAGCAGACTGGAACCGTTATCTTCTTGGTCGGCCATGTCACTAAAGATGGCGCCTTGGCGGGTCCTAAGGTACTGGAGCACATGATCGACTGTTCACTGCAGCTTGAGGGCTCCTCGGATAGTCGTTTTCGTACGCTGCGAAGTCATAAAAACCGCTTTGGTGCGGTGAATGAATTGGGTGTTTTTGCGATGCTTGAGAGTGGTTTGAAGGAGGTGAAGAACCCTAGTTCAATCTTCTTATCGCGTGATGATGCGTCGCGGCCAGGCTCTGTGGTTATGGTTGTTTGGGAAGGTACGCGACCTATGCTTGTTGAAATTCAGGCATTGGTAGATAGCTCGCATAACGCTAACCCTCGCCGAGTCGCTGTGGGTATGGATCAGAACCGCTTGGCTATGCTGTTGGCCGTGTTGAATCGACACGGCGGGTTGATGACAGGCGATCAGGATGTGTTCATTAACGTGGTGGGTGGTATTCGTGTAGTTGAAACGGGTGCCGATCTCGCGTTGTTGCTTGCCGTTGTCTCGAGCTTTCGCGATAAAGCGCTTCCATTAGATCTGATTGTACTCGGTGAGGTAGGACTTTCTGGCGAGATTCGACCGGTTCTAAACGGTCAGGAGCGCATTCGTGAAGCCGCTAAGCATGGCTTTAAACGCGCGATTATACCCAAAGGAAACAAGCCAAAAGACATTATCCCTGGCCTAGAAGTTATCGCAGTGGATCGCCTCACTCAGGCGCTAGATGCTATTTAGGATCTAGGCCTAGCTCTGCACCAGTGCTTCTAAGTTTCGATGTATCAGCTCATCTGAGCCAAGGTTAAGCTCCACTAATCGGCGTAGGTGGGCGACGCTATCAAGATCGAGCCGTTGCACTTCAAAACCATACTGCTGCTCTCGCTTAGAGCGCAGCAACGATGGCATACGAATCATTACTTCGTTGGAGAGGTAGAGTATCAACTCCGCTTCATTGCCTATTTCAAGCTCAAGCTCTTTTGGGCTGATCACTAGGGCTCCATGAAGCGATATGTCATGTAACTGCACGACGGCCGGCGGTTGACCATGTATGTGCAGCTCACACTCGGCATCAAACTCCACTCGATCAAAACGGCGCTGGGTTGGATTTGGCATCTGTGCGTTAACCTTTTACAAGAGTATTAGAAGGTTTAGCACAGCTTCAGGTTTTTTGCGCTAAACNGCACCATTTTTAATCCTACTTTGANGATCGTTGCTAAGCTGTGTTTGCGCTAAAAAAAGGGGCCTTATCGTCTAAGGCCCCTGTTTGGCTAGCTAATGCGGCGGTACTTAATCCGCTCGGGTTGATGATCCTTACCAAAGCGTTTTTTGTAGTCGTCTGCGTACTCTGTGTAGTTACCTTCAAAGAAGGTGACCTGTGAATCCCCTTCATAGGCGATTACATGGGTACAGATTCGGTCGAGGAACCAACGGTCGTGCGATATAACAACCGCAGAACCTGGGAAGGATAAGATCGCTTCTTCAAGGGCACGCAATGTCTCGATATCTAAGTCGTTGGTCGGCTCGTCAAGTAGCAGTACGTTGCCTCCCTCTTTTAAAAGCTTGGCCATATGCAAACGGTTGCGCTCGCCACCTGAGAGATCTTTAACAAACTTCTGCTGATCTGAACCCTTAAAGTTGAACCGACCGCAATAGGCACGCGCAGGCGTTGTGTAGTTGCCGACGGTAATCATGTCTGATCCATCAGAAATTTCAGCAAATACCGTTTTAGATCCATCTAGCTCACGAGACTGGTTAACGTAGGCAAGTTGTACAGTCGAACCTAGCTCGATGCTGCCTGAATCCGGCTGCTCTTCGCCAGCGATCATTCTAAAGAGTGTCGATTTACCGGCGCCGTTTGGTCCGATAATGCCAACGATTGCTCCGGCTGGAATTGAAATATTAAGATTTTCAAATAGCAGCTTGTCACCGTAACTCTTAGTCACATTATTGATTTCAATGACCTTATCACCCAAGCGCGGGCCAGGCGGGATGTAGATCTCTTGAGTTTCGTTACGTGTTTGGAACTCTCTAGAGTTCATCTCTTCAAACTGTTTCAGGCGCGCTTTTGACTTTGTCTGGCGACCCTTCGCACCCTGACGCACCCAGTCGAGTTCCGCTTTTATTGCTTTGCGATGTGAGGCTTCTTGCTTGGACTCTTGTTCCAGACGCGCATCCTTCTGCTCCAGCCACGAGCTGTAGTTACCCTCCCATGGAATTCCGTGTCCGCGGTCAAGCTCTAATATCCAGCCTGCTGCGTTATCAAGGAAGTAACGGTCGTGGGTAATCGCCACCACAGTTCCGGCGTACTCTTGTAAGAAGCGCTCTATCCAAGCGATCGATTCTGCATCCAAATGGTTGGTAGGCTCATCCAATAACAGCATGTCTGGGTGGTCTAGCAGCAGGCGGCATAGCGCTACGCGGCGACGTTCACCACCCGACAGGTTTTTAACCTCAGCATCCCAGGGCGGAAGCCGCATTGCATCGGCTGCTCGCTCAAGGGCGGCATCGATGTTGTGGCCATCTTTAGCTGTGATCAGGTTTTCTAGCTCACCCTGGCGCTTGGCCAGTGCATCGAAGTCCGCATCAGGATCTGCGTAAGCGGCGTAGACCTCATCCAGTTCTGATAACGCGTTCTTCACGTCAGAGACTGACTCCTCCACGACTTGGCGAACTGTTTTCGTCTCGTCGAGTTGAGGTTCCTGTGGCAGGTAACCGACTTTTATTCCAGCCATTGGACGTGCTTCACCCACGATTTCCGTATCGATACCCGCCATGATACGAAGCAGAGTTGATTTACCTGAGCCGTTAAGCCCGAGGACACCAATTTTCGCGCCTGGGAAGAAAGAGAGTGAGATATCTTTTAGAATTTCGCGTTTAGGTGGAACTACTTTACCGACGCGATTCATCGTGTAAACGAACTGAGCCATCGTTAACTCCTAAATAAATTTTGTGCGAGTTTACCTGTTACGAACCCGCTTCGCTATTTACCGCTTTAAGATGAGCCAATTTGGTATAACCGGTGATGCTAATTCAAGTGAAAAACACATCAGGTTGACATATAATGTTGCGCAAATTTTAGGACGATTAAGGATGCGATCCGAACCCAGCGTTTGATCATCGCCGCCGACCATTAGAAACAGAGGACTGTCATGTTTACCAAAGATATGAACATCGCAAGCTACGACCCTGAATTATGGGGCGCAATGCAGTCGGAAACTCAGCGTCAAGAAGAGCACATTGAGCTGATCGCGTCTGAAAACTACACGAGTCCTCGTGTAATGGAAGCACAGGGTTCAGTGCTCACGAACAAGTACGCTGAAGGTTATCCTGGCAAGCGTTACTATGGTGGTTGTGAGTACGTCGACATCGCTGAAGAGCTAGCAATCGAGCGTGCTAAAGAGTTATTCGGGGCGACCTATGCCAACGTGCAGCCGCACTCAGGTTCACAGGCGAACGGCGCAGTATTTATGGCGCTGTGTAAGGCTGGCGACACAATTCTTGGTATGAGCCTTGCGCATGGTGGCCACCTTACCCACGGAGCATCAGTTTCCTTCTCAGGTCGTATCTACAACCCAATTCAATACGGACTGAATGAAGCGACTGGCGAGATCGACTACGACGAAGTCGAGCGTTTGGCGCTAGAGCACAAGCCAAAGATGATCATTGCAGGCTTCTCTGCCTACTCGCGCATTGTTGACTGGGCGCGTTTCCGTGAAATCGCAGATAAGGTCGGTGCATTCTTGTTTGTTGATATGGCGCATATTGCAGGCCTTGTTGCTGCAGGTGTTTACCCAAGTCCACTGCCGTTCGCCGATGTGGTAACAACCACTACGCACAAGACGCTTGGCGGTCCACGTGGCGGTCTTATTATCTCTGCGCGCGCTGATGAAGAGCTGCAGAAGCGTCTTAACTTTGCCGTATTCCCTGAGTCTCAGGGCGGCCCTCTTATGCATGTTATCGCGGCTAAAGCGGTCTGTTTTAAAGAGGCGATGGAGCCAGAGTGGAAAGCCTATCAGGCACAGGTTGTTAAGAACGCTCAGGCGATGGCGACCGTGTTCGCTGATCGCGGCTTCGACGTTGTCTCTGGCGGTACCGATGACCACCTCTTCCTATTGAGCCTAATCGGTAAAGAGTACAGCGGCAAAGATGCTGACGCAGCCCTTGGTCGTGCTTTTATCACCGTCAATAAAAACTCTGTACCAAACGATCCGCGCTCACCATTTGTGACTTCAGGGTTGCGTATTGGTACACCCGCGGTTACACGTCGCGGTTTCAAAGAAGCAGAAGTCAGCGAACTCACCCACTGGATCTGTGATGTTCTTGAGAACATCAACGATGAAGATACAATTACGCGCGTCAGAGAGCAGGTTAAAGCTATCTGTGCTCGCTTCCCTGTGTATAAATAAACACAGGCTGTTATCGGGTGTTTGAGACTTAGCGCTCAACACCCTAGAATAATAAGGGCAGCGTTAGGCTGCCCTTTTACGCTCTTTAACGGACCCCCGCGTCCAGCTCGCAACGAGGCGACTATGCATTGTCCATTTTGCAGCGCATCTGATACCAAGGTCATTGACTCGCGTCTNGTCGCCGAGGGTCAACAGGTCCGTCGTCGCCGTGAGTGTGTTAGCTGTCATGAGCGTTTTACCACGTTCGAAGAAGCTGAATTGTTAATGCCGCGTTTAATTAAAAACGATGGTACACGTCAGCCATTCGATGAGATAAAGCTTCGTGGCGGTATTCAACGCGCACTTGAGAAGCGTCCAGTCAGTGTTGAAGATTTCGAAGCCTGTATCACGCGAATCAAACAGCGCCTTCGCGCGCCGGGCGAGCGTGAGATTCCATCCGTTATGGTTGGCGAAGCCACCATGGCTGAATTGCGCCGGCTCGATCAAGTCGCCTATGTCCGTTTTGCCTCTGTTTATCGTAGCTTCCAAGATATTAACGAGTTTCGTCTAGAGATAGAACGACTCAATGACGTGGACGAAAGTTCTGAAGCGGCAACTCCAATCTCTGCGAAACGACGTAAACGCAGCCCGTCCAATGGGCCTCAAAGCCCAGACCTTTTTGCGGAAGAGAGTTAATGTCGCTATTTTCAGTAAAAGATCATGAGTTTATGGCCCGAGCGATACAGCTCGCTTGGCAGGGACTCTATACAACTGATCCTAATCCGCGTGTTGGCTGTGTGCTGGTGCGCGAGGGCAAGGTGATTGGCGAAGGCTATCATGTACGTGCTGGCGAAGGGCATGCTGAGGTCAATGCGCTGGCGCAAGCGGGTGATGCCCGCGGCGCTACCGCCTATGTAACGCTCGAACCCTGTAGCCATTTCGGAAAAACACCCCCCTGTGCCAAGGGTCTAATAGAAGCGGGTGTAAGTCGTGTGGTGGCTGCAATGGTCGATCCAAATCCCGAGGTTGGGGGGCGCGGTTTGCAAATGCTGCGTGACGCTGGAATAGATGCACAAAGCGGTCTGCTGGAAGCCCAAGCACGAGAGCTTAACCCCGGGTTTCTATCTAGAATGGAACGCAAGCGACCTTTCGTTCGCTTAAAATTGGCCATGAGCGCCGATGGCCGTACGGCTATGGCCAGTGGTGAATCTAAATGGATAACCGGTGAGCAA
>JGI26080J50196_1000985_pt1 | contig 12741 bp, 10 predicted proteins | sample SaaInl0LU_22_DNA_FD_50196 | JGI IMG/M metagenome (IMG submission 50196)
ATTTTATGACAATTGGCTACAATTTGATCGCTTTCAATATATCTATACACCCAAGAAGTGCCAAGTGTAATAATGATGTGACTAGCTTCTTCTAGAGCTTTTTTAGTGGTTTTAATAGAAGTGTTTATGTGATCTAAAAATTCTGTTTTGTCAACAGCATTCAAACTAGAATGAGCATCAAAAGAATGGTATTGTTCATTATGAAAAAACACATCATTTTCTGTATACTTTTTTTCGTTGATTGCATTTGTAATTATATTTTCAATCGCTATTGGATGAAACAAAATACCAAAAGGATTTTGAGTTGTTTGAAACTTAAAATAATCTAATTGATTACCAATATTTTCTGAAAAACAAGAGCCTAATAAAACTATTTTAGAATTATAATTTATTAAGTTTCTAGATTCTTTTATTAACGGAATTTGAGTTTGAAGTTTCATGATAACAATTATCATGTAAAATTAAACAAATTTAATACTTAAGCAATTTTTTAGTTTTTGAAATTCCTCTGGTTTGGTAATGCACAAAATAACTTCCTTTAGGTAGATTAGAAATATCTATTTTTAGTTGATGTTCAGTAGAAGCAAAGTTAGTATTTGCAATATTTTTTACAACTGCACCTAAACTATTAAACAACGTTATTTTTGTGTTTTCATTATTACCAAAAAATCTAATATTTAAAAAATATGATGTTGGGTTAGGATATAAGCTAATTTCAGTTGCATTTAATATTGCATCATCTGTAGATAATGCTGCAGAACATCCATTTTTAAAAATAGGAATCGTTTCAAAATCCTTAAATAATACTGTATTTGATTCCTCTTTTGTAGCTCCTAACCAATCAGTTAAAATTGTACTATAGACACTTCTAAAATCATATTGCATTGCTACACCTTCATTATCATCTACTTGAGAGTCTATTTCTGGGGTATCACCTAATATTTGATTTTTAGCACAACCTCCAAAAACAAATAATGGAGCTGCTGTTCCATGATCTGTACCTAAAGCACCATTAGAACGTATTCTTCTTCCAAATTCAGAATAGGTCATTCCAATAACTTTATCTTCTATATTCAACAATTTTAAATCATCTTGAAAAGCAGCCATTGCATCAGACAATTCTTGCAATAATTCAGCATGTTTTCCAGTTTTTGTATCGCCTTCAACTACTTGATTGTCATGATTGTCAAATCCTCCAATTTGAACCACGTAAATTTTAGTCTGTAAACCTCCAGCAATTAATTTGGCAACATTTTTTAATTTTTCTGATAAATCTGATTCAGTATATTTTGTAGATAAATTATTACCAGCACTAGAAGCATTAGAAATTACTTCTGCATATGCATTGGTTTGGCTAATGGTATCATTTACAAAAGTCAACATTTCTCCATAACAATTTCCAGGTACAGCAGTAGTGTTAGATACTAAAGCTGTTCCAGGATTATCTGTATCTTCAACTGCCATAGAAAAATTAGTATTTACACCTTGGCAAGTTTCAGAAACCACTCTTCCAATTGTTAATGCAAAAGGATGANGATTGTTGTCATTTGGATAGTTTTCTGGAAAAGAGGAATGGTTAATATCAAAAAAACGACCAATCCAACCAGATGAAATAAACTGGTCTGCTTCTGAAGCACTATTCCAAATATCTGTAGANCTAAAGTGAGATCTGTTNTGATTTGGNTAACCTACATTTTGTATTACAGAAAGNTTTTCTTGTTCCCAAATTTCTTTTATTCCACTCATTGCTGGATGAAAACAAGTAGAGCTATTAATATTTAGTAGTTCATTTTCTGGAATAATGATGTTAGAACGTACGCTTTGTAAATTATCAAATTGATTTAAATCAAAAATGGTATTTAAACCATCATTACCACCTTGTAATTGTATAAGTACTAAAACATTATCATTCTCATTAGAAAAGCTATATCCTTTAGGTTTTTGTTGAGAAAAAATAGGAAAACCACTCAGTACAATTGGTAAAGAAGCAGAAGCAATTGAGCTTAGTTTTATAAAATCTCTTCTATTTAATGTTTTTCCTTTCTTCATAAATTACATGATTTGAAATTCTGACATTTGTACCATAACAGCAATTACATCTCGTAATTTTTTATCTACAGAAAAGGCTAAAGCTGTATTTGTTGGGTCTGCTAAATAATCACTATACTCCACTGTCCACTCAAAGTCTGGTAAACCAGGAATTAAAATTTCTTTTAATGCACTTACTTGTTCTGCNGTAATTGCATAATTAAACATTTCTTCTGCAAGNGTATTTATAAGAATGTTTGGGTCTGTTGCATTTGGTATTTCTGAAGCTATTTTTAAAACAGGAACTAAAGGTGGTACTGNGTATTTTCTACTATCAATAACTAAATCTCCACCTGTTACTAAAATTCTACAAAANTCTAATCTTTTTGGTAGTAAGTAGCTATTTATCCAACTTTTATAAAATAAAGGTTCTTGGTAATATGCTTTCCAACCTGCAACATCTGGGTGATGAAATATAGATTGATTTAAATCTGTTGCAGCTAAATATAGTACTAAAGCATAATCATATTCTTCTTTAGTAGTGCTATTAGGTAAATCTACTAAAAGTGATTTTGTAACAGAAAACATTAAATCAATAGGACTTTTAATCATACAAAACGTATTTTCAAAGAAATGATCTGAAGCAAATAATACTTTTAAAGCTGGTACAATATCATAATTATTATTTCTAATAATTGTTGCTAAAGGAACAATAATATTTGTTTCTATATCATCAGTAATTTCTGAATTTACAAACCAAATATAAAGTTGCCTCATAATAAATCTAGAGCATTCATCTTGCTCAAAAATTTTATCTATTAAATCTTTATATTCATCTTCTCCATTTTCTGATATTATAGCATTGCTAAATCTATAAGATAAAGTTTTATCACCTTTTGTATGATTAAAATTAGAAAAGAAAGGTGTTAATGCATCTACNTTATTTAGTCCTCTTACTTTCCAACCAGTAAGCACTTTTGCCATTTGTACAACATCATCTTCTGTGTAATTGGTGTAATCTCCATTGCCAACAGCAGCTCCTTTACCAATAGTAAATAACTCTAAAAGTTCTCTTGAATAATTTTCGTTTGGAGCAGAATCTTTATTTTGAGCACCACTTAAATACAAAAGCATATTTGGGTCTATGGTAATTTGTTTTACCAGTTCTTTAAAATTACCTAAAGCATTTTGCCTTATTGTATTTATGTAATAGTATTCTCTATGAGGATTTGTATTAACAGAAACAAAGTGATTATGCCAAAACAAAGTTAATTTCTCTCGAATATGTATTCCAGAGTTTTGCATTTCTAAAAAAGACCAAGCATAGAGAGATCTATTTCTTGCTCTTATTGCCTTATTTACTTCTTGATTTGTTGGTAAATTAGGAATAGGAGGTGCATTAACCCAAGTTTNACCATAATTAACGTCTGGATCATTTACTTCGGTTCTTGAAGTGCCATCTAACTCGTATTTTAGAGGAGGGTTTGGTAATGGTTTTACTTCAAATAGCTTATCTATTGTGCCTTGTAAACCTAAAGAAACACTTTCTTTTACTAAATCTGGAGTAATACCAAAAGAGCAACGTTTTAATAAATGCCTAGCATTTTTTGCATTCCAATCTCCAGTAAAAGTATCTAAGTAGGGCATAGGCTAAAGGTAATGATTTCCTAAATAAAATTTAGTTTCAAAACTTTAGACCCAACTTTTAGTAAAAAGTTTAATTAATTAATATAATCTTTTGCTTTTTCTAAAACTTTTGGAATACCTCCAGGATTTCTACCACCAGCAGAAGCAAAGAAAGGTTGTCCACCTCCACCACCATGAATTAACTTACCTAATTCTCTAACAACTTGACCTGCATTATAATTACGAGAAGCAACCAAATCTTTTGATATATAGCAAGTTAGTAAAGCTTTTTCTTTACTAGGTGCTGATGCAAATAATACAAATAAGTTTTGGTATTTACTACCTAAACTAAAAGCTAAATCTTTAATACCCCCAGCATCTAAATCTACTTTTGTAGCTAAAAAATGAACGCCATTTATTTTTTGAATTTCATTTTCTATATCTTTAGATAAATTAGACGCTTTTTCTTTAAGAAGTTGTTCTACTTGTTTTTTTAATGATGCATTTTCTTCTTGTAAACTTTGAACAGCTTTAACAGGGTTTTTTGTATTATTTAATAAATCTTTTACCTCATAAAGAGTTCTGTTATTATCAAAATAAAAATCTTTAACAGCATCATTAGTAATGGCTTCAATTCTTCTAATACCAGCTGCAACTGCACTTTCAGATTTTATTTTAAAGTGCCAAATGTCTGCAGTGTTTTCTACATGAGTTCCTCCACAAAGTTCTATTGATTTTCCGAACTTAATTGCTCTAACAGTATCTCCATATTTTTCGCCAAATAAAGCCATTGCACCTTCCTCTATGGCTTGTTGCATTGGTATATTTCTTTTTTCTTCTAAAGGAAGTTTGCCAGTAATTCTTGCGTTTACAAAATTTTCTATATCTCTTAATTCCTCAACAGTAAGTTTAGAAAAATGAGAAAAATCGAAACGTAAATATTTAGAGTGTACTGCAGAACCTTTTTGCTCTACATGAGTTCCTAAAACTTCTCTTAATGCTTGATGAAGTAAATGTGTTGCTGTATGATTACACTCTGTTCTAAATCGTTGTTTTTCATCTACTACAGCTTTAAAAGTTTCATTTAGATGATTTGGTAAATTTTTGGTGAAATGAATAATGACATTATTTTCTTTTTTGGTGTCTATAATGTAATTTACATCTCCATTTTTATCTTCTAAATATCCTTTATCTCCAACTTGTCCTCCACCTTCTGGATAAAAAGGCGTTAAATTAAAAACGAGTTGATACATTTCTCCATCTTTTTTAGATGTAACTTTTCTGTACTTAGTAATTTTTATGTTTGCCTCTAAATTATCATAACCAATAAACTCTTCTTCTTCATCATTTAAAAGAATTGTCCAATCTTCTGTTGATGTTTCACTNGCAGCTCTAGATCTATTTTTTTGTTTTTGTAATTCTTCTTCAAATCCTTTTTCATCTAAAGTAAATCCTTTTTCAGATAAAATTAATGCAGTTAAATCTATAGGAAAACCATANGTNTCATATAATTCAAATGCTTTTTTACCTGAGATTTCTTTAGTTTTAGAAGCATCTATGATGCCATCTAACAATAGTAATCCTTGTTCTAAAGTTCTTAAAAAAGAAGTTTCCTCTTCTTTNATTACATTTTCTATAAGTTGCTTTTGAGCTTTTAGTTCTGGGAAAGCTTGTCCCATTTTTTTACTTAAAATATCAACTAATCTAAAAATAAAGGGTTCTTTTTTATCAAGAAAAGTAAAGCCATATCTTACTGCTCTTCTTAAAATTCTACGAATAACATAACCAGCACCAGTATTACTTGGTAATTGNCCATCTGCAATAGAAAAAGCAACAGCTCTAACATGGTCTGAAATTACACGAATAGCAATATCTTGCTTTTCCTCTACTCTGTATTTAGTGTTAGTAATGGTTTCAATTTCTCTAATAATNGGTNNAAAAACATCTGTATCATAGTTAGATTTTACATCTTGTAATACCATACAAAGACGTTCAAAACCCATTCCTGTATCTATGTGTTTATTTGGTAAATTTTCTAAGGTACCATTTGCTTTTCTATTGTACTGCATAAAAACCAAATTCCAAATTTCAACAACTTGAGGATGATCTTCATTTACAAGAGTTTTACCATCAACTTTAGCTTTTTCTTCAGGAGTTCTTATATCCACATGAATTTCAGAACAAGGTCCACAAGGTCCTTGATCTCCCATTTCCCAAAAATTATCTTTTTTATTTCCTTTTAAAATTCTGTCTTCAGCAATATATTGTTTCCAAATATCATAGGCTTCAGTGTCCATTTCTAGATTGTCATCATCATTACTNCCTTCAAAAACAGTAACATATAAAATGTCTTTATCTATTTTATAAACTTCTGTCAATAACTCCCAAGCCCAAGCAATGGCTTCTTTTTTAAAATAATCTCCAAAAGACCAGTTGCCTAACATCTCAAATAAAGTGTGATGATAAGTGTCATAACCAACTTCTTCTAAATCATTATGTTTACCAGAAACACGCAAACATTTTTGAGTATCTGCAATTCTACTCTTTTTAGGAGTTCCATTACCTAAAAAATATTCTTTAAAAGGAGCCATTCCAGAATTTACAAATAGTAATGTAGGGTCATCTTTTGTAACCATAGATGCAGAAGGCACAATTAAATGTTGTTTGCTTTTAAAAAACTCTAAAAAAGTTGCTCTAATTTCTTGAGATTTCATATAAATAACCTAATTANAAAGGTGATAAATTGTTAAATTATTTTTAAAATAACCCTTAAAAAATAGGGTTATAAAACATTTTGTAACTTTGTCTGTTCTAAACAATATAATAATACTATGCTTGCTTTTAAACAAGCACAAAAGTAGTACATTTAAAAATATGGCAAAAGTAAAATATTATTACGATGAAGAAACACTTTCTTACAGGAAGATTACTGTAAATAAAAGTGATTACTACAGACGTATACTATTTAGTTTTTTGGGAGTTTTATTAATTGCTTTTTTTGGTTTTATTGGTTTTAGTCAAATTATAACATCACCNTCAGAAAGAGCTCAAAAAAGAGAGCTAGAAAATTTAAAGTTTAACTACAAACTTTTAACAAAAAGGTTAGAAGAGAGTGCAGTTATCTTAGATGAAATNCAAGAAAGAGATAATAATATTTATAGAAGTTATTTTGAAGCAAATCCAATACCAGAAGAACAGCGTAAAGCTGGTTTTGGTGGGGTTAATAGATATAANAATTTAGAAGGTTTTGATAATTCTGAAATGATTAAAAAACTAACTAAAGAAGTAGATATTTTATCTAAACAATTGGTTGTACAATCAAAATCTTTGGATGAAATTGTTTCTTTAGCAAAGAAAAAAGAAGACATGTTGGCTTCTATACCTGCATTATTACCAGTAAAAAAAGGAGATTTTTATGTAGCTTCTGGTTATAAAATGAGAATGCATCCTATTTTGAAAATTAATAAATTTCATAAGGAATGGATTTTACTGCGCCTAAAGGAACACCAGTTTATGCATCTGGAAATGGAGTTGTTAACTTAGCACAAAGAAGTAGTACCTTTGGTAAAGTAATTTTTGTAGACCATGGATATGGTTATAGAACCATTTATGCACATTTAAGTAAAATGGTTGTTAGAAGAGGTGCTCAAGTTAAAAGAGGAGATTTAATTGGTTATGTAGGTAATACAGGTTTGTCTGTGGCACCCCATTTACATTATGAAGTTCATAAGAATGGAATAGCACTTAATCCTATTAATTTTTATTATGGAGATTTATCTTTAGATGAATTTGCAGCTTTACAAAAAGACGCAGAAGAGAGTCAATCTTACGATTAAATATGCATGTAAATTTACCAGATAAACGTTATTATAAAATAGGAGAGGTTGCAAAAGCCTTTAACCTAAATACTTCACATGTTCGTTTTTGGGAGAAAGAGTTTGATATCATTAAGCCTAAGAAAAATGCTAAAGGCAATAGGTTATTTACTAAAGAAGATATCAATAACTTTAAGCTAATTTATAATCTTGTAAAAGAAAGAGGGTTTACATTAGAAGGTGCCAAAAATAAGCTTAAGAAAAATCCTGATGATATTTTTAATAACCATGAAATCATTACTCGATTAGAAGGTGTAAAAGCAGAATTGCTTAAAATCAAAAACTCTTTATAGTTTTATTTTAAAAAAATCTTACAGTTTTAGATATTGAATCAACTCACCTTGATATATATTATGCATGCATAGTATTTTTTAGTATATTTGATGAGATAAGNATGTTTAAAAAACAACTTATCAAACATTAAAAATCACTTAAAAATTTAATATATGTCAAAAAAGTATGTAGACTTAGAAACATTGAAATACATACTTTATGATATTCATAAATTAGAAAACTTATTATCTAGAGAAAGATTTCAAGAGCACGATTTGGAGTCTTTAGATATGTTTATAGATTCAGTTAAAGAGTTTTCTGATAGAGAATTGTATCCTTATTTTCAAGAAATGGATGCTACTCCTGCATATCATAAAGATGGAACAGTAATTGTTCATGAGCAAGTACAAAAGGTAATGCATCAATCAGGTGAAATGGGAATAATTGCTGCCTGTTTTGATTACGAAGATGGAGGTTTACAAATGCCTATTTCTGCTTTTCAAGCTGCAGTATATATTATGGATGCAGCAAATAATCATTTACCTGGTTACCCAAGTTTAACTTTAGGGGCTGCAGAATTAATTATTGAGTTCGGAAACCAAAATTTAAAAGATGCTTATGTTCCTAACATGNTCTCTGGAGTTTGGGGAGGTACTATGTGTTTAACAGAGCCACAAGCAGGTAGTTCATTATCTGATATTGTAACAAAAGCTACCCCAACAGATAAGGGTTATTATAAAATTACGGGTCAGAAAATATTTATTTCTGGGGGTGATTACAAAGACGCTAAAAACATAGTGCATCTAGTTTTAGCTAGAATTGAAGGTGCACCAAAAGGGACTAAAGGAATTTCTCTTTTTGTAGTGCCTAAAAATAGAATTACTGAAGATGGATCTTTAGAGTATAATGATATAATGACAGTCGCAGATTTCCAAAAAATGGGACAAAGAGGTTATTGTACAACACATTTAGGTTTTGGAGATAAAGATGATTGTAGAGGTTGGCTTGTTGGNNNAGNACANAAAGGGTTAGCTCAAATGTTTTTAATGATGAATGGAGCTAGAATTGCAGTGGGTAGAGGAGCAGCAGCAATAGCTATGGCTGCNTACAGAACTTCTTTNCAGTATGCAAATGAAAGACCACAAGGACGAAAATTATCTTCTGATGGTAAGAAAAATCCTTCTGAAAAACAGAGTCTAATTATAGAACATCCAGATGTAAGAAGAATGTTATTATTGCAAAAAGCTATAGTTGAAGGGTCTTTAAGTTTGGTATTTTTAGCTTCAAAATATCAAGATATTTTAACTACTGCTAACTCAGCAGAAGAGAAAGAGAAATATCATTTATTATTAGAAATGATTATTCCTATTGTAAAGACATATCCTTCAGAAGCAGGAGCAGAATCTGTAGATAATGGATTGCAAGTATTAGGAGGCTATGGATTTTGTACAGATTTTACACTACAACAATATTATAGAGATATTCGTATTTCTGCCTTGTATGAAGGTACAACTGGTATACAATCTCAAGATTTATTAGGAAGAAAAGTACCTATGCAAAATGGAAAAGCATTAGAATTATTATCTGCTGAGATTGTAAAAACAATTATTGCAGCAACCAATGATGATAATTTAAAACCATATGCTACTGCTTTAGGTGAAAAATTAGAGTTGGCAAAAAAAGTAATTGGAAAATTAATGCCTTATGCTATGAAAGGTAATTATGAGCGTTATTTAGCAGATGCAAATCTGTTTATGGAATATATGAGTATTGTTGTTTTAGGTTGGTTATGGTTAGAAATGGCTGTTGATGCAACAAACAAATTAGAAGACAAAAACAGAAGATATTCTACAACTTTTTATGAAAGTAAAATTCATACAATGAAATTTTATTTTAAATATGAAATTCCTAAAACAAATGCATTAGCAGAATCTTTAATGAGTGATGAAGAAGTTACAATAAAAACAGATAAAGAATATATTTTATAATGAATGTAAAAGAACAATTTAATCTTAAAGGTAAGGTTGCTATAATTACAGGTTCAAGCAAAGGAATAGGAAAATCGATTGCAAAAGCTCTTGCAGAACAAGGGGCACAAGTTGTCATTTCTAGCAGAAGTCAAGAAGCTTGTGATGAAGTAGCAGCAGCATTTACAGCTGAAGGATTAAAAGCAGTAGGTATTGCTTGTCATATAGGAAAAGAAGATCAACGTAAAAATTTGGTCAACAAAACTATTGAATCTTTTGGACGAATTGATATTTTGGTTAATAATGCAGCAATCAATCCTGTTTTTGGTCCAATTGAAGATGTAGATCCAGAAATTTTTGATAAAATTATGGATGTAAATGTAAAAGCTCCTTGGTCTTTATCAAATTTAGTTTTACCACATTTTCAAGTAAATAAAAAGGGAAGTATTATAAATATTGCCTCTGTAGAAGCATTAACTCCTGGTTTTGGTTTAGGATTATACAGTACTAGTAAAGCAGCTATTTTAATGCTGACAAAAAATCAAGCTAAAGAGTGGGGAAGATATGGTGTAAATGCCAATGCAATTTGTCCTGGTTTAATTAAAACGAAGTTTAGTGCAGCTCTTTGGACAAACGAAAAGATGCTAAATAAATTAGAAAAATCAATTCCAAGTGGACGAATGGGAATGCCAGAGGAAATGGTCGGTTTAGCTTGTTTACTAGCTTCAGATGCTGGTAATTATATGACAGGAGGTGTTTATACAGCTGATGGTGGATATATGATAGCAGGATAAAAAAAACTATTAAAATTGGAAGATAATAACCATCTTGAAGATTATTTAAAAAAACATTATATACACAGAAGTAACTGGTTAAGAGCTGCTGTACTTGGTGCTAATGATGGTATATTATCAACTGCAAGTTTAGCTATTGGAGTTGCTGCAGCAAGTAGTACAAGAGAGCCTATCATTTTAGCAACTTTTGCTGGCCTAGTTGCAGGTGCATTATCAATGGCAGCAGGTGAATATGTTTCTGTTAGTTCGCAAACAGATATTGAAAAAGCAGATATTGAAAGAGAAAGAAAAGAATTAGAAAATACACCAGAATTAGAATTAAAAATTTTGACAAAAATCTATGAAGATAGAGGTCTAAAAAAAGAAACTGCTAAACAGGTAGCAAAAGAACTAACAGATTTTGATGCTTTAGGTGCACATACAAGAGATGAATTGGGTATTAATGAAGTATCAAAAGCAAACCCAATACAAGCAGCATTGGCTTCTGGTGCATCTTTTGTTTTTGGAGGTATTTTACCATTAGCAGTAGTGTATATTTTTCCTTTAAAAACAATTGAATTATACATTTATATTTCTTCGATTTTATTTTTAATTATTTTAGGAGCTTTTGCTGCAAAAACTGGAGGAGCAAAAATTATGAATTCAATTGTAAGAATTACTTTTTGGGGAACAATTACAATGGGAATTACAGCTTTATTAGGCTACATTTTTGGTGTTAATTTATAAACAAAATTATGGACTTCGAATACTCAGATAAATCAAAAGAATTACAACAAAAATTAACCCATTTTATTGAGAATCATATTGTACCAGTTGAAGAGGAGTTTTTAGCTTTTCAAGCTGATAAAAATAATATGTGGAAACGATTTCCAAAAACAGAAATATTAAAACAAAAAGCTAAAGAAGCTGGGTTATGGAATTTATTTCTACCTAAAGATTATGGTGATTTAAGTCCTGGTTTAACCAATTTAGAATATGCACCTTTAGCAGAAATTATGGGAAAAAAAATCTGGATTTCAGAAATTTTTAATTGTTCTGCTCCAGATACTGGAAATATGGAAGTTTTGGCAAAATATGGTAATGATGCCCAAAAAGAAGAATGGTTAAAACCTTTACTCAATGGAGAAATTAGATCTGCTTTTTTAATGACAGAACCTCAAGTAGCATCTTCAGACGCTACAAATATTGAGACTTCAATTGTTTTAGATGGTGATGAATATGTCATAAATGGAAGAAAATGGTGGAGTTCTGGAGCTATGGATCCACATTGTAAAGTAGCTATTGTTATGGGTAAAACAAACCCTGAAGCACATAGACATCAACAACAAAGTATGATTTTAGTACCTATAGATACTTCAGGATTAAAAATTGTACGCCCACTTTCTGTGTTAGGATTTTATGACTCACCTGAAGGACATGCAGAAATTATTTTAAATAATGTGAGAGTGCCAAAAGGTAATTTAATTCTTGGTCAAGGTAGAGGTTTCGAAATAGCTCAAGGACGTTTAGGACCTGGTAGAATACATCATTGTATGCGATTAATAGGTATGGCTCAATATGCTTTAGAATTGATGTCTAAAAGAACCCTAGAAAGAGAAACTTTTGGTAAAAAGTTTTACGAGTATAGTAGTATTCGTCATGAAATNGCAAAATCAGCTTGTGAAATTGAGCAAGCAAGACTATTAACTTTATCNGCAGCAGATAAAATGGATAAGNCTGGTAATAAAGAAGCAAAAGACATTATNGCTATGATAAAAATAGTAGCACCAAATATGGCTCAAAAAGTTATTGATAGAGCTATGCAAATTTTAGGAGGAAAAGGTGTTGGNCCAGATACCTATTTAGCACATTATTTTGCAATTGCTAGAATGTTACGTTTAGCAGATGGTCCAGATGAAGTACATATGTATCAACTTGGTAAAAGTTGTATCAAAAAATATGGTAAATTATGAGTAATCAAAAAGTAAGAGAAGGAGAAGAATTGCCAGAAATTCCTTTAAAAAAATATTTGAAAGAAATTAATTTAATTGAATCTATTGAAAGTGATTTAGTTGTAAAACAATTTACGCATGGATATTCCAATTTAACGTATTTGTTACAAATAGAAAATAAAGAATATGTACTAAGAAAACCACCAAAAGGAGCCATCAAAAGAGGTCATGATATGAGTCGTGAATT
>JGI26080J50196_1000994_pt1 | contig 12692 bp, 14 predicted proteins | sample SaaInl0LU_22_DNA_FD_50196 | JGI IMG/M metagenome (IMG submission 50196)
ATGAGAATATGCCCCGTATGTGCCTTGAAAATAAATTTTGCTCATAATTATTTATATTCCATAATTTTTTTTATAGCCAGATAATCTTCCATAGTATCTACTCCTATGGGAGATCTATTTGCTAAGGCAACATTAATATCAATATTATTATCCATGGCTCTCAATTGTTCTAATTTATTTTTTAATTCATTTTGAGTTTGGCTTAACTTTACGAATTTTTTTAAAGTTTGGATTTCATAACAGTAAATGCCAATATGATGAAATATTTGTGTTTTATTTTTTACTTCGATATTTCTCATGAAATTTTGTGCTAATGGAAAGGAATTTTTATCAAATTCTTCTTTAATTTTAACTTTGACCACATTTTCATTTATGTACATTTCTTCTTTTTCAATTTTTGCAGCAAGTGTTCCAATACTAGAACTATTTTGTTTCATCTTAATGTCTAAATTCTTGATATCTTCAATATCAATATCTGGTTCATCACCTTGAACATTCATTACTAGATCAATGTCTTTTTTATTTAATAAATTAAGTGCCTCAAATATTCTATCTGTTCCAGTTTTATGGTTTTTTGATGTAAGAATTGCGTTTCCACCATTATTTTTTATATCATTAACAATTTCAATATCTTCTGTTGCAACAACTACTTCGCCAATTTCAGCGCTTTCAGCTCGTTTAAACACGTGAGATATAATTGATTTGCCGTTTATCTTTAATAATGGTTTCCCTGGCAATCTAGTTGCTGACATCCTGGAAGGAATAATCACTAATGTTTTCATAGATTATTTATAATTATTTAGATTATAAAGAGGGGCAAAATTGTACAGTAAAATATAAGGAATTATAAAATTTTAATGTTATAGATTTGTTATAAAAATTTATCAAAATGGACTCTTTTGAAATTAATAAAATAGTTGCTGCAGTTCTTCTGGTAGCTCTACTTGTAATAGGAATTGGAAAACTTTCTAATGTAATATTCTATGTGGAGAAACCTGAAAAGCCAGGCTATGCAGTAGAAGTCCAACAAACATCTTCTACAACAGCAGCTACTGCGGTAGTTGAAGAAGAAAAAGTTGATATTGCAGCATTGATGGCTTTAGGAGATGTTGCTTCAGGAGAAAATATTTTTAAAAAATGTGCAGCATGTCACTCGATTAATAAAGGTGGTGCTCATAAAATTGGACCTGCTTTATATAATGTTGTTGGAAGAAAAATCGGCAGTGCGGCAGAATATAAATATTCAAATGCACTTGCAGAATACGGTAAAGATTGGAATTTTGAGGAATTAAATGGATTTTTACTCAAACCTAGTAAGTGGATTAAGGGAACTAAGATGGCTTACGCTGGTTTAAGAAAAGAGGAAGATAGAGCGTCAATTATTAAATACCTTAATCAAAATTCAGATAGCCCTCTCCAGCTACCTTAATTTTCCAAAACAATATAATAAAATACTTTTTTGAACGTGAACTCTATTTAAAGCTTGCAACCAAACTTTTGAGTTTTTGCTTTTAAATACAGCATCATCTACTTCTGACCCTCTTGGTAAACAATGTAAAAAAGTACAATCTTTTTTTGCATAATTCATTAATTTTTTACTAACTCTAAAGTTTTTAAAATCATTAACTTTAATTTTTTTATTAACTTTATCATTAAGTGATATTACTTTGTCTGAAAATATAACATCTGCATTTAACACTGCTTTTTTGGCATCATTAAAAATATAAACTTTTTTATTTTGACTTTTAACCCAGTCTAAAACAAATTTTTTAGGTTCATATTTTTTGGGACATCCGATGTTTAATTTAAAAGAAAATTTAACTGATGCAGCTATCAAGCTATTTAAAACATTGTTTGAGTCACCAATCCAAGTAATGTTAAGTTTTGAAATGGGTTTTTTTTTAATTTCTTCAACAGTAAAAACATCAGATAAAACTTGAGTTGGATGTGATGATGGGGATAGTCCATTAATAATTGGGATTAACAAATATTTTTTAAAATCATCTAATTTTTGGTCACTATCTGTTCGAAGCATAAACCCATCTCCATAAGTAGATAAAATTTTTGCAGTATCTTCGAGAGACTCTCCACCCTCTCCTAAATGTAATTCATTTGATCTTAATGTAATTGTGCCACCACCTAATTGTTTTATTGCTAAATAAAAGCTTAATCTTGTTCTAAGACTTGATTTTTCAAACATCTGGATCAACAGTTTACCTTTAAGCGGCGCATCTTTATCGGTCTGCAAAGTACTTAATTTAGATCTATTTTTTTTTCTTTTTTTTGCATCAATCAAAATTTTTTTAAGATCCTTAGCGGGAATATCTTTGAGGTTTATAAAATGATTCATTTATCTAATAATTAGCACAAACTTTTTTTATTATCTTTATAGCTAAATCAAGCTCTGATTTTTTTACATTTAAAGGAGGTAGAATTCTCACAACATTTTCTGCGGCTCTGATAGTCAATAATTTGTAGTCCATTAATTTTTTGATAAAATCAGTTTGATCTTTGTGAAGTTGTAACCCAATCAAAAATCCTCTACCTCTCACCTCTTTAATTATATTTGGATACATTTCTTTAATTTTATTTAGCTGACCAAAAAAATATTTAGAATTTTTTTTAACATTATTAAGAAAACTTTTTTTAGAAATAATATCAAAGACAGTATTGCCTATTTGCATTGCAAGTGGATTTCCTCCAAAAGTTGAACCATGCGTTCCAGCAATCATTCCTGCTGCAACTTTTTTATTCATTAAAACTGCACCAATAGGGAAACCTCCTCCAATTCCTTTTGCAATTGGTACTATATCAGGCTTAACTTTTGATTTTTCAAAAGCAAAAAAATCTCCAGATCTGCCAATTCCACATTGAACCTCATCAAGAATTAGTAAGACATTTTTTTTATCACATATTTTTCTAAGACCTTTTAAACACCAGTCTGGAATAACTTTAATACCACCTTCACCCATAATTGTTTCAACCATAACTGCTGCTGTATTTTTAGTTATTAATTTTTTTAAAGATTTGTGGTCACCAAAATTAAAATGATCAAAACCACTAACTTTTGGCCCAAAACCCTCTGTCATCTTTTTTGAGCCGCTAGCATAAATTGCGGCTATTGTTCTTCCATGAAAAGAATTCTTTATACACAAAATTCTATTTTTATTAGGCTTTCCAATTGAATAAAAATATCGTCTTGCAACTTTTATTGCAGCTTCAGTAGCTTCTGCACCACTATTTTGAAACATTACAAAATCAGCAAATGTTTTTTTTACTATTTTTTTTGCTAATTTTTCTCCCTCTGGGATAATAAATGCATTCGATACATGCCAAACTTTTTTAGATTGATTATTTAAAGTTTTTATTAATCTTGGATGAGCATGGCCTAAAGAATTAACTGCAATTCCTTGCACAAAATCCAAATACTTTTGACCATTAACTGAAATTAGGTAACTTCCTTTTCCTTTGCTAAAAGCAATTTTTTTTCGATTATAATTTTTTGCAAGAAAGCTCATTATTTAAATTAGGTAATACTAAATCGCTCAAAATTAAATCAAATAAATTCAATTTTCGATTGTAATTATTAATTAAGAACTGATTAAAGTTGTTAATAACTAACAAATAATCGTTGTTAATCTGATTTTTATAACACTATATTGTGTTTTTTTATAAAACTAATACACTATATAGGTAATTATGAGCTGGACAGAAGAAAAAGTTTCAAAGTTAAAAGAATTATGGGGCAAAGGTAATACTGCAAGTCAAATCGCTGAGATTATCGGTGGTATAAGTAGAAATGCTGTAATAGGTAAAGCTCATAGACTTAACTTGTCGGCAAAAATAAAAACCCGAACAGCTACATCAAACAAAAACTTCGACAGCAATGTGGAAATAAATAATGCTCAATTAAAAAGAGGAAGAAAAAGTAGATTTAAATCATTAATAATCGAAAAAGATTTTGAACCAGAAAATCCTAAACAACTTGAAGAATTAGACGAAAGTTCGTGTAAATGGCCAATTGGACATCCTGATGAAAAAAATTTTTATTTTTGTGGAAGATCATCTTTAAAAGATTTTTCATATTGCAAACTTCACTTACTTTATGCTTATCAGCCAAAAGGTAAAAAAGAAGATATAACTGATAAAGAAGAAGTTCCGGAATTTATAGAAAAGAAAATACAATCAGCTTAAATAAGCTCAAATATTCTCTTCTGTTAAATATTTTTCTGTAGAGAATTGTCCGCCCTCTCTCCACATATAAGAATATTTTTTTACTTCTTCGTTAAAATATTTTTTACTAGGCACACCTATATCTGAATTGCTTTTATACTTTCCTGATAAAACATTATCATATTTAAGTAATCTCAATTGATCTTCTGTTAAAATTGGATTTGGTAATAATTGGAATATTTTTGCAGTAAGTGTAGCAAGTTGCAATGGCATAGGTAGCAATAATCTTTTTTTATTAATTAAAGTGAGAAGTCTTTCTATTATCTCTCTAAAACTTATCACCTCAGGCCCAACACATTCAATTATTTTTGAATTAATATTTTTTGTAATCGTCTCATAAATTACATCTGTTAAATCTGAACAGTGAATAGGTGTAAATTTTGTTTTGCCTGAATAATATAAAGGAAAAACTGGAAGTCGATTTAACAATGTCATAAAATTAGTCGTAAAATTATCGTCAACTGAGTATACAACTGAAGGTCTTAGGATAGTCGAAAGTGGAAAATTATGTAAAATATTTTTTTCACCCTCTAATTTACTTTTTGCATATTTGCTATCTATCGCTTCATTAATTCCAAGAGCTGAAAGATGTATGAAGTTTTTCAATTTATATTCTTTTGCTAATTTGGATAACAAAGATGGAAAAAGTGTATGTATATTATAAAAAGTATTCCCCTTTTTTTTCTCAAATAAAATACCTATTAAATTTATGCAAATATCTGACTTAGAAAATAAATTTCTTATTTTTTTTTCGTCATAAATATTAGCCTCAACAATATCAATATAGCCTGCGTTTCCCTGTGTTTTAATGATATAGCTTTTCTGATGGATGTTTCTTGTTACTACAGTTACTCTAATATTGTTTTTTGTAAGTTTTCGAATTAGATGTCTTCCTATTTGACCACTACCGCCAAAAATTAGACAATTTTTAGGTTTCATATATATATATTTAGAAATGAATATTGATATTAAACTTCACAAGAATGATTTACCAGATGATATAAAATTAGGCAATGTAATTGCTGTTGATGGTGAGTTCATGGGATTAGATGTAAGAAGAGATCCGTTGTGCCTAATCCAAATTTCCTCTGGCAACTCTGATGCTCATATAATTCAATTAGACCGATCAGAATATAATGCTCCTAACCTAGTAAAAGTATTAGCGGATAACACGATTACAAAAATTTTTCATTATGGAAGGGCTGATATAGCTCACATTAAGTATTATTTAAAAACTGAAACTAATAATATTTTAGACACAAAAATTGCATCTAAGTTAGCAAGATCTTATTCCGATAGTCATTCTCTTAAAACATTAATTAAAGAATTTATAAACGTAGATATAAGCAAACAATTTCAAAGCTCAGATTTTGGAGGCGAGTTAACATCTGCTCAACTAAAATACTGTGCAAACGATGTAATCTATCTTCATAAAATTCATGATGAATTAACTAAAATTCTTCAAAGAGAAAAAAGGATAGATTTATATAATGATTGTTTAAAGTTTTTAAAAACAAGAGTTGAGCTTGATTTAGCTCTATTTAAAGATGATATTTGGTCTCACTAAATGCAAAAAACGAATTATATCAAAATAGCTAAAGAGGTAATCAATTTAGAAATTAAAGCATTAGAAAAACTAAAGAAAAATCTTGGAAATTCTTTTAATTTAGCTGTTGAAAAAATTGCGAATTGCCAATCAAAAATAATTTTGTCTGGTGTTGGTAAGAGTGGTTTAATTGCTAATAAGATAGCAGCTACAATGTCATCTGTCGGATCTCCTGCATTTTGTTTGTCAGCAAGTGATTCTTCTCATGGTGATTTAGGGTCAATCTCTAAAAAAGATGTTTTAATTCTAATTAGCTACTCAGGAAAAAGTGAAGAGCTTAAAAACATAATTCAATATGCAAATAGAAATAAAATTTTATTAATAGGAATAATGTCAAAAAAAGATTCCATCCTATATAATGCATCTGATATTAAGTTACTAATTCCTCAAGTAATAGAGTCTGCAGGAATTGTTCCTACTTCAAGCACAACATCTCAGTTAGCACTAGGAGATGCTCTCGCAATTGCGGTTATGAANAAGAAAAAATTTGGAAAACTAGATTTCAAAAAAATTCATCCCGCTGGTAGTTTGGGTGCTCAACTTAAAACTGTTGAAGATCTAATGATCACAGGTAACAAAATTCCTTTCGTTAATGAAAACCTCGAAATGAGCAAAGCTCTAGGGATTCTAACCCAAAAGAAATTAGGAATTTTAATAATTACGAACAAAAAAAAAGAAACTAAGGGAATAATTACTGATGGTCAGATCAGAAGATTTAGTCAAATTAATCAAAATTTGCACACTACTTTGGTAAAAAAAATAATGACAAAGAAACCTATAGGTATTGATAAAGATGCACTTGCAGCTAAAGCTTTAGCCTTAATGAATAGTAAAAAAATTACGTCATTATGTGTTTATAATAAAAAAAATAAAAACAAAACTATTGGAGTAATTCATATTCACAATATCCTTAATTCAAATATCTCTTAAGTGACAAAAAAAAAATTAATTAGGATAATTTTAATAGTTCTCTTTTCATTTTTTGCGATCTTTATTTATTCAAAATTTAATCCTAAAAAAAAATCAATTCAACCAGCTCAGATCCAAGAAGAGGAGATTATTTACAGCGCAAATATTATTAAAGGTGTTAATTATGTCTCAAAAGATCTGAAAGGAAATGAATATATAGTTGAGGCAGTTCAAGGTGAAATTGATCTTGCAGATACTAATATAATTTTTTTAACTGACGTGAAGACTATAATAAGATTAAAAGACAAAGATAATGTAAATATCACTTCTGATTTTGGAAAATATAATATTGTCAATAATGATACTATTTTTTCAAAAAATGTAATAATTACATATCTTGATAATAAAATTACTGGTGATTATGGTGATTTTTCATTTGAAAGAAACTCAATCATAATTTCTAAAGACGTAACTTATACAAATTTGGAAAATATGTTAAAAGCAGATTTAATTGAAATGGATATTAAAACTAAGGACACAAAAATTTCTATGTATGAACAGAATAAAAAAGTAAATATTAAATCTAAAGATTAATGGCTATTATTAAAAAGTTTCGAATAAAATCATTCAAAAATATTAATACAATTATTGAGTTTAAAGATATTTCTTTAGCATATGGAAATAGGTTAATTTTAGATAAAATTAACTTTAGTATAAATGAAGGTCAAATATTTGGAATGCTTGGCCCTAATGGTGTTGGAAAATCAACAATTTTTAATTTGATTACGGGATTAATTATGCCCAAGGATGGAAAAATTTTGATCAATGGTCAAGATGTTACTAAGTTTCCAATATATCTAAGAACTAAAAAATTTAAAGTCGGGTATGTTCCTCAATATGGAGGATTTTTTAATGACATGACTTTATTAGACAACCTAAAGGCAATAAGTGAAATTGTTATTGAAGATAAGAATGCAAGACAAAACAAAATTGATTACCTAATAACTAAATTTGAATTAGAAAATATTAAGGATGTTAAAGCAAAATTTTTATCTGGAGGACAAAAGAAAAAACTTGTTATTGCGTTGTCTTTATTGAGCGATCCTAAAGTTCTATTGTTAGATGAATGTTTTGCTGCACTAGATGTCCTTACCATTAAAATGCTTCAAGAAATAATAGTTAATCTTCAGCAGGAAAACAAAATAACAATTTGCATCTGTGATCACCAAGCACGAGATTTGTTAGCCTGTGTTGATAAGGCAATGATTTTGAGCAATTGTAAAATTGTAGCCCAAGATACACCATCTAATCTTGTTAGAGATATAAATGCTCAGAATGCCTACTTTGGCGACAGTTTCAAGTTTAATTAATTATTGATGAATAACTCAATAATAATTAATAAAAAAATAAATCCATTTAAAAAAATAATTAAAGTTACAGGAGACAAAAGTCTTAGCATTAGATGGGTTTTGTTTTCTTCGCTNGCATCTGGAATATCTAAGGCTGATAATTTGTTACTCTCTGAAGATGTGCTTGCTGCAATTGAAGCGGTAAAAAAACTTGGTATCAAGGTAAAATTTAAAGATAACAAATGTTTAATCCATGGTGCAGGAATAAGTGGTTATAAGTATAAAAAAAATATCACAATTGATGCAAAAAATTCTGGAACACTTGGTAGATTAATCTTAGGCCTATTAATTAATACACCTTATCCAATCAAAATTATTGGTGATCAAAGTTTATCAAAAAGAGATTTTAATAGAGTTGCTTTTCCCTTATCAAAATTTGGTGCAAAATTTGAATTAAATAAAAATCATGGCTTGCCACTTAAAATTTTTGGAACACAACAAAGTAATCCGATCAAATATTTTGAAGAAAAAGGTTCTGCTCAGTGTAAAAGTAGTGTGATTTTTGCTGCCATGAGAACTGAGGGCAAAACAATCATAAAAGCCAAAAAATCTAGAAACCATACAGAACTTTTGTGCAAATATCTTAAGCTTCCAATTAAAATACGAAGTAAAAAAAACTTAGATTTAATAGAGGTAAATAAAGTTAAAAGAATAACACCTTTGAATTATAAAATTCCATCTGACATAAGTTCAGGATCTTTTTTTATTGTACTTGCATCCTTGGTAAGAAATTCTGAATTGCTCATTAAAGATGTGAGTATAAACCCATCAAGAATTGGAATAATAACTATACTTAGAAAAATGGGAGTAAAAATCAAATTTGAAAAGCAAAAAGTATATAAAGGTGAAAAAATTGCAAATATTAGAGTTAAGGGTCCAAAGATATTAAAATCAATCAATTGCCCACCAAAATTTAATGCAGGTGCAATTGATGAGTTTCTTGTAATTTTTTTAGTAGCTGCAAAAGCTAAAGGAATATCATTCTTTAAAAATCTCTCAGAACTTAATCAAAAAGAAAGCCCAAGATTAGAATGGGGATCTAAAATTCTAAATTTAATGGGTATTAAAACAATAACAACCAAAGACTCTATAAAAATCTTTGGAAATCCAAATTTAAAAGTTGATAAAAAAATTATTATTAAAGATTACTTAAAAGATCACAGAGTTTTTATGACTAGTGTCATCGCTGCTCTAGCATATGGGGGCAAATGGAATATCCATGATAAAGATTCTATTAAAACCTCTTTTCCATCATTTTTGAAAATAATTAAGGATATTAAAAAATAAATTACGATTTAAAGCCCAGTGAAGAGAATTAAAGTAAAAATACTCTAAAATAACACAAATATCTGCACTAAGTATTGTTTTAACAGGCTATTTGCTATTGATTTAAATGATAATTTTATCTAAAAGATCGTGTTTTTAAAAAAACAGATAAGGAATTTTACTAATTAATGGAAATATATAAAGATCTATCAAGTCCAGCCTCTCAAGAGTTTGAAAAATTACTAAACAGTCAATTATCCAAAGTAAGCATCGAAGAAGGAAAAATAATCGATGGAAAAATAAATAAAATTACAGAAAAATTTGTATTTCTTTTTGTTGAAGGATTAAAAAGTGAACCTGTATTAGATATAAATGAACTTAAGAGTATGGGTCTTGCAGATAAGATTAAAGTTGGAGAAACAATTTCTGTTCTATTAGAAAAAATTGAAGATAAAAANGGTGANGTTTTAGTATCAGCTAGTAAAGCTCAAAAGATTAAAGGTTGGGATAAGCTTGTCGAAGCATATGAGAAAAATGAACCGATTATGGGAAAAATTACTTCCAAATGTAAAGGTGGATGTATAGTTGAGCATATTGATACAGGTTCTTTAATGTTCTTACCTGGCTCGCAGATAAGTGACAAACCTCTCAAAGATATTAGTCATTTAATGAATGAGCCTCAGAAGTTTGCTTTAATCAANTTAGATAAGGTNAGAGGAAATGCNTGNGTGTCNAGAAGAGAAATTATTTCTTCGTTNAAAAAAGAAGANAANGCAAAAATTATTGAAAAATANAATGTTGGAGACATTATCAAAGGAGCAGAAGTTAAAGGTTATAGTTCATTTGGATGTTTCTTTAATGTTAACGGAGAACTTGATGTTCTGGTACATTTACAAGAAATTTCATATTCAAGAGTTAATCATCCTGACGAAGTTTTTAATATTGGAGAAAAACACGATCTAAAAGTTATATCTGTTGATAAAGAGAAACTACAAGTAGGTTGTTCTGTTAAACAACTTTCACCAGATCCTTTTGAGCATATCGAAAATTATGAATTAAATAAAATTTACAAAGTTAAAGTTGTTAAAATTATGGACTTTGGAGCATTCTGTGAACTTGAGCCAGGTCTTACAACTTTACTCCACTCAAGTGAATTAAGTTGGACTAAAAAAAATATTTCAGCAAAAAAAATGTTTAAAGTTGGTGATGAAATTGATTGTGTGATCACAGAAATTGATAAAGAAAAAAGAAGAGTAGCGATATCTCACAGATTAACTCAAGATAACCCATTTGAAACATTTGAGAAAAAATTTCCTATTGGAACAATTGTAGAGGGTGAAGTGGTTAACAAAAATGAATACTCTTTATTTGTTAAAGTCGAAGATTTAGATGTAGATGCCTTTTTACATTGTAATGATTTAACTTACCTAAATAATGGTGAAGAAGAGTTGGCTAAATATAAAAAAGGTGACAAATTAAAAGTAAAAGTTCTTGAGATCAAAGCATCTGAACAGAAAATTAGAGTTGGTTTAAGACAAACTCAACCTGATCCTTTTGACTGGTTTAATGATAAAAAAGTTAATCAAACGATCACGGTTAAAATCATATCTACAGATAATAAAGGTTTAATAGTTAGACCTGAAGGTTGTGAAATGGATTTTCAAATTAAAAAATCTCAAATTGCGATTAATGCTGCAGATGCAAGACCTTCAAGATTTACAGGTGGTGAAAGAATAGATTGTGCAATTTCTGAACTAGATTTAAATAAAAGAAAAGCAACTTTAAGTATCAAGCTTCTTGAAGAAATTGAGAAAAAAGAAGCATTAGAAAAATATGGAGCAGAAGGGTCTGGTAAAAACCTTCCTTTTTCATCTTTATCAGAAGATCTAAAGAAAAAAGACGAGGACAAAGAGTAAGATTAATTTGGCTATTGTAAAATCAAAGCTTTTAAAACAACTTTCNCAAAATTATCCAAATTTTTTAAAAAAAGACCTCGAAAAATTTACTGAGATTATTCTAAAAGAAATNAAAAGAACTCTAAGACGNGGTGAAAGAGTTGAGCTTAGAGGTTTTGGGGTATTTTCAACTAAAAAACAAAAAGCAAGAATATCAAGAAACCCTAAGACTGGGGAAAAAGTTCATACACCAGAGAAAAAAACAATTCACTTCAAAATGGCTAAAGACTTATTTAAAAAATTAAATAATCATGAATAAAAATATATTTGTAGCGTGTGATGTTTCAAGTCAAAAAGAAATATTAGATTTGATTTCAAAAATTCATAATGAGATATCNGGTATAAAAATAGGACTTCAATATATTACTCAGCACTCTCCAGAGGACATTAAAGCCCTTGCAAAATTTAATAAACCAATTTTTTATGATGGTAAATTTTTTGATATCAAAAATACCTTAGTAGAGTCTATAAAATCCCTAAAAGATCTTAATGTAAGTTATGCTACAGTTCATTTATTAAATGGGCTAGAATCTTTAGCAGCTGCTAACGAAGCAGCAAGTGAAATAAATGTAAAATTGCTTGGTGTTTCTGTCTTAACTAGTTTTGGCGATGAAGATCTTGAATTACTTGGATTTAAAGATCAGGTAGAAAAACAAGTTATAAGATTAATTAAAATAGCTGATAAAGCAAATTTGTATGGAGTAATTTGTAGTCCACTAGAAATAAAGATGATTAAAGAAATTGCTCCTAAGCTTAAATGTTTTACTCCAGGCATTAGACAAGACGATAGTAAAAATGATCAAAAACGAACAATGAATGCCAAACAAGCTTTAGAAGCAGGTAGCGATTGCTTAATAATTGGACGACCAATTACCAAAGGTGATCCTAAAAAAAATATTCAAGAAATTTTATCCTCGTTAAATTAAATGCAGGTTAAAATTTGTGGAATATCAGATCCTATTACATTAAAATTTTTAACAGAACATCCGCATTCACCAAAGTTTATTGGTTTTATTGTAAACTACCCAAAATCAAAAAGATATGTTGAGATAAATAAATTAAAAGATTTGCTAAAAATTGATAAGAAAAATTCATCATATGTTGCTGTTTTAGTTAAGCCAGATACAAAAATATTAGAAGAAATAAAAAATTTACCCTTTGATTATTATCAGGTGTACGATTGTGATCCAAAAGAAATCAAAGATATCAAAGAGATCTATAATAAAAAAATGATCACAGCATTTACAGTTCAGTCATTAGATGATGTAAAAAAATATAATCTGTATAGCGATGTTTCGGATATTTTTTTATTTG
>JGI26080J50196_1001000_pt1 | contig 12663 bp, 15 predicted proteins | sample SaaInl0LU_22_DNA_FD_50196 | JGI IMG/M metagenome (IMG submission 50196)
TTAGAGGTAACTAAAATTAATATCAATAATACAGCTGATAATGTTATTCCAGGCCTTGCAAGAGCTACCTTTAACATAAGATTTAATAATAAACATAAGTCTTCTAGCTTAAAGAATAGATTGAATAAAATTTTCAAAAAAATTACTAAAAAGGATAAATCTAATTTTAAAGTTGAATATCGTGTATCAGGTGAAGCTTTTTTAACTAAGCCTAATAAAACAACTTATATGATTCAAGATGTAATAAAAAAAATTACAAAAATTAAACCTCAATTGTCTACAACCGGTGGAACTTCTGATGCAAGATTTATTAGAAAAATTGCTCCATGTTTAGAATTTGGTCTAGTAGGTAAAACTATGCACAAAGTAGATGAGGCAGTGTCTATTTCAGATCTAAAAAAATTGACTAAAATATATTATAATATTTTAGAAAATTATTTTAAATGAAAACTGGTTTAATAACCTCTGGCACTTATCAAAATCATAATACAGGCGACGGTCATCCAGAGAAAATTGATAGAGTTACAGTAGTTATCGATAACTTTAAAAAGTTAGATAATAAAGATTTAGTTTGGAAAAAACCTTCAAAATTTGACCGATCACTTTTAGAAATAACGCACAATTCTGATTATATAAATTTTGTAGAAAAATCTTTTCCTGAAAAAGGATTATCTTTTTTAGATGGAGATACAATAGTCTCCCCTGGGAGTAAGGATGCGACCTCAGATGCTGTAGGTTCAATTATAACAGCTATTGATGGTGTTCAAAATAAAGATTTTAAAAATGCTTTTTGTGCCGTTAGACCTCCAGGGCATCATGCAGAGAAAAATAAAGCTATGGGTTTTTGCATTTATAATAATGTCGCTGTTGGAGCCAATTATCTTATAAATAAATATAAACTTAAAAAAATAGCAATTATTGATTTTGATGTGCATCATGGAAACGGCACTCAAGATATTTTTTATGATAATGAAAAAGTTTTATATATTTCTACTCATCAATACCCTTATTACCCAGGCTCAGGCACTAAAGATGAAAAAGGAAAACATAACAATATATTAAATATTCCTTTACCAGCAGGAACAACTTCTGAAGAGTATTTAAATGCTTATGAATTTGTACTTAATAAAATTAAAGAGTTTAAACCTGAATTTATCTTACTTTCTGCAGGGTTTGATGCTCATAAAGATGATCCATTGGCACAACTTCAATTAGAGTCAAAAGATTTTTATAGTATTACCAAAAGAACACTCGAGTTATCAAAACAATATTGTGATGGAAAAGTAGTGTCAATTTTAGAAGGTGGATACGATCTACAAGCACTTCAAGAAAGCACTGAGATGCATGTAAAAGCTTTACTAGAATTTAATTGATAATTTCTCAATACGCATTAAAGAACTCACAATGAAACTTTACAAAATTAAAAAATCTGACATCGATAAAAAAGGTCGTGGCCTATATGCTGCAAAAGATATCAAAAAAGGTACTAGAATTATTGATTATGTGGGTAAAATTATCACTAAGAAACAAACAGAAGAATCACAAAAGTTTGATAATGCAAAGCCCATCTATTTATTTAATTTGAATAAAAAATATGACTTGGATGGAGATGTTTCTTGGAACACAGCACGTTTAATAAATCACTCTTGTTCTAATAATTGCGATTATAACGGGACAGGTTTAAAGTTATGGGTGGTTGCTATAAAAGATATTAAAAAAGGTGAAGAAATTACAGCCGATTATGGTTTTGGTTATGATGAAGATTACAAACAATTTCCATGCAAATGTAAGTCAAAAAATTGTTGTGGTTATATTGTTAGAGCAGAATCTAGATGGAGAATTAATAAAAAATTTAGCATTGGCCGACAAAAAACTAGTAAATAACTTTTTCTAAAAATAATCCCTCAGCAGGTGCTGGTGGTGCACAAAGAATTCTTTTTTTTGATTTAATAACAAATTCAAATTTTTTTAAATCCCATTTATTTTCAGCTAAGTACTTTAAACTACCTACCATTGATCGTACTTGTTGTTGTAAAAATGATTGTGATTTAAATTGTATTTCAATTCTTCCATCTTTTGATTTAATATTAACAGATTTCATAGTTTTGATTGGACTTTTTGCATTACAGCTTGATGCTCTAAAAGTAGAAAAATCTTTAGTACCTAAAAGTTTTTTTGACCCTTTTTTCATTAACTCAATATCTAATTTTTTGATTATGTGCCAACCTCTTTCTTTTTCAAGAGAAGGCTTACTTAATCTATTAAAAATTATATATTTATAAATTCTTTGTTTGGCAGAATGTCGTGCATGAAATTTTAGACTTCTTTTTTTAATTGCTAAAACAGAAATACCTTTATCATTTATAAAATGATTAATTGATTTTAATAACTTATCTAAATTTTGAATTTCTTTTTTGCAATCAAAATGAGCTGACTGCTCTATTGCATGAACGCCTGCGTCTGTTCTTCCAGATCCTATCAAAACCACTTTTTCTTTTAAAAATTTTGATAACTTGACTTGTATTTCTTTTTGAATTGATTTTCCTTTAGATTGTATTTGCCAACCAACAAAATTAGTTCCTATATATTCTATTAAGACTTGATATCTAAACATTTGTTATTCTTGAGCCTTTTGTAATTTGAGAACCAAGAACAAATTCATTAATATTTTGAGGCTTTTTTCCTTGTCTTTGAATTTCAATAATTTTGATAGATTTTTGGTTACCGCAGCTAATTTCTAAATCACTGGACATTACTTCACCTATCTCACCACTTTTATTTCCTAATTCTGCTTTTAAAATTTTGTATCTTTCATCTTTAAAAATAAAAAAGGCCCCAGGGCTTGGGTATAATCCGTTTATTTTTCCAATAATACTTTCTGCATTATCATTCCACTTAATTTCACCCTCTGATTTTTCAATTTTAGAAGCATAGGTTGCGTTTGTCTCATCTTGTTCTTTAAATGTTAATTTATCTTCAAATATATTTTCTACATTTTCTATGATTTTTTCTGAAGCTAAAATTGAAAGTTTAGTTGATATTGTTTCTGCATTATCACTATCTTTAATTTTTATTCTATAACTATTGCCAACTGGACCAGTATCAAGTTTTTCTCCTATTTTCATAATACTAATTCCTGTTTCTTTCTCTAAATTCATAATAGACCTTTGAATGGGTGCAGCACCTCTCCACTTTGGCAGAAGGGAGGCGTGAATNTTTATAAAACCTTTTTTGGCAAGATTTAAATATTCTTTGGGTATTATTTGACCATAGGCCACAACAATTACTAANTCTAAATCTAGTTGTTTTAAATATTCATATTCTTCTTTATTTGCTTTTAATGTGTCTGGTGTTCTACAATCTATATTATAATCTTCTGCTACACTTTGTATTGGCGACTTATTTATTTTTTGACCTCTTTGAGATTTTTTTGGTGGCTGTGTATACGCAGCAGATATTATATAATTTTTTTCATATAAAGATTTTAAAATTGGTACAGCAAAAAATGGTGTACCCATGAAGACAATTTTCCTTGTCATTTAAACGATTATTCTATTCGACTTAATCTTAGAGAGTTTTTTAATTATCATAGATTTTTTTAATTTAGATAAATAATCTATAAACAAAACTCCTTCTAAGTGATCCATTTCATGTTGAATACAAGTAGCCAATAATCCATCTGCTTTTAATAATTGTTTTTTTCCATTGTAATCTAAATATTCAACTTCACATTCATTTGGTCTTTCTATTTCAGCAAACTGATCAGGAACTGACAAACAACCCTCTTCATATTTTGACGTTATATCATTTTTATTTTTGATTACTGGATTAACAAAATATCTTGGCTCCTTTTTGTCTTCATCTCTACTTATATCCATTACTATAATTCTTTTTGGTACCCCTATTTGAATTGCTGCAAGACCTATTCCCGGTGCTGCATACATAGTATCCAACATATCATCCATAAGTCTTCTTTCTTCATCACCAACATTTTCAACTGGTTTAGAAATCTGCCTTAATAGTTTATTTGGTTCTGTTAAAATTGGTTTAACTGACATTATGGTTGATTATTTTAGTATAAATTTTAAACTTTTAAAGGAAGAACTTTAAAGAGTATTTTATTTCTTAGTGGATCCGCATTTAGCTGATTAAGTGTGCTTATAATAAAGTATAACGTATCTTCATCAATAGCATTTAAGCTGTCCTGCCCTATAACCTCAACAATTCTAAGCAATGCAGCAGCCATATCACCACTGTTAACAAATATTTGAATATCAGAAGGTATTTCTGAATCGTTTATTTGGTATAAATCATCATACTTATCTAAAATCTTGACACCATCGGACTTAAAGGTCTCAACTAAAATTACATCTTTTTTAGAAAAAAAATATTTTTTATCTTTTTTTATCTTTTTTAAGAAATCATTTATATCTTTTGTGGGATCATTTTTAGATTTTTCTAATTTTAAATAATTTATTAATTTTGATTGATGTAAAATTTTATTATTTATTTTAATATTTGCTTGTTCTGTCTCTTCATTACCTAAATTATTTTGATAAAATGTTGTAAAATTTGAAGGCACCTTGTTCTCTTCTATATTTTTTAAAAAATTTTTTAATTCTATATTAAATGCATTTTCAATACCGTCATTCTTGAAAGAATTTTTGAGGGCATTCATTAACTGTAACTTATTCTCAATTTCAGTAGTAATTAAAATTCCTTGATAAATTAGCGCTCTTGTCTCTATTCTTGAGAGTACTTTTGTTGACTCTTTAATATTTAATAATTGATTAATATTAAATTGAAATCTCTTATAAAGTTCAAATAATTCTTTTTCTGCATAATTTCCCTCATGTGTTGCTTTTTCAATACTCGTAATTTTCTCTATATCTGTAAGCTCAATATCACTGATATCATCTAATAGATTTGAAGTTGATAGATATTTCCATATTTGCCTGGATGTAGTATTTTTTGGTTCAAATTTAAATTCTGGGTTCGTTCTGTGAGATAAATGGAAATCTAAAATTGTTTTTTCTGAAACTTCTGTTGCTGTTCTGTATTATACCCCATTAAATAATCAATTTTTTTATTAAAAAACTTATCTGCAATGCCTAATTCTAATTGAAGATCGATAAGCAATTGAGCTTCATCTCTTTTATTATTATTAATTAAGCAATAAATGTTGAATTTAGATAAATATAAATCTTGTATCGGTTCATTAATTTTAGAAAAAATTTCACAAGCTTTTTCAACATCTGATTGAGACAAATAATGATCTACTAAATGTTTGGTAAGTTTTGGATGCTCATTAATAATCTCATTATTTAATAAATATTTTTCAATCAAGTCAAAGTTTGAGCGCTTAATAAGCCACTTTGATTTAATTTCTAAAAACTGTTCTTTTGAAATATTCATTTCTGGATAATGTGCATTTGTTAATAATAAAACATCCAAAATCTCTGCAGCATCTCTTGAAAGTTCCAATTTATCTATTCTTTTAAAGATATTTAAAATTTGATCTCCATTAGAATTAGACCACATATTAATATCCAAACCATTTTCTGCAGGATCATAAATGCCAATTAATTTTTTTTCTTTTGAAATTAAAGTTTGTGTTTCTTCTATACTTAATTCCCCTTCTTTTTGGGACTGCATTTCATAAATACTATTCTGTGGAATATTTTTTTCCACTTCATCTTCGGTTAAGATTATGTTTTCTTTAGATTTTTTTTCTCCTACTTCCCAGATATCCACTGGTTCTTGTGAGTTGGTTGCAAAACCAAAAAATAAGAAAAATAATATAACTAAAAAATAGTTCTTACTTAACAATTTTAAGTTTTTCATTAGGGATGATTTTTTCAATGTCTTTATTTGGAGATGGAAATTCAATTTTACCAAGTAGTACTATGGCTCCAATAAAAATAATTAACACAAATACTATTTTGATTAATAAACTTTTACCACTCCGATTACTTGTGTTTTTTGAAAATTGCATATATTCTTTAGTAATTTCAAATTAAGACATATTTGTGTTTTTTCAATAAAGAAAGCTTATGAATTCAAATAAAAACCTCGTTTTTTTAGGTATGATGGGGTCAGGCAAATCTTCTATTGGGGCTATGGTTTCCAAAAAATTGAATATTCCATTCATTGATATAGACAATTTAATTGAAGAACATGCTGGTATGACCATCTCAGAAATATTTAAAGTAAATGGCGAGGCATACTTTAGAAATTTAGAAGAAAAAATAACTATTAAGTCTTTAAAACATAAAAAAGTTGTTGTTTCTTTGGGTGGAGGTAGTTTTATTAATGACAAGATAAGAAAAGATATTTTAAAAAATCATTTTTCTTTTTGGCTCGATTGGGATGATTTAGTTTTAATTAAAAGAATTAAAGGTAGTAAAAAAAGACCCTTAGCCTCAAATTCAACTGATCTTGAAATTAAAGCCATTATTAATAAAAGAAAGAAAGTATATTCAAAAGCTAATTTTAAAATAAACTGTAATAAATTAACAAAAAGTGAAATAGTTAAAACAATAATAAAAACATATGAGCTTAATTAAATTAAAAGTTAACACCAACAGTCAACAATATTCAATTATTATTGGAAATAATATTTTAAAAAAAGTAAATAAATTTTTGAAAGAAAATTCTATTGATTTTAATCAATGTCTTCTAGTAATTGACAAAAATATTCCAAAAAATTTAGTAAAAGATACTTTAAAATCTTTACCAAAAGGATCTGTTTCAATTCATTATTTTAATGCGAGTGAAAAAAATAAAAATCTAAAAAGTGTCAATGAAATCACATCAATTCTTTTAAAAAAAAGTTTTAATAGAAATGATTGTTTAATTTCTATTGGTGGTGGTATTACTGGTGATGTATCAGGCTTTGCAGCAAGCACTTTTAAGCGAGGCTTAAAGTTTGTAAATATACCAACTACACTACTTTCACAGGTCGACTCATCAATCGGAGGCAAAACAGGTGTAAACACCAAATATGGTAAAAACTTAATTGGCTCATTTTATCAACCTAGTCTAGTTATATCAGATACTAACTTTTTAAACTCTTTACCAAAAAGAGAAGTTGTATGTGGCTATGGTGAAATTTTAAAACACTCACTTATTAATGGAAAAAAATTTTTTTATTTTTTAAATAAAAATGGAAAAAAAATTATCCAATTAAAAAGTCCCTTTATACAAACAGCTATTCATCAAAGCTGCTTGATTAAAAAAAAAGTAGTTGAGGCTGACGAAAAAGAATTAGGTATAAGAAAAATACTAAATTTTGGACATACCTTTGCTCATGCCTTTGAAGCAACACTGCGTTATTCAGCAAAGTTAAATCATGGTGAAGCAGTTATCCTCGGTGTTAAAACTGCTGCTAGATTTAGTTTATTAAATAAAATTTTAAATAAAAAAGAATTTGAATTAATTGATGGTCACTTAAATGACCTAAATCTTCCAAGAGATATTAATAAATTCTTTTCAATAAAAAATTTAAATACAATTTTATCTTTTATGAAAAAAGATAAAAAAAATAATACAAAGAAAATTAGTCTAGTTTTGCTTAAAAGAATAGGTTCTCCAGTTTACAAATTACAGTTTAATGAAAAAACTATTAATCTCTTTTTAAAAAAAGAATTAACTAAGTAGTATTTGGATAGAATGTATGTGTTCTTTCAGCTCATACTCTAAAATATTATAGATTTTCTTGGTTGATACTATCTTATTTAATTTTTTAAGCTCTTCAGATTTAATAATTAATTTTAGATGGAACATTCCTTCTTGATTTCCTTTATGATTTTTATGTAAAAAACTTTTATCTTCGATTTTAAGATCCTGTATAATAATTTTTGCTTCAAGTTTATTTTTAACAATTTTAATTAATTCGTTTATATTCATAAATAATAATTTATTACTATACAGCATGAAAAATATTTGTGATTGGAATAATTGCTTTGATACTGGTGAATATAAGGCACCAATTGAGAAAGATAATAGCAAACGCTACAGATTGCTTTGCTTAGCTCATGTTAAAGAATTCAATAAAAATTGGAATTATTTTAAAGGAATGGATGATGAGCAAGTATTTGATTTTTTAAAGTCTGACATGACCTGGCATAAACCCACTCAGAGCTTTAGCTCTTCAGATAATTTTTTTAAAGTTCTATGGAACAATACTTTAAAAGATGAGTTTGATAAAACCAAACTTAGAGGTGAATATAACCATATGAATCAATTCAAATTTGATGCTAATGATATTAAAGCTTTTAGTATTCTAGGTGTTTCAGTTGGCCAAAAATGGGAACAAATACAAGATCAGTTCAAAACTCTTGTCAAAAAATTTCACCCTGATATTAATTTGGGAAATAAAGAATACGAAGAAAAACTTAAATTAATTACTTTGGCTTATACTCAGCTAAAAAATACTTATAAGGAAAAAATTGACACCTAATTTAAACATACAGCCAGACATTAAAATGTCTTTAAAGCAAAGCTTTGGAATTGACTCAGATATGGAAGTTGACGCTTTCTCTAAAAGAAGTGAATACGTTCCCGAAATAGATAAAAATTATAAGTTTGATAGAGATACTACCCTTGCTATCTTATCAGGTTTTGCTTTTAATAAACGTGTCTTGGTTCAAGGCTATCATGGTACAGGAAAGTCTACTCACATTGAACAAATCGCAGCTAGATTAAACTGGCCTTGTATTAGAGTGAATTTAGACAGTCATGTAAGTAGAATTGATCTTATTGGAAAAGATGCAATTGTTGTAAAAGATGGAAAACAAATTACTGAGTTTAAAGAAGGTATTTTACCTTGGTCCATTCAAAACCCTGTTGCACTTGTTTTTGATGAGTATGATGCAGGAAGACCAGACGTGATGTTTGTTATTCAAAGAGTGTTGGAAGCTGAAGGTAATTTCACTCTTTTAGATAAAAATAAAGTTATAAAACAAAATAAATTTTTTAGATTATTTGCGACTTCAAATACAGTTGGTCTAGGGGATACAACAGGATTGTACCATGGTACTCAACAAATTAACCAAGGGCAGATGGATAGATGGAATATTGTAACATCTTTAAACTATCTTAGTCTTGATAGAGAAATGGAAATCGTTCTTGCTAAAAATAAAAATTTAAACAATCCAAAAGGTAAAGAAAAAGTCTCTAACATGATTAAAGTTGCATCTTTAACTAGAAAGGGCTTTATAGCTGGAGATATATCAACTGTAATGAGTCCAAGGACGGTACTTCATTGGGCTGAAAATGCTGAAATTTTCAAAGACACAGGTTATGCTTTTAGGGTCACTTTTTTGAATAAGTGTGACGATATAGAAAAAAATACAATAGCTGAATATTATCAGAGATGTTTTGGAGAAGAATTACCAGAGTCGATGGTTAATATTCAGATCTAAATGAGCTCAAAAGAAAACAATTTTAAAGAGCAATTTAAACAAGCATTAATTTCTACAGCTAAAGTAATTTCTGAAGATTATAAATTAGATGTTAAAAAATTAGATAAAGATTTAAGTAATAAAAAAACTGATTTTTTTGATATAACCAATTTATCAAATAAAAATGATTTTGTTAAACTAAGAGCAGAAACTGACTCTGGTGCCTTAAAGAAAAAATTTTCAAATAAAGAAATATTTAATAAAAACCTACCTAATAATCCTTCTTGTAAATCTTTATATAATATTGCTGAAAAAATCAGGTATGAACTTCTTGGGGGCAAAATGCTTAAAGGAGTTGGAAAAAATTTAAGTGAAAATTATAGCCAAAAAATACTTTCTAATCGTAAAGAACAATTAAAAAATAAAGAAGATGTTCCTGTGAATGAAGCTTTTGAATTATATATGTTAAACAAATTCTTTAAATTAGAGCTCAATGATGTGTCTACAAAAATGTTAGATTTTTGGAAGAAAGAATTTGACGAATCTATTGATAAGCATTTTGATTTTTTAAGTAAAAATTTGGAAGATCAAAATAATTATAGTTTAAAATTTTCAGAAATTTTAGAGAATATGGATGTCTTTGCTTCAAATAATGAAGAAAATAATGAAGAAAACGATGAACAAGAAAATGAGCAAGACAATAAATCAGAGAACGATAATGACGGCCAGTCTGATGACAAAGAGGAAGAAAATAAACAAGATGATAGCCAGACTAGTTTAGATGCTGGCTTTGATCTAAGCGACCAGCAGATGGAAGAGCAATTAGAAGATTCGGATTCTTTAAAAGAGAGTGCAGAAAGTGTTTTACAAAAAACAAATATTGATAATATTGATCAAGATTACAAAGTATTCACCACAGAATTTGATGAAATTGCAAAAGCTGAAATATTAGAAGATATAAAAGAAACACAAAAATTAAGAAAAAATTTAGACCAACAACTTGTCGGGTTTCAAGATTTAATTACTAAGCTTGCTAACAAACTACAAAGGCAGCTCCTTGCAAAACAAAATAGAGCATGGGAGTTTGACTTAGAAGAAGGTTTATTAGATAGCTCAAAATTAACTAGAATAATTATGGATCCTTATAATTCTTTATCTTTTATGAAAGAAAAAGATCTTGATTTTAAGGACACAATCGTAACCTTGTTAATAGACAATTCTGGTTCCATGAGAGGTCGGCCAATAACAATTGCTGCACTTTGTGCAGATATATTATCTAGAACCTTAGAAAGATGCTCAGTAAAAGTAGAGGTTTTAGGCTTTACTACAAAAAATTGGAAAGGTGGTAAAAGCAGAGAAGCTTGGACTAAAAATGATAAGCCAAAAAATCCTGGAAGATTAAATGATTTAAGACATATAATTTATAAAGGTGCAGACACACAGTGGAGGCAGGCAAAAAACAATATAGGCTTAATGCTTAAAGAAGGATTATTAAAAGAAAATATTGATGGGGAAGCTATTTCGTGGGCCTATAATAGAATTAAAAAAAGAAAAGAAGAANGGAAAATACTGATGGTTATTTCAGATGGTGCCCCAGTTGACGACTCAACTTTATCAGTTAATTCAGGAGATTTTTTAGAAAAACATTTAAAAAAAATGGTTAAATTTATAGAAANTAAGAGTGACGTTGAAATTTTAGCTATCGGTATTGGGCATGATGTTTCTAGATATTACNATAAAGCTATTAAAATAACAGATGTGCATGAACTTGGAGATGTTATGGTTTCACAATTGAGTGGCTTATTTGAAAATAAAAAAAAACTACATTAAAGTTTTAAAAGATCTTCATTTTTCCATTTAATACTTACTTCAGCCCCACTTCTTGTTTGGGAATTTCTNCATAAAATATTTGCATAATTTTTTTCAAGTAAAGTTTTGCCTATAAAAATTCCAAGACCTAATCCAGATTTAGATTTTATTGAAGACTTAAAAGATTTAATATAAGGCTCTCCAATTTTACTCAAAACATCTTTTGGGTANCCCTCNCCATCATCTTCAATCATAACTTCTGTGAAATCACTATCACTTTTTATATTAATAAAAATCTTATTTTCAGAAAACTTATTTGCATTACCGATAAAATTTCTTAGTCCATAAACAATTTCTATTGATTTAGTTATATTTAGTGGATTTGAATTTTGATCATAATTTACAATAAAATCTTTTTTACTTGCTTCTTGGAATGACTTGACTATTTCACTTACGTATTCTGCCATTGTTAAATCACGATCAATAAAATTATCTTCGATTATTGGGTTTAATGTTAATTTTTTTAAAATTTCACTACATCTCTCTAATTGACTGGATAATAACTCAATATCTTTTTTAACATCTTCATTATCTTTAAATCGCTCCAATAAATCAGTGGAGATAATCTTCATTGTTGAAAACGGTGTACCTAATGAATGTGCAGCGGCAGCAGCCTGTCCTCCTAATGATAATAGCTCATGTTCTTTTGACATGATTTCTTCCATTTTATTNAGTGCCTCTTTCCTTATTCTAGATTCTGATCCAAAGGTTAAGGCAAAATAATTTAAAAAAATTAAAGCAATAATTAATGCGATTGGAATTGAATAGTAATAATAGCTGTCTACGTGAAAATGTTCTTTAATTGGATAGGGCAAAGGTTGATTAAAAAAAGTAAGAAAAATAATCACTAAAACTGTGAGGCTGACTAACAATAAATTACTCCTAAAACCTAAATTAGATGAGGAAAATATAGCTGGGATAATCAAAAAAATTGAAAAAGGATTTATAATTCCACCTGTTAAATAAATCAAACAACTCAGTTGTAAAATATCAATAGATAAAAAAAGAAATGCTGTTTTATCTGACAGTTGTGTGTTTTTGTTAATATAGATTAAATAAAGATTGCTTAGCGCTCCAATCAAAATTATTGAATTTTCTAGAATTAGATTAAATCTAAAATCAAAAACAAAATAAATAACATTAACTGTTATAAGTTGGCCAATAATAGCAATCCATCTTAGATTGATGTAGGTCGATTTTTTTAATGAAAAATATTTAGAAGTTTCGAAAAACTTCATTATTAGATATCTAGATTTTGAACATTAATTGCATTTGAAACAATAAAATCTTTTCTCAATGCAACATCATTACCCATTAATGTGTGTATTAAATCTTGATCTTTTTTTATATCTTTTGAGTATTGTACTTGTAATAAATTTCTTGTTTCAGG
>JGI26080J50196_1001014_pt1 | contig 12594 bp, 13 predicted proteins | sample SaaInl0LU_22_DNA_FD_50196 | JGI IMG/M metagenome (IMG submission 50196)
AGATAAAACGAATACAGCAACTGGCGCCGCCGGCTCTGCATCACCTGAAGCCGTTAGTTCAGAGGAGCCAAAGGCTATGGCTCAAAACACTAATTCAAATGTGGATAAGCGCTTACCCATAGACATTAGTTTTGACTCTTGGCTTGCGCAGGGGCGTACTGAACTAAACTACCGCGATGCATCTTTAGCAGCGCCGTTGAATCTCAATTTTGTCGCCACAGAGATACGTGCGGCCGCTTGGGATTCACGTACCGCATCCCCGCTTAGCATCAAGCTAAAAGGTCATTTGAATGAGTCGACAGACATCGATATTGATGCTCGCATAACGCCACTTAAAACCAAACCTGATGGCGATTGGACGATCAGTGTGAACGCCTTGCCACTCCCTTCGCTTAGTCCTATGGCACAGAGTTTCGCTGGATACCAGTTACGCAGCGGTATGTTAAATCTCAGTGCAAAAGGCACGCTTGTCGCAGGTCAAATCAAGGGCAGTAACAAGATCAGCGTACAGCGATTAGAGGTACAACGTGGCGAAACAGTTGAGGCAGGCGCAACAGATCAGCTGTTTACCATGCCGCTACCCAGTGTTGTCTCTCTACTTGAGGATGACGAGCGAATGATTAAACTTGATCTACCCGTATCTGGTGATATAAATGATCCTAAGTTTAATTATCAGGATGTAATACAGCTGGTCGTGACGACCGCGGTTAAAGAGGGTGCAATAACCTATCTGACTCGAAGCCTGCAGCCCTATGGTGCGATTTTGATGGCTTATGGCGCAATTAAAGAGGCTCAGAGCGGACGTTTCATCCAGTTGCAACCACTTGAGTTCGATCCTGCTTCAGCCCTGCTCAACCAGGTTGGGCGCGACTATGCCGCTAAACTTGCCGGCATGATGGAGGAACGCCCAGGACTTACGATAGAGATCTGTCCCATCACGCTTGCATCCGAAGAGCCGTTACTTCAACAGTCGCTGATGCAGGAACAATCTGTTAAGGGCAAGATAACCGAGCCAAATGCTGAGCCTCAAGCGGATAAATCATCAGACGCTAGGCGCATTGCTGATAATGCCTCTGCCGTTCAAGGGCTAGACGATGAGTTGAAACAGCGAATCGCAACCTTAGCCAATCAACGTATCGATGCCCTAAGTTCTGCTTTGGTACGCGTTGGCATCAATAAAGAGCGTATTTTTCCATGCATAGCCAGAAGTGGAGCAACTGATGGCGTTCCCCGCGTTGAGCTAGCCTTTTAGACGATCAAAAAAATGGCTCTACTGAGTATTAATGCCAGAGAGCCATTTGGTGCCTGTTTGTTGGTATCGCCTAAACAAAAGGATGTAAACGCATCTAGCGTTCGTACAAGAACACCTTTTAAGTTTTACTTCGCAATATGTGATAACACTGCTCAATCTTAAGCGGTGTGCGCAAAGCGAACCCAATGCCGACAAACAGTATGACGGCCAGGGGCGGTAAGCTAAACCAGAGTTCAGGGTGTAAACGCACATCAACCTTTAATAGGTTGTAGTGCAGTGCAGCCAGCATCACTTCGGCGCTGGCGGCCGCCAGCGCACCACAAACAGCGCCTAATAATGCAAACTCCAGCAGATCCAAACGCTGGGTTTGAGCAGACGTACTGCCAAGTGTTTGAAGCAGTGCTGCTTCAAATCTTCGTTGCTCGAGCGCCTGGAGAAGAGTTACCGCTATCAGTATCAGACCGCAGGCTAGCGTTAGACCTAAAACCATCGCTGAGCTGTCAGCGAGCCGTTCTAGCCACCCCGCGAGTTGCTCAAGTAACTGGTCAATATCGATCAAAGTAAGCGAGGGAAATTCGCGCAAGAGATCGGTCGCGGCCTGACGCTTATCGTCAGCAAGCTTGAAGCTGGTTATCCATGTGCCCGGGTAGGACTGCAGTGCATTGGGTGAAAAAATCACATAGAAGTTCGGTCTAAATGATTCCCACTGAACATCGCGCACACTGGTGATCGTGCCGCTAACCGGCTGGCCACCCACATCAAAACCTAGCTTGTCACCGATTTCAAGCCCAAGATCTTCCAGCATATCGCGCTCAATGGATATTTCGGCCTCCGTCGAATTTGGGTCCCACCACTCACCTTGTAGAAGCTGGTTATGCTCTGGCATCGACTCGCGCCACGTAAGGTTTAGCTCACGTCGCAGTGAATTATCCTTGAGTTGCTCTTCGTTTAATTGGGGCCTAATGGGTGCATCATTAAGGTCCGTCAATCGTCCTCGAATCATAGGGTAGAGTTCTGTATCTATCTGCCTCTGCGCAAGAAAGGTATCAAGACCTGGTTTCTGCCACTCTTGGATATTTATTACAAAGTAGTTCGGTACATCCTCGGGGAACTGCGCCTGCCACTCTTGTATCAAGTCTTGACGGCTTACCCAAACAACACTCAATAGTGTGAGCAATAAAACAACCACGGCTGACTGCAGACGATGCCAGCGACGCTGCTGACTGAGACGGATTTTCAGTAAACGGCCCAGCGTCATACGTTTAGCTAGCGGGACGGCAATCAGATGCAACAGCTGTTGTGCTAACCAGCCAAAAAGTACGCCAGATATACCCAATACTACTAACAACAAGAAAGCCGCAAGCGGAGCCTGTAGAAAAACTAGAATAGTACCGCCAAGAAGCGTCAAGCTGATGATGTAGAGAGAACGGCTTGATCCGCTTTGACTGCGAACCTCCTCGCCGCGCAGTAGTTGCGCAACCGGTACTCGAGATTGCTCCAATGTGGGAGGCAGGCCGAGTAGCAATAACATGGCAAAACCAAGCCCTGCACCACTAAGGTAGGTCCACCAGTTTGCCATTGGCAAGGCTTGTGGCAACAGATCGGCTATTAGATAGTCTGCGATGCGTTCAAACAACACACCGGTAAGCGTGCCAATAAGGCTAATAATGCCAGCAGCAATGAGTAGTTGCCACAGGTAGAGCTGTATAAGCTCGCGCGGCTGCAGCCCAAGTGACATAAGCAGCGCGCTGCGACTCTGTTGGCCGTTACTAAACCGTCTAAGTGCCAACATGATGGTGAGCGCAGAGAGCAGAAGCGCCGTTAATGCACTTAGGCGCAGGTATGACATTCCATTACCCAGCGCATTGCCGGTAACGGGTTGATCGCTTGTAAGCGATAATACGCGTTCATAGCTTTCGAGTTTCGGCGTTAAGCTAGCTTCATATGCCTTAACCTGCTCGGCGCCCCCAGATATCAACAGTCGAAATTCGGCTCGACTTCCCGGTGCCAACACACCGCTGGCTTCAAGGTCCGCTTCGTTTATCAGTACATGTGGACTCAGGCTCCTAAAGCCGCTGCCGCGGTCGGGTGAACTCAGAAGTTTTGCACCAACGCGCAGATCGACATAGCCAAATTGAAGTGTATCGCCCACCTCAATGCCAAGTTGTTGCAAAATTCGCGGTTCTACCCAAGCCTCGCCTGGCTGTGGAACTGCTATTTCTTGTGGCGGCTCTGTTACCAATTCGCCCCGTAATGGGTAGGGTGCTTTAACAACGCGTGCAGAACTTAGGACAAGGTTGTCACCTGCGCCAACCATTGTTGGAAATTGAATAACCTGTGCCGTTTGAAGATCTGCACTCTTGGCATCGAGAATTCGAATTTCATCAATAGGACGGCTTGAGCGAATAACGAGATCTGCGCCTAATACATTGGCACTCTCTCGCAGAAGACCCTGCTCAAGACGGTCACTAAGTAGGGATAAAAATGTAGTCAGTGTGATAGCGAGCCAGGTTGCAAGCACTAAAGCACGCCACTCGACGGTTCGTAGCTGTGCCCAAAGTTGACGCTGAGCGAGACGAATGACAACAGGGTTCATTAGATCTCCTCCAGCGTTCCGTTGGCCAGTAAGATTCTTCTCTGACAGCGTGCAGCCAGTTCACGGTCGTGGGTAATCAGAATAAGTGTCGTACCTTGCTGTTGGTTAAACGCGAACAACTGGTCGATAATTTGGTTGCCAGTATCTTCGTCTAAGTTACCTGTTGGTTCGTCAGCGAAGAGCACCTTGGGTTCACCGGCAAAGGCTCGAGCAATCGCAACACGTTGTTGTTCACCACCGGAGAGCTGAGAGGGTGTATGGTCTAAACGCTGTCCGAGCCCTACTTTTTCTAACCACTGCGCTGCTTTACTCATCGCCTGGGGGTCGTTTCTAATCTCTAATGGTAAAGCGACGTTGGCTTGCGCATCTAGTTCAGGAAGTAGATGGAAAGATTGGAAAATAAAAGCGATCTGTTCGCTACGTAACTTTGCCCGAGTCGCGTCGTCTAGCGTATCAAGGCGCTGACCATCTAAACTAATTGAACCGGATGTAGGTGTGTCTAATCCAGCGAGCAGACTGAGAAGCGTTGATTTGCCCGCACCTGATTTGCCAATTATGGCTAGCGTTTCGCCAGCCTCAACACGCAGGTTAAGTGACTTGAATAGCTCAAACTCTCGCTCGCCGGAACGGAATGACTTGGCTAGGTTTTGAGTTTCAATTACGGCTGTTTGGGCGCTCATCTGTTCTCCATTAAGATATTAACAGTGATCTGAAAATCGATTGGTCAGTATACTTACACTACGACTAATGTAGATGTTTAGCTCAAAACTAGAGGTACCAATGCGCAAAATTTTAATGCTTGTGTTCATAACAACCCTAAGTGTCACAACAGTTAATGCAAGAGCGGCTGTTGTTCTAGTTTTGGGCGATAGTCTCGCGGCTGGTTATGGATTAGAGGCCGGTGAAGGGTGGGTGGATCTTCTTCAACAGCGTCTCAATGATAAGGGGCATAGCGTAGAGATTATTAATGCCAGCGTAAGTGGTGAAACAACAGCAGGAGGGCTTGCGCGCCTACCGGACCTGCTTGAATTACATCAGCCAACAAAGGTGTTGTTAGAGCTTGGTGCAAATGATGGTCTTCGGGGGACACCGCTTCAGATCGTTGAATCGAATTTAAATAAACTTGTCGAGTTGTCTCAAGCCAGCAATGCACAGGTCATAATGTTGGGTAATCGTCTACCGCCCAACTATGGGCCGCGTTACACGCAGCAGTTCTTTTCGCTCTTTTCAAAAGTGTCTCAAGCCTACGAATTGGCTTTGGTACCCTTCTTGTTGGATAAAGTGGCCACAGATTGGGATCTGATGCAATCAGATGGACTCCACCCCAACGCTAAAGCTCAGCCTATTATATTGGAAACGGTGTGGGCGGTTCTGGAATCAGAATTAACGACTAAATAAACTGATACCTCAGCTTCAAGCTGACTGCACAAAAACAAAACCTGTACAAAAAAGGGAAGCATTAGCTTCCCTTTTTTTGACTGGATATACTTTGCTTATGCAGCAAGATTCGCGTTTGCAAATTCCCAGTTGATCAGTGTCCAGAATCCCTTTAGGTAGTCTGGGCGTACATTGCGGTAATCAATGTAGTAAGCGTGTTCCCACAGGTCAACAGTGAGTATTGCTGTCTGACCGTTAGTCATTGGCGTACCCGCATTACTGGTGTTAACGATTTCGAGTGAACCGTCAGTGTTTTTAACTAACCAAGTCCAGCTTGAAGCGAAGTTGTTAACGGCTTTGTCGTTAAACTCTTCCTGGAACTTCTCGAAAGAACCCCATTTAGCATTGATTGCGTCAGCAATTGCACCTGTTGGTTCACCGCCGCCGTTTGGCGATAGGCAATGCCAGTAGAAGGTGTGGTTCCAAACCTGGGCTGCGTTGTTGAATACGCCACCCGCTGGTGCAGACTTTATGATCTCTTCCAGCGTTTTGTCTTCGTACTCAGTGCCAGGCACTAGACCGTTAAGTTTTACAACGTAGGTGTTGTGGTGCTTACCGTGGTGGTATTCCAAAGTTTCAGCGGAAATGTGCGGCTCAAGTGCATCTTTAGCGTATGGCAGCGCTGGTAGTTCAAAGCTCATAGGTCACTCCGTTTTAAACGATTGTGGTTAGTGTGAAGCATAAAAAACTAGCGGGCTATAATAGCACCCTTTGCCCATACTTAAAGCGTATAAAGTCTAAGGGTTTAATAACCTCGGATCTGTTGCAGATTGTCACCTGTTTGCAACTAAAGAGAACTGGCGACATCTTCGATAAACATTACAATGGTGTCGTTTTTTCTTAATACAAGGTTTACTCATGTCCAAAGCACTTATATGGATCAGTGTTGTTCTACTGGCGATCTATGTTGTCAGAACCCAGTATCTAACCTCAAAGACTTGGGAACCCTTCCGCGACGGTTGTGTAGCGGGTGGCGGCACAGAAGCTCAATGTAATTGTTTATCTGATTACGTACACAAACGCTTTTCCGATGAGGATGTCGCTCGGATGATGCGAATGGAGCAGAGTGACTCAACCTTCAATGTACGCGTAGAACAGACAGTGATGGCAGGTACACTCGCCTGTAAGACTGGAGGCTAGGCTTGTTGCTGCGCTAACCAGTTTTTAACTAGGTAGAGTGCAGCAATAGCGCGGCCCTCGTGAAATTCTGCACGCGTGACGAGTTCGTCAATATCGGCCATTGGAAAGCGAACAACCTCAAGCGGCTCCGGTTCATCGCCCTCTAATTGACTTGGGTAAAGGTTACGCGCAACTACTAGGTCTAGCATGTGACCCATGTAGTTGGGAGCTGCGCTTATACGCTTAATTAAATGTAGTTCACGCGCGGCATGCCCCGCCTCTTCTTGAAGTTCACGATTGGCGGCGGCTATGGCATCTTCACCGGGATCAATAACCCCTTTGGGAAGTGTTAGAACATACTCATCAAGGCCTGCAGCATATTCGCGTATAAGAAGTAGGTGGTCATCGCTATCGATGGCGATCACCATAACGGCACCGCGAGGAGGGGTAATAAGACGTTCAAATACTCGCTCTTCACCATTACTAAAACGCAGGTGAACCTGCTCAACATGAAAGAGTCTTGGTTGATCTGGACGGCTTAACTTCAAAATTTCGGGTTTGGTGGGCATACTTACAATCTTCCGAGCTAAGCGTTGAGTGTTCCCTGATTATGCTGAATTGGCAAGCAATTGATACCGTCTTTCTTGATATGGATGGTACTTTATTAGATCTACATTTCGATAGTCACTTTTGGCTGGAGTTTTTACCCAGGATTTATGCCAGTAAAAACGGTTTAGATCCTGATGAGGCTAGGCTGTGGCTGCACGAAAGAATAATGCAAGAAGTCGGCACTATTCAGTGGTACTGCTTCGATTACTGGTCGAAAGAGCTGGATCTTCCGATTGCTGAATTAAAACACCAGGTAGCTGATCGCATTGGGTATCTAAGTTCGGTTCCCGAGTTTTTAAAGCGCGTTAGGGCCACTGGTCGACGTGTGGTTATCGTAACCAATTCACACAGAGCGGGTGTCGATCTAAAGTTTAAACACACCAATCTCGGCGATGAGGTTGAGCGAGTGATCAGTTCTCACGATTTTGGAGTGCCCAAGGAGCAGGTCGCTTTTTGGGAGCATCTTAATACGATAGAGCCTTTTGACCCCAGAAGGACATTAATGGTTGATGACAGTTTGCCAGTACTCAGAGCGGCTCGTGAGTATGGAATTGAGCACCTGTTAACCATTGCGAAGCCCGATAGCAAACGCCCTTCGCGTGATCTAACTGACTGTGACTTTCAAGTTTTGAATGATTTTGCTGAGGTATTTCCTGGTTTATGAGTGATACAGCCGATGTTCGTATTGATAAGTGGCTATGGGCTGCACGATTTTATAAAACCCGCGGTCTTGCAAAAGAGATGATAGAAGGCGGTAAGGTTGAATATAACGGCCATAAGCCAAAATGCTCTAAAAATGTAGAGATAGGCGCAAAAATCAAAATGCGCCAAGGCTTCGACGAGAAGACGGTAGAGGTGTTGGCGCTATCTGATCAACGACGCGGAGCGCCGGAAGCGCAAAAGCTCTATCGCGAGACTCAAGAGAGTGTTGAAAAGCGTGAAACGAACGCACAAACCCGAAAACAGCTTGGTTCCGCCCCCGAGAATCGTCCCAATAAGAAGAGCCGACGTGAGTTGCTCAGAATTAAAGGTTTTTGGGACGATTGATCGGTTCGGATCAGGCTTGAATCGTTGTACAATAGCCCCTGAATTGACGCGTAAGCATAGGCATTTTTTTAGAAGTGAGTTGCATAGTTAATGAGTAGTACAGATAAACTCCAACGTATTATGTTTGATGAAATTGATGTCCGCGGTGCGTTGGTTGGACTTGAAGATGCCTACGCTGATGTGCTTTCACGTGCAGACTATCCACCGCGCTTGCAGGCGCTCTTAGGTGAAATGCTCGCGGCTGTTGTTTTGTTGACCTCCAACTTAAAAATAGAGGGCCGAGTTTCTCTGCAGGCCCAGGGAGAGGGCGATGTGCGTTTGCTAATGGCTGAATGCACACATGACAACCATGTGCGTGGAATAGCGCGTTATGAAGAGGGTAAGGTCGACGATATCCAGCGGTTTGACCAGGTTTTGCAAAACGGCCGTATGGCACTCACTATTGAGCCTAGCAATGGTCAACGTTACCAGGGTGTTGTACCGCTTGAGGGCGCCACTGTGAGCGAATGTCTTGAGGGATATTTTTCTCAGTCAGAGCAACTGCCTACTAAAATTCAACTAGCAGCAGACGGTAAACGTGCTGCGGGTATGTTGATACAGGTTTTACCCGCTGCAGGTGTGGGGGCCAATGACTGGGAACACATCGTCATTCTGGCTCAGAGCCTTAAATCCGACGAGCTTTTGCATCTTGATAATGAAACCCTCCTGTATCGCCTCTATCATGAGGAAAAAGTCCGCCTTTTTGAGGCGCAAGCGGTTAGCTTTAAATGTGAGTGCAGCCGCGAGCGAAGTGCTGGCGCCCTTCAGTTGATGACTGAAGAGGAGTTGTTAGCGCTGGCCAAAGAGCAGAGTGGCGTCGTTGAAATGAGTTGTCAGTTCTGTAATGAGGTCTACAACTTTGATACGGCTGATATCCAAGCACTGTTTCGCAACGATGGCCGTTTGAGTGATGAAGCGGGCTTACATTAGACAAAAATGGCTAGGGTTTTTGTCTCGTTTAGAATTTCGTGTTCGCGAGTTGCTTAAGCTAAATATCGGCCAGTGCACTGCCGGTAATTGTTTAAAATCGCTTAGGCACAGGTTTGAATTATTAGTTTAAATCTGTTGCCCGAGTCCTTTTTTTAATTGTGACATTAGATCGCAACCATAATAAGAAGCCAGGAGATGTACTGACACATCCGGCCCATTCTTCGCCCAACCTTCAGCGCCAATGAGCGTCGCTCGATAGAGGCAAGGTGGGTATTTTGCAGGTAAAAGGGCGCTGCCCAAAGGATAAATTTAATGACTAAAGAGTTGGTCGCGAAGACCCATTTCAATCTGGTCCCCGCTGCATTGGTGCAAGCCGCTGTTGCTCGTAACGAAGGTGTGTTGGCAAATACCGGCGCACTTGTTGTAACGACAGGTAAACGCACAGGTCGATCACCGATGGACCGTTTCATTGTTCAAGAACCGAGCACAGCTGACTCTATCGAATGGGGTCCAGTGAATCGTCCATTTGAGTCAGATAAGTTCGATGCTCTGTGGACGCGTGTTGAAGCGCATCTAAGCGATACAGAGCATTTCGTTTCGCAAGTGCATGTGGGCTCAGATCAGAATCACTATCTCGCGGTTCGTATGACCACTGAGACTGCATGGCAAAATCTATTTGGTCAAAACCTTTTCATTCGGCCCTCTCACTTTAATCCCAAGGATAAAGAGGAGTGGCAGATTCTAAACGTTGCTAGTTTTGAATGTGTTCCTGAGCGTGACGGAACCCATTCTGATGGTTGTGTCATTCTAAACTTTGCAAAGCGCAAAGTGTTAATCGCCGGCATGCGCTATGCGGGTGAGATGAAAAAAGCGATGTTTACTGTACAAAACTTCTTGCTACCCGAACGAGATGTTTTGCCTATGCACTGTTCAGCCAACATTGGCGAAGATGGCTCAACAACGCTATTTTTTGGTCTATCTGGAACCGGTAAAACCACCCTTTCGGCCGATCCCGACCGTTATTTAATTGGCGATGATGAACATGGCTGGGGGCGCGGCACTGTATTCAATTTAGAAGGTGGTTGCTACGCTAAGACGATTAATCTTAGCCACAAAAATGAACCCCTAATTTGGGATGCGATTCGTTTTGGTGCAATTGTTGAAAACGTAGTTCTAGATGCGCATCTTCGTGCGGACTATCATGATACAAGCCTAACGGAGAATGGACGTTGCGCTTACCCGCTTGAACATATCAATAAGCGTTCAGCGACTAATATGGGTAACGAGCCCGATAATATTATCTTTTTAACCTGTGACCTGACGGGCGTTCTTCCGCCCGTATCCGTCCTTTCCAAAGAGTCTGCTGCATACCATTTCTTATCCGGCTACACAGCGCTTGTTGGGTCTACCGAGATGGGATCAGGTGGCGGTATTAAGTCTACCTTCTCCACGTGTTTTGGTGCGCCTTTCTTCCCGCGTCCAGCCAAAGAGTACGCAGAGTTGTTGATCAANCGTATAGAGGAGTTCGGTTCACGAGTTTACCTTGTGAACACAGGTTGGACAGGCGGTAGTTACGGTACTGGAGAGCGTTTTAGTATCCCCACAACCCGTGCAATTATCGCGGCGATACAGAATGGTGATCTAGATGGCGTACAGACACAGCATATCGATGGCTTGAACCTTGATGTGCCTGTCGATGTGCCATCAGTCGATACTAAGCTTTTGGTGCCTAGTCAGACGTGGAGCTCGGTTCAAGATTATGACGCCGCTGCTGCTGAATTGACCTCTAAATTTGTTAAAAACTTTGAGAAATTCAGCGATATTGACGAGCGCATTATCGCTGCGGGACCCCAGTTAAACTAAGGTTTCCACCTTGTAAGGTTTAGATGGTCAATGATGGGTAGCTTATTTAGCTACCCATTTTTTTGTTTCCCCTGGTTCAATTATCGCCGTTTTAACCACTGATGTAGCAAATATTCTTTCGAATATGCGGGCCGGTATCAACGGCAGAAGACGGGTAATAATGGCGATAAGGACGAGTGCCCAGAGCAATCGATAACCTAAAACGGCCGTGATCGAAGCACCTGTTAATGTAATTAAAAGGGTGTCCTCTATAAGGCTGTGGCACAGCCCAAGCAGGGTGATTGCCGACATAACCTCATGCGGCTTTAACCGACCTTGCTCTGCCTCTCTTATCAGCAACCCGCCACCGTAAGCCAGGCCTAGAGTCATGCCTATAAAGGTCATCGAAAGGGCATGTTGTGAGATTCCGATTAGTTTTAGAACAGGTCGTAATGCACGCTCGAGTAAGCGTTCAATTCCGCTCGCCTTTAGAAACTGCAGTACAGCGACTAAAACCACAATGACGACGGCGGTCCAAAACAGACCAAGTAACTGAGTCTCTAACCATAGGCCCCATTCTGCGCCTTGTACTTCAGGTTGCCAGATAAACGTATGAGGCTGCTGCATGAGAGGGTCGTCGGCGTAGAGTGTGTGGAGTAACCAAGCTATTGCGTATGCAGCACTTATCCTTAATATGGCTTGGGGTAAGACTCTACAGCCTGCGCGTCTAGCGATACTTAGCTCAACGACCAAATTATGAGCCCCTAGCATTAACATCCCCATCAACGTGACCTGAGCCAGGGTCCAGTCCGCACTGTAAGTAATGAGTACAACTATACCTGCATAGATATTCGTTAACATCGCAGTGGCCCAGATCAGTCCTGCCAGTGGAGGAAGATCGAGCTGTGCCATTGCGGGTGTTAAAANGGTCGCTATTACATCAACTAATCCAGCCTGCTCAAGAAGGCGTACTGCTATTAGGGCTGGTATCAACACTTTAAATAACCCAAAGGTGACTTTTAGTGAATCGACACCGACTTGGCGGCAGTGGGCGTTAAAACTCATGTGTTGCATCGATATTGCTCTGGCAAGAGGGTTGGGATTATGTCGGCGAGGTGATTCCCCAAGAAGGTTTACAGATGCTATTATCGACAAACAGTTTACGCAAGCCTGTACTCAAGCCGCCGTCAGTTTTGATATGCGAATGTACGGGACATTAGTTAAATAGCGTGAAAGCGCCTTGGAGAAAGCCACGAATGAGTGAAAATATCGTTAATGTAAGCGACGCGAGCTTCGAAGAAGATGTTCTTAAATCAGAAGTTCCTGTGCTTGTTGATTACTGGGCTGAGTGGTGTGGTCCATGCAAAATGATTGCGCCAGTGCTCGAAGAGATAGCCAAAGAGTACGAAGGCCGCGTTAAAGTGTGCAAACTGAATATCGACGAGAATAACGAGACGCCTCCAAAATTTGGTATTCGTGGTATTCCAACATTAATGCTTTTCAAGGGTGGAAATGTTGAGGCGACTAAAGTCGGCGCACTGTCAAAATCTCAGCTAGCTGCTTTTGTAGACGCAAATATCTAATCGCCGAGCAGACGTCTGATATCTGAGCAGTGTGTGATGCACTGCTCTTTTTTTGAACACTTTGCTTTACACACAGCCAAGCTCTGTATATATTCAAGATTGTCTAAAGAGACAATTCCGAATTTCTTCTTCCTAAATTA
>JGI26080J50196_1001015_pt1 | contig 12587 bp, 17 predicted proteins | sample SaaInl0LU_22_DNA_FD_50196 | JGI IMG/M metagenome (IMG submission 50196)
ACCTATACCAAGGAGGAGGCCGCACAAAGTCTCTGGGGACAACAGTCAAAGTTTGTCGAGCTCGCCGGCCACGAGGTCCACTACGTCGAAGCCGGCGATCCAATCTCCGGCAGGCTCGTGGTGTTACTCCACGGCTTTGGCGCAAGCGCCTACTCGTACAAAAACAACCTCGAGATTCTCGCCGGGGTCGGCCACGTGATTGCCTATGATCGGGCAGCCTTCGGCTTCACGGAAAGACCAACCGAGTGGGAAATAAACCCCTATGGGACACCCGGTCAACTGCAGGTTCTTGATGAGTTGATCAATCGCTTCGGTGAGGGCAAAGAGGTTTTTGTCGTTGGCCACTCTGCAGGCGGGTCGATTGCTGCCAGCTACGCCGCTGAAAACCAAGACAAGCTCACAGGTNTAGTCCTNTTTGCCCCGGCGGTGCTCTCTGGGGGTGGCGGTCCAAGCTGGCTCAATTGGATCTTTGACATACCCCAGCTCGATCACCTCGGTCCTCTGCTGGTCTCAACCATTGCAACGAGCGGTCTCGACATTCTCTACGCCAGCTATTTCGATGAGGCCCTGGTGACCCAGGAGACCCTCGCTGGCTACACCAAACCGCTTGAGGTGATGGGATGGGAGGAGGCCTTTTGGCAGTTCAACAAGGCTCCTCGTGATCGCACAATTGGCGAGCGCCTCACCGAAATCACCACCCCAACCCTTGTGATAACAGGCGACACCGATGAAATCGTGGCAACCGCAGACTCTAGGCAAGTCGCACAAATAATGGGAGCCGACCTGGTAGTAATCCCTCAGACCGGTCACCTCCCGAACGAGGAGAAACCCGTTGAGTTCGCCAATGCAGTGTCTGAGTTCATCTTGGGTATAGGTTCTTAGAATGCTTTACAAAGGCGCATTCGGACTCTTTCGGGTATTACTCGGACTGGCCCTGTTGGGCAGTATNTTCTGGCAGGTAGCAGACCGCATTAGGGTCGACAGGTTCCGCCCCCTCGAATACTTCAGCTTCTTCTCAATTGACAGCTCGATATTTGCCGGGTTTGTCGTTCTCTTNAGCGGCCTGTGGCTTCTTCAGGGAAAGACGGAGACCGAGCGACAAAACGTGCTTCGCCTGGTTGCGACAGTCTCCATGATCATCGTTGGCGTTGTCTATCACGCGCTTCTTGGAGACTCCGCGGTTGCTCCCGAGGACATCGGTTACGAGTGGCCCCGAATCCCCAACCTCGTTATTCACACCTGGGCACCGATTGCGATCGCGATCGACTACCTGATCTCAATCAAGGGAGCAAAGCCGAAGCTTCGAAAGGCCCTCTGGGTCGTGGTCTACCCGCTCACCTGGCTTTTCCTATCGATTATTCGAGGTCTGGCCGATGGTTGGTGGCCCTACTGGTTTATCAACCCAGGCAGTGAGGGTGGTGTTGCGGGGATGATTACCTACATCCTGCTCATTGCCGCAGGCTTTATTTCCCTGGGCTTTATCGTGCTCGGGGTGCGGCTCACCGCAATAAAGCTTCTCGGCTCCAGCTAGCGGACGGTCACCCCCACCAAGAAGTGCCAGCCAATCCACCACCAGGTCATAAACAGCGCAATACGCGTAATGCGGTGCCTTAGGACAAACTGAAGCATTAGTCCGAGCGGAGCTATAAAGCTTGGGTTCAGTCTTCCAATGCCGCCCAGCGCGATGCCTACGGCAACAAAGCCTAGATAGCTAGCCACCAAGATCGCATCAAAGCTCATTTTGGCCTCCTGACACCAAAGAGGTAGACCCCGGAGACTAGCCACAGCGCGATGAAGACGGCCCTGCCGATAGGTTCGTCCAGGACGGGATCAAGCAGCACGGAAATAGTTGGGTAGCGCTCTAGGTCCCCCGACAGCTTGCTGCCGATATATGCAACCAATTCGACCAGAGCGAAAAGCCCGGCCCAAAGGGTCCACACCCACCTCGAACGCAAAACCTGACGTTTCGGGACTGGATGCACCGCAGAATCTCGATAAAACAGCAGCACAAACCCGATGGGGATGAACACCACTAGAACCAGAAAGTTCACCACCCCGTGCCGCTCGCTCACATAGAGGGCTGCTGACGCGCCAAGCACAACTAAAGCAATAGGTAGTGGCTTGATTTGGGGCTGCTGAGCAAAGCCCCATGAGGTCTTTCCGAAGACTTGGGTCAAAATCAACAGGGCAGAACCTCCGAAGATGATGATGTCCTGGGGCGATTGACGCCAGAGGTGGAAAAAAGCAAGCCCGACAAAGATCAAAACCCACGGGTTGAGACCACGGACGAACACCGACATCTTTGAACTCTAGTGAAATTCTTTTACCAGCAACGGTGTTGTCTATCCCATGCTCGCAAAAGAAATTGAACTAACGATGCTGGATGGTTCGACGAGGTCCCTCACGGACTTTGCCGGCAAGGTCGTGCTGGTTGTAAACGTTGCCTCCCGCTGTGGGCTGTCGCCTCAGTACGAGACCCTTGAGAAACTCCAAAAGACCTATCAAGATCGCGGCTTCACAGTTTTAGGAGTGCCTTCCGGGTCTTTCAAGCAGGAACTGAAAGATGACGATGCCATTGGTGAGTATTGCTCCAGCACCTGGGGGGTAACCTTCCCGATGACCCAGAAGACCGATGTAAACGGTCGCAAGCGTCACGAGCTCTACAAGAACCTCGTCAAGACAAGGGATTCCAAGGGTCTAGCCGGGCCAGTGATGTGGAACTTTGAGAAGTTCCTGCTGCTCCCNGATGGCAACGTGNTGCGNTTCCGACCCACTGTGAAGCCTGANGCTCCAGAAATCATTGAGGCCATCGAAGCGAATCTCCCAGGCTAATCTGGGCGCATGCCCATCATCGTCGTAGCAGCAATCATTCAGGATGAGCTGGGCAACTATCTCTGCTGCAAGCGGGCAGAGCACAAGCAGTCCGCTGGCAAATGGGAGTTTCCCGGGGGCAAACCTGAGGCGGGTGAAGCGCTCGAAGCTGCCCTTGTTCGCGAAATCAAAGAGGAATTGAACGTGGACGTCTCGGTCCTAAGGCAGTTTGATAGGACCACCACGGGAGAGATTGACCTAGTCTGCTTCGCCGCAGAACTGACTGGTGAAAAGCCAACCACTTCCACCGACCACAGCGAACTGAGGTGGGTTCCAGAGAGTGAGCTCAGCAAACTTGACTGGGCTAGGCCCGATCTACCAGCTCTGCAGAAGCTACTTATCCCCTACTGCTAGGCGAGCTTCATACCCTCTTTGTCGTCAAGCTTTTTGATGGCAATCAAAATGATGTCAATTATTGTCCAGACACCCAGAGCACCAAATGTGAGTAGCTTCAAGATTCCAGTGCCGATTTTGCCGAGATAAAAACGATCAACCCCGAGTGTTCCGACTATCACAGACAACACAAGAGCAACTAGCCAGTCTCTGTTAGAAAAGACTCCAGGGATCTGCTTTGCGGTCCAGTGCTCACCACGAGAGTCGACAACGATTGTGTCGCCCTTTACCTTGCCGCCTTCGGCCCAGAGCTTGAGCTCCTCGGTAGTTAGTTTGTGCTCGTTGCCCGGTACTTTTACTGTCCATTCACTCATGGTTTCAGCCTAGCTCTTTTCCTCTTTCTTGCGATCGCCCATAACCCAGGCGGCCAACAAGGCGGTGAGGGCAGAGAAGAGCCCGATGCCAATAACCATCAAAAAGGTTGCGATTACCCGGCCATCGGCAGTGACCGGAAACTTATCGCCGTAGCCAACGGTGGTAACCGAAGCAATTGACCACCAGATCGCATCGCCAAAAGACTGGATGTTTGAACCGTCTGCGTAGCGCTCTGCTTCCAAGACGGAAAGGGCTGCAGTGAAGAGGATCAGAGGGAATGTGACGCCAACAATCATTCCAACTCGCGAGGAGCGAGTTTTCAGATAAGGCTCCAAACCCCTGAGGACAACAATCACCCTCAGTACCCTCAAGCTTCTAAAAGCGGGTAGCAAGAGGGCCAATAGTGCCAGCCAGTTCTCCTTAAGAAAGGACCCTGCGCCTTTCCAGGTGAGCAGGTCTCCGCCTGCGTGAATCAAACGCAAAACCACGTCAACCGCGAACACCCAGAAGATTACTTCGGACACTAGGTCGAGCGATGCGTAGATGTCGGCAGGTGGCTCGACTAGAACCTGNACTGCATAAATGCCTAAGTAGGCAAATCCCAGGACCATGTAGAGAAACTCGACCCGATGAAAGAGCNTGCCAAGGGCTTCACGAACTGAATTCAAATTGACTCCTATCCAACATTTCGAGTCTATTGAGACAGCNGTGGTCTCTAGCCGATTGCCCTGAGCGGAAATCTCAAATACTCAGCCTGCCAAGACAGGTTTGGAGCCTTCCATGCAAGATCATCTGCGAGCTCAGCGATTGCTGCCCAAAAGAANACATTCACCAGATCGATGCTGAGATAGCTGATGGTGTCCCCCGGAAACGCTTTGCCNAGAAACCTTCTAAGCAGTGTTGGGAGGTCGCCAAGGCCATGCTCGTGAAGCTGNCTTCTNACGTCCATTTCCAGCTCTCGTGCACGCCTTGGATTCCAGGGCAGCATCGGGTTTGGGTGGTGAAGCATGTCGCTCAGTTGCAACGCCTCGCGATAGCGAATGTCCTCCAGGCGATCAAATAGCGGGATGAACCTGTCCATCTCATAGCCCGCCTTGCGCAAATCCAGGATGTCCGGATACGCAACAAAGCGATAGAAGGGAACGTGGGGCCTGACCGGCTGATAGGGAAGAGAGGTGAAGCTGGCCGCGAGAGGGTCAACACCGACTGCAGCAGCACCCCAGGTATTGAAGGCTTCATCCGGATAGGGGATGCCCTCAAGTTCTTCTGGCCTGGTGTCGCTCATCTGGTAAGTCTCCCTGACGAGAGTTAGACGATCGTGCTCTTAGAGCATCTCGTGTCGGACAAGGGTTGCATTTCTATCCGGTCCAACACCGATTGCGGAAATTCTCGTCCCGCTCATTTTTTCAAGCGCAAGAACATAGTCCTGGGCGTTCTGAGGCAGCTCCTCGAAGCTCTTTACCGAGGTAATGTCCTCTTCCCAACCCGGGAACATTTCATATATGGGCTTAGCGTGGTGGAAGTCAGTCTGTGATACCGGCACCTCATCAACCCGCTTGCCGTCAACCTCATAGGCAACACACACAGGAATCTCCTTGATGCCACTGAGAACATCCAACTTTGTGAGGAAGATATCTGTCAGGCCATTGATTCTTGTGGCATAGCGCGCAATCGGAGCATCGAACCAGCCGCAGCGACGCTCGCGTCCGGTGGTGGTTCCGACCTCGCCACCCTGCTTGCGCAGATACTCGCCCCACTCATCGAAGAGCTCGGTTGGGAAGGGACCAGCACCAACCCTTGTGGTGTAGGCCTTAAGGATTCCAATGACGCCAGAGATCTTGGTTGGCCCAATGCCACTTCCCGTTGTGGCTCCTCCGGAAATTGGGCTGGATGAGGTAACAAATGGGTAAGTGCCGTGATCAACATCCAAGAGAGTCCCCTGGCCGCCCTCGAGCAACACCGTCTTACCCTCATCCAGTGCCTTATTCAAAACCAACGAGGTGTCCGCAACCATTGGCCTTAGGCGCTCTGCGAAAGAAAGCAAGTGCTCAACGACATCAGAGGTTTTGACTGCCGCTCGGTTATAAACCTTCACAAGCAGCTCGTTCTTTTGGTGAAGAGCCCCCTCAACCTTCTGGGTCAGGATGCTCTCGTCGAAGAGGTCTTGGACCCTGATTCCGAGACGACCTATCTTGTCGCCGTAGGTGGGGCCGATGCCGCGACCGGTGGTGCCGATAGCTCGCTTACCCAAGAAGCGCTCTGAAACCTTGTCCACCGTCACGTGATACGGGGTGATGATATGGGCGTTTGCTGAGATTAGAAGCTTTGAGGTGTCGACACCTTTTTCGTTGAGTCCGTCAATCTCCCTAAAGAGCACCTCGAGGTCCACAACCACCCCGTTTCCGATAACCGGGATGCAGCCTGGGGTCAGGATGCCTGAGGGAAGAAGGTGGAGAGCAAACTTTTTGTCACCAATGACAACGGTGTGGCCTGCGTTGTTACCACCCTGATAGCGGACAACGTAATCAACGCGATCACCGAGTAGGTCTGTCGCCTTGCCCTTTCCCTCGTCGCCCCACTGGGCTCCGACTAGGACTACTGCTGGCATGGCTTAACCCCTTTCAAAAATGGGGGACTTGAGGCTTCAGCCCTAACAAAGTCTAACTAAAAACGTGCTGCATCACCCAAGTGTGCATAGTTATTGCGGCAGCCGCAGAGGCATTAATGGATCTTGTCGAGCCAAACTGGCTAATTTCCAGCGCAACATCCGAGGCATCGAGTGCAGCCTGCGAGAGTCCAGGGCCCTCCTGCCCAAAAAGCAGCAAGCACTCCTTTGGAAGCTCATACTTCTCAAGTTGCTGACAGCCAGGCACGTTATCAATTGCAACTATCGGCAGCTTCCCACCATTTGGCCCCGCGCTACTTGCCCACTCGATCAGCTCTTCGATGGTCGGGTGGTGGGTGACGTGCTGATAGCGGTCGGTGACCATCGCGCCTCTGCGGTTCCAGCGCTTGTTGCCGACGATGTGAACCTCTTTGGCCAAAAAAGCATTGGCATTTCTCACTATTGAGCCGATGTTTAGATCGTGCTGCCAGTTCTCTATTGCGACGTGGAAGGGGTGCCGTCTGCCATCGAGTTCTCTAACGATTTCTTCCATCTTCCAGTAGCGATAGCGATCTACGACGTTTCTTGTGTCGCCACTTGCCAAAAGCTCAGGATCAAACCTTGCGAAGTCGGGGTGTGAAGTGGGATCACCCTCGAATGGACCAACACCCCAGGTTGGAACCGCAATCGGTTCTTGGATCTCTTCGCTCATCCGCTCAAGCCTAGGCTTCTATGAGTGAAGTAGAAGGTTTGGCAGTGACCCAAAGTCTGCTCTTTGATCTATCGAGTAGAGCTTTGCTTTGTGCTCAATAGCCGTTGCGGCTACCAATAGATCGGCAGTGCCCCGAGGTTTTCCACTAGCCATGCTGAAGTGTTTTATCTCTGCATACCGGTCTGCCACCCGCTGATCGATGGGCGCAAACTCGGTTAGAGATTCAACCAGTGCAAAGAAATCGAGAGACTTCTGCATTTTGGACTCTGTCCTTGAGAGGTGAAGAGAGCTTGCTTCAGTTCTCCGGCAACAATGGCCGGAAGAATCAGCTTCTTGTTACGACCAACGGCCTCGCCTATATCCAACCTGCCGCGCTCGATACCTATCCAAACGGAAGTGTCCAAAACCAGGCGCTCCACTAGTCACGCTCTTTCGGAGAAGGCTCATCCCAAAGCGCCTCTAGGAGCTCCCAGCGCTCTTGGTCACGAACTAGATCTTGATCGCGCATTTGCCTTATGTACTCGACTGCATCGAATGAGTCATCGACTGGAACATCTTTGTATTTCTCAAAGTGCTCCTTCAAGGCTGCCGCCAATAACACTGAGTTCGGGATCTCTTCTTTCACGCTTCCCATGACGGCAATCGGTTTGTTACCCCGGGTAATGGTGATCTCTTCACCATTTGCAACAGCATCCAAAACCTCACTGAAGTTGCGAGCAACTTCTGTGGCAGTCATGATCTTCTTCATAGAAATCAGATTATCTGATTCATTCTTTAGCATCAAGTTCATCGCTCGAGTATTACTGCAGTTCGCAGGGCCATCAACACCCTGGGCGTGGATTGTGGAGAACTAGGTGTTTAGCTGCTTGATGTAGCGGTTGAAAGAGACCAAGAGTGCGGCCGCAAATACCCCGGCAGCGAGGAATAGGTATACCGGGCCCACACCTAGGGCATCAACCGCAGAGCCAACCGCATACATCGAAATAAGTGGCCCCGCATGCCAAATTGTCATCTCAAGCGCGAACACCCTGCCTCGCTTGTTTGCGGGGATCTTCTTTTGAATAACGGTGTTCAAAAGCGGTAGCAGCGGGCCCCAGGCAAGACCTAGGAAGAAAAAGAAAAACACCATCAGGGGAACCGGTGGCAAGAAACTCAGTGGGAACATCGAAATGCCAATGCCCAAAATTGCCATCCTCAAAATTGCGGCATAGCTAAAGCGCTTGTGCAGCTTCTCAAAGCCAAGGGCCCCGATGACAGATGCCCCGGCTCCCGCCGAGATAACTAGGCCCAGACCCTCAGGGTCACCCAGGGCGGTGAAGTGGGCAGGAAGCACCACCATCTCTGTTGGAAGGTAAATAACCGCAAGGGTCATAATTGCCGCCATCATCACAAACACGGCCGGATTAGAAAAGAGAATCTTGAAGCCCTGAAGCGCATAGATAAAGAACGGCTCCTTCTCGCTCTCATCATTTGCCTCGTGCTTCTCGGTGACAAAAATCAGCATTGCAAAAAGGGCCGAGAGAAAGCCCATCAAGGCCACGACATAAAACGTGTTGGTTGAGCCGATGAGCGCAATAAAGAAGGTTGCGAGCGCCGGCCCAATTGCAAAACCCGCAGCGAAAATAGCCTCATGGATCGAGTTGGCTCTATCCAAGGTCATCTTGGCCGGCTCCGCCACATCCGGAACCAGCGACTTCCTCGCTGTGCCGCCGCCTGGCGCAACCACTCCGCGAGCAATTCCAATGGCAATCAAAAGCGGAATGGTTAGCCCGATGGCCCAGTCAACAAGGGGAATCAAGAGTGCTGTAAAGGCGGTGAGGAACTCTACCCAGACCGCGGTCCGCTTGCGACCAAAGCGGTCAATTACTGACCCCACCAGCGGGGCAAAGATTAGACCTGGAATTCCTGTGATTGCCACAACCAAACCCGCGGTTGCGGCCGAGCCCACAAGCTCAAGTGCTATCCAGGGTATGGCGATAAACACCATCGACCCAGAGATCACGCTAGTGATGGATGCGAACTGGGTGAGAATGAAAGGCGCGAAAGTTCGCTGCACCTAAACCCTCTTATCTAAAGACCTANATCACTCAGCGAGAGTGCCGAGTAATACGCNTAGCCAGCTGATTCTATAGCCGCCCGAGCACCCGTATCACGATCTACGACAGTGGCAACAGCAAGCACCTCGGCCCCNGCCTCCTCGGCAGCCTTTGCGGCTGTCAAAGGGGAGCCTCCGGTCGTGGAAGTGTCCTCAAGAATCACGACTTTACGNCCCTGAATCTCAGGCCCCTCGACCTGGCGAGCCATGCCGTGCTTCTTCGCTTCCTTTCGAACCACAAANGCGTCCAGCTGCNAGCCTCTGGCGCTGGCCTGATGAAGCATCGCACTCGCCACCGGGTCCGCGCCCATGGTCAAGCCACCAACTGCATCGGGCTTTAGGCCCGCCTCAGCAAAGAGATCAAGCATCACCTTGCCCACCAAAACCGCAGCCTCGTGATGCAGGGTGGCTCTTCGCAGGTCGACGTAGTAGTCAGCCTCAATGCCAGAGGAAAGGGTCACCTTTCCATGCACCACCGCCAACTNGGCAACCAATTTGGCNAGCTGGGTCTTGTCTTGGGAGCTACCACTCATAGTTAGAGTTTAGGAGTGGAAATTGCTACCTGGAACGTCAACTCGGTCAGAGCTAGGGCTCAGCGAGTGACTCAGTTCTTGGAGCGCACCCAAGTAGACGTGCTGGCAATGCAGGAAATCAAGTGCAAGCCCGAGCAGTTCCCCTACGCAGACTTTGAAGCCATTGGCTACGAGGTCATCGCCCACGGCCTAAACCAGTGGAACGGTGTCGCCTTTGCCTATAAAAAAGACCTAGAGCCAACAGACATCGAGACTTCCTTTCCGCAGCAGCCGCATTTCAAGGACTCTCTCGAGGCAAGGGCGCTGGGTGCGACATTTGGCGATATCAGGATCTGGAGCCTCTATGTCCCCCACGGCAGGGGTCTTGATGACCCGCACATGGACTACAAGCTTGAGTTTTTAGAGCGCCTCGGATCTCACGTTGCCGAGGAGCTGGAGGAAGACCCGAGCAGCCAGATTGCACTGGTGGGTGATTTCAACATCGCACCCCTTGATTCCGATGTCTTCAACGTCGGGTTCTTTGACACCCACGTCTCTCAACCGGAGCGCGATGTGTTCGATGTCTTTGAGCAGATTGGCTTCACCGACCTGCACCGCAAGTTTGTCCCCGAGGGCTATACCTATTGGGACTACAAAGACCTCAGGTTCCCAAGAAATGAAGGCATGCGAATCGACTTCATTCTCAGCTCCCCCGAGCTAACCGAAAGAATCACAGCCGGGAGTATCGAAAGAGACGAGCGCAAGGGCGAGGGGCCAAGCGATCACGTGCCGGTTATAGCTTCGATTTCTGGCTGAGCCAGTGATCGCGCTCTTCCCGGCTCATCTTCTCAATCGAGTACCTCAGCATTGTTCTGGGCATTGTTGCGGCGTGAGCATCCAGAAAGCGCCTGAGCGCAGCTAGGTCCTTCTTGCCGGCCTCTCTTAGCATCCAGCCGGAGGCCTTGTGAATCAGGTCATGCTCATGCCCCATTAGATGTTCAACAATCGCGAACGTCGGCTCGAGCTCGTAGTGCCGCTGGAGCGCGTAGTTGAACATGATGGCTACTCGCTGCTTCCAAAGGTCGCCGGTGTCAGCGAGCGCAACTAAATAAGCGACTACATCCTCCTTACCAACGAGGTGAGCCCCGAGGTAGGGCGCTGAGCAGTCAACCAGGTCCCAGTTATTTACCCTTCCCGCATCAAGTAGTTCAAGGTAGAAATCAAAGAGCTGGTCCTTTTCCTCCTCGGACCTAGCTGATTTGTATCTGCCAACAAGAATTGCCAGTGCGCAAAACCGTTCCTCATGGAAGCTGCCCATGGCAAGCTTTCTGATTTCCTCCAGCGGAAGTGCCTTGAACTGCTTTGCAACCGAGCGCGTCTGGGGGACTCTGAGCCCAAGAAACTCATCCCCCTCGCCATACTCTCCAGGACCGGTCTTGAAAAACCACTGCTGGGTGAGCACCATCTGAGGATCGCCGAGCTTTCTAAGCTCTTGCGAAACCTTAGACGCTTGCATCTTCTCTCACGCTTTCGACCAGCAATGCCTGGCCGTCCCCAGAGACATCAACCCGCACGAAACTGCCATCCTCAACTTCGCCAGCCAGCAGAAGATTCGCGAGTTTGTCGTCGATCTCTCTTTGCATCAGCCTTCTAAGTGGCCTTGCCCCATAGACGGGGTCATAGCCATGCTCCGCCAGCCACAACCTTGCTGCCGGCGTGACTCCGAGAGTTAGCCTCTTGGCCTCAAGCCTCACCATCAATCTCTCAACCTGCAGATCGACAATCGAGCCAAGCTCTTCCTTGCTCAAGGCATCGAAGATCACAACATCGTCTAGTCGGTTCAAAAACTCCGGCTTGAATGAGGTGCGAACCATCTCCATAACAGCCTCACGTCGCTGTGAGTCATTTAGGTCCTCTTCAATTAGGAACTGCGAACCTAGATTCGAGGTCATAATCAGAATCACGTTTCTAAAGTCAACGGTTCGACCTTGGCCGTCAGTGAGCCTGCCGTCATCAAGAACCTGCAGCAGCACGTCGAAGACCTCGGGGTGCGCCTTTTCAATCTCATCCAGCAGCACCACCGAATACGGCCTGCGCCTAATAGCCTCGGTCAGCTGACCGCCCTCGTCATAACCGACGTATCCCGGAGGGGCTCCAATCAGCCTGCTAACGCTGTGTTTCTCGCCGTATTCGCTCATGTCAATGCGAACCATGGACTTCTCGTCATCAAATAAAAACTCAGCGAGAGACTTGGCAAGCTCGGTCTTTCCAACACCAGTTGGACCAAGGAACATAAATGAGCCTGTTGGACGATCCGGATCTGAGATGCCAGCTTTTGATCGGCGGACGGCATCGCTGACAGCCTTGACCGCTTTCTTCTGACCAATCAGTCGCTTACCGAGCTCCGCCTCGAGCTGCAGCAGCTTCTGGGATTCNCCGGCAAGCAACCTTCCGGTCGGGATGCCNGTCCAGGCCGAAACCACTGCCGCAATCTCGTCCTCGGAGACCTGCTCACCAACCATGCGCTCACGAGGCTGAGAGTCTTGGCTCTCTGCGTCTTGGAGCTGCTTCTCAAGTTGTGGAATTTCNCCATAGAGCAGCTTGGATGCCTGCTCCAGGTTTGCCTCNCGCTGAGCCTTCTCAGCAGNAACCCTGGCAGCATCNAGCTTGGTCTTGAGCTCACCNATTTTGTTNAGCTCGCTGCGCTCTGACTCCCAGCGTTGATTTAGACCATCNAGTCGCTCTTGCTTTTCAGCCAGGTCCTCCTGAAGTTTTTCAAGTCGCTGCTTAGAGGCCTCGTCCTTTTCCTTCTTNAGNGCAAGCTGNTCGAGCTTGAGCCTGTCNACCTGACGCCTAAGCTCNTCGATCTCCACGGGAGCCGAGTCAATCTCCATGCGCAGCCTCGATGCGGCCTCATCGACTAGGTCGATGGCCTTATCTGGNAGTTGGCGGCCTGTGATGTAGCGGCTGGAGAGTGCGGCGGCTGCCACCAATGCGCTATCGGCAATGGTGACTTTGTGATGGGCCTCATAGCGCTCTTTAAGCCCGCGCAAGATAGCAACGGTGTCCTCAACTGAGGGCTCA
>JGI26080J50196_1001018_pt1 | contig 12572 bp, 8 predicted proteins | sample SaaInl0LU_22_DNA_FD_50196 | JGI IMG/M metagenome (IMG submission 50196)
AATGAAATTATTTTTAATCAACATATGCCTTTTTTTTATTTCAAGTTTGGGTTTTTCTCAAATCTATGAAATTGGGGGGGTTGTTGGAGGTAGTAATTTTATTGGTGATGTAGGATCCACGACGTTCATCAACCCAAATGAACCCACTTTTGGTAGTGTTCTTAAATGGAATAGAAGCCCACGACACTCCTTAAGAGCGAGTTTAATTTACACAACATTGTCTGCTGATGATATAGAATCGACTGATCCTCGAAGAAAATTAAGGGGCTATAATTTTAGTGCAGGAGCTTTAGAAGCCTCTTTTGGAATAGAGTTTAATTTTTTAGATTTCGACTTACATCCCGGAGTTCCAATCTCGACGCCATATTTATTTACTGGATTAAGTGTTGTGAATTATCCAAATTTTCACTTTTCAAGTACGGATTTAGTTTCTGAAAAAACAAGAACCAATGCCGTTGGTATCCCTATAACATTAGGATTCAAAACAACATTGACTTCACATATTATCATGGCTTTCGAAGTTGGAGCACGTTACACTTTTTCTGATAATATTGATGGAAGTGATCCCAAATCTGAAGAATTAAAAAAAACCGTGCGTTTTGGGAATTTTAATAATACCGATTGGTATATGTTTAGTGGTTTTACATTAACTTACACCTTTGGTAGAAAACCTTGTTATTGCAATCTTTAATATGAGTCTTAAAACTAGTATCCATCCGCAGAACCTTCCCAAGCATATTGCCATCATCATGGATGGAAATGGGCGTTGGGCAAAAGAAAAAGGCCTTCGTAGAGTATTTGGACATGAAAATGGTACCAAGTCTGTAAAAACTACGGTCGAAACTTGTGCGGAACTCGGAATCGAAAATTTGACTCTTTATGCGTTCTCTACTGAAAATTGGAATCGACCAAAATTGGAAGTAAAAACCTTGATGCAACTTTTAATTTCTTCATTAAAAAAAGAAATGAATACGTTACAAAAAAATAGTATTCGATTAAACGCAATTGGAAACCTTGAACATCTTCCATCAAAAGTTAGGAAAGAATTATTACATGTTATTGGGGAAACTAAAGACAATTCTCGCATGACATTAACGCTCGCTTTGAGTTATGGTTCTAGAGATGAACTCGTAAATGCGACGCGACAAATAAGTGAAAAAGTTAAAAATAATATAATTTCAGTAGAAAATATTGATGAAACGCTAATTAATCAGCATCTTTACACCCAGAATTTGCCAGATGTTGATTTATTAATCCGTACAAGTGGCGAGAAACGCATCAGTAATTTCCTTTTATGGCAGATTGCTTACGCAGAATTATATTTTACTGATGTATATTGGCCAGATTTTACAAATGAAAACTTGTATGAAGCCATTATAAATTATCAAAAAAGAGAAAGACGATTTGGAAAAACAAGTGAACAGCTTAATAAATAAAGCTTTTAGATATAGACATACAATCCTTTGCTTTAGCTTACTTTTAAGCAGTTTTGTGCTATTGTCCCAGCAAAACAACCCTTCAATAACAGAATTTACCATAGCAGACATCACCGTTACTGGAGAAACAGCTTATGGTGCTGAGACAATACTTACCTATTCTGGACTAAAAAAAGGAGAATCTGTGATTATTCCTGGAGGTGTCAAAATAAGTGCAGCGATAAAAAAACTATGGGACTCCAACTTGTTTAGTAGTATCGAAGTTTTTGCGACTAAGACTGAAGGTAGTTCTGTTTACTTAGAAGTCGCTTTAAGTGATTTACCGGAACTAAAAGAGGTCAAAATAGTTGGTGTAAAAAAAGGAAAAATAAAAGAGATTATAGATGAAAACAATCTTACATCTGGAGTTAAGGTCACCGAAAATTTAATAACCACTACGAAAAATTACCTTGAAAGTAAATATAGAAAGTTAGGGTTTTTAAATACAAAAACAACGGTTACGACAACCAAAGTAATTGATTCTGTTGCGAAGTCTAGAGTAGATATGCTTGTAAGAATTGATAGAGGTCAAAAGATAAAAGTAAAAAACATTGACTTCAACGGTACAGGCAAATTAAGTGCTAAACAACTTCGTAAAGCCATGAAAAACACCAAGCAAAAGAACCCTCTTCGAGTCTTAAAACGCTCAAAATATATTGAAGCAGAATATGGTGAAGACTTACAAAGTGTTGTCGATAAATACAAAGAAAAAGGATACAGAGATGCTCGAATTGTTTCGGATACGCTTATTATAAATGATAATAACACGATTACCTTAGCTATCGATGTTGAAGAAGGTGAGAAATATTATTATGGAGTTATTAATTTTCTAGGAAATTCGGTCTACTCAGATTCTCAACTTAACCAAGTATTAAAAATAAAAAAAGGAGACACTTATAACGGTGTTGAGCTAGAAAAAAGAATCGCAGATACTTCAGATCCAGATGCTTTTGACTTGACAAATTTATATCAGAACAATGGTTATTTATTTTCCACAATTACCCCTGTTGAAGTGAAAACGGATGGTAATATTATTGACATGGAAATTAGAGTTACCGAAGGAAAACCTGCATACTTCAAAAATATTTCTGTTTCTGGAAATGATAAAACAAATGATGGTGTTATTTATAGAGAACTTCGAACTCGTCCAGGACAGCTTTACAGTAAAAGTAATATTGTAAGAACCATTCGTGAACTTGGACAGCTTGGCTATTTTGATGCGCAGCAAATTTCACCAGATTTGAAGAACGTAAATCCAACTGATGGAACATTAGACGTCGAATATACTGTTGTAGAAAAAGGAGCCAGCCAAATTGAATTGCAAGGAGGTTATGGTGGTGGTGGATTCATTGGAACCTTGGGTCTCTCTTTCAATAATTTTGCTATGAAAGACCTTTTTAATAAAGAAGCTTACAAACCTTTCCCTATGGGTGATGGCCAAAGTTTAGCGCTCCGTTTACAAGCCAGTCGGTTTTATCAAACGTATAGTTTATCCTTTTCTGAACCCTGGTTAGGGGGGGAAAAACCTGTACAGTTTTCTACTTCTCTATCTCAAACAAAACAATTTTTATACAATCCAGCGACTCGAAATGCTGATAAAAACAGAAGTTTTAATATTACTGGATTGACTATTGGAATTGCAAAAAAACTATCTGTTCCCGATGATTATTTTGTATTGTCTCAAGCACTCAGCTTTCAATACTATGACCTAAATAATTACAATACAGGATTATTTACCTTTGGAAATGGAAATTCTAACAATTTAGCCTATACCGTTGGTTTAAGCAGAAACAACACCTTTAATGATCCTATCTATCCCGAAGGAGGTTCTAGCTTCAGTGTTAGTGCAAAATTTAGCTTACCGTATTCTTCATTCAGTGATATTGATTATACCAGTTTAAAAAATGAAAGAGATGCGCAATTAGATATCATATCTCGCTATTCAACTAGCACAGAGACTTCTGAAATAGACCTTAGAAACAATGCTTCTACTCGAATTAGTGAAATCGATCAAAAACGTTATAAATGGTTGGAGTTTTATAAAATCAATTTGAAAGGGGAATGGTACACAAAAATCGCTGGAAAATTAATTTTAAAACCAACATTTGAATTCGGATTCCTTGGAGCATATAATAATGACAGAGGCGTTATCCCTTTTGAACGTTTTTTTCTTGGAGGTGACGGTCTAGGAACTTACAGCCTTGACGGGCGACAAACTATTGCCCTAAGAGGATACCCAAATCAGTCGCTTTCTAATCAAGATGGTGGATCGATTTATAATAAATTTTCATTAGAATTAAGACACCCTATTACGCTTGCGCAACAAACAAAAATATATGCACTTGCCTTTTTGGAAGGTGGCGCATCCTATAATGATTTTAAAGACTTTGACCCCTTCTCAATCAATCGATCTGCAGGAGTTGGCTTACGATTATTTATGCCTGCTTTTGGTTTATTAGGAATTGATTTTGGACATGGATTTGATCCATTACCAGGTCAAAACATTAAAAATGGTTGGGAAACCCACTTTATAATAGGACAACAATTTTAATATTTGGCATGGTATTTTCTATAAGCTATCAGAATGAAAAGCATTGAATTGAAATATTTTAATATTTATTTCGTTAATTTGAAAAACTTTAGAAGAAAACCCAACCCCACTAATTTGAAACCATTGTAAAATGAATTTGTTAACTCTTAAATTTTTAAAGCTGATCTCTTTTAAGAACACATGTACATTACTTTTTATGTGTATGCTGTCTTCATCAATGTTCGCACAAAGAAGTGTTCGAATTGGCTACATTGATACTGAATATATTTTAGAAAACATTACAGAGTACAGTGATGCAAACACACAATTAGATTCTAAAATTCAAAAATGGAAAAGCGATATTGAAGGACGCTTAACAGAACTTGAAGATCAAAAAAAACAATTAAATAACGAACGAATTCTTTTGACGAACGAACTTATTTCTGAACGCGAAGAAGACCTTCAAATAATCGAAAACGAAATCCTAGAGTACCAACAGAAACGTTTTGGCCCAAATGGTGATTTAATGATTCAAAAAAAGCAATTAATCCAACCTATTCAGGATCAAATTTTTGCAGCTGTTCAAGAAATTGCAGCATCAAAAAAATATGACTTTATTTTTGATAAATCTGCTGATGTAGTGATGCTGTATTCTGCAGATCGCTATGATATTAGTGATCGCGTACTGAAAACCATAAACCGATCTTCCAAAAGAACACAAGCGGAAACTAGAAGTGAGCGTAAAGAAGCAGAAGAAGAAGAAACTATTGTTGAAGANGTAGATACTTCTAAAAATGAGCGTCAAAAACTTCTTGATGAACGAAAAGCTGAGCGAGCGTTGTTACTAGAAGAAAAACGTCAGAAAAAAATTGATGCTCGTATCAAAGCTCAAGAGGCTAAAAAACAAAGAGCTTTAGAGCGCACAAATACAAGAACATCTAAAACTACAACAACAATACGTTCTGCCAATGACACTTCCGATTCTAGTATGGATTCGAAAGAAGAAACAGCTACAACTGTTGAAAATATCGATCCTGCTGTCGCTAGAAAAAAAGAACTGGAAGCAAAAAAGAAAAAATTAAAGGAAGATACAAAAGCCCAAGCAAACAAGGAAAAATCAGACCAAAATACCAGCACGTCTAAGGCTTCTGAAAAACTAAGCGATAGAGAAATTCGCAAAAAAGCTTTAGAAGAAAAGAAAACACGAGCTTTAGCTGCGCGTAAAGCACGTCTTGAAGCTCAAAAGAAAACAAGAGATAGTATTAGAAACAACAAACAAAAATAAATTAAACAATAAACACAATTACAATGAAACATTTAAAATCTTTTTTATTAGCAACGACTCTTTTTGTTGCAACAAGCTTTACTGCACAAGCTCAAACAAAAGTAGCGCATATTAATACACAGGAGCTTGTAGAAGCAATGCCAGAAATGAAAAGTGCTAAAGCAGAACTAGAGAAATTGGCTAAAACTTATGAAACGGATATCCAAGCGATGGCAACTGAATTGCAGAACAAAATAAAACAATATGACGGTGAGTCTGCTACAAAAACTGACGAAGAAAACGGAAAACGTTTACAAGAAGTTCAAGGAATGGAACAAGGAATTCGTCAATACCAGACACAAGCGCAACAAGATTTACAGAAAAAAGAATTTGATTTACTAAAGCCAATCACTGAAAAAGCAAAAAATGCGATTCTTAAAGTTGGAAAAGCTAAAGGATTTGATTATGTACTTGATGCTTCTCAAGGACAAGGAATTATCTTTGCTGGAGGTACCGATTTATTAGCAGACGTAAAATCTGAATTAGGATTTTAAATTACGCTCCATAAATAGTTTACAAAAAGCTGCTTCTATTAGAGCAGCTTTTTTATTTTTGTATAATATGAGTTCAAAACCTATTGGTATATTTGATTCAGGTGTAGGTGGCCTTTCTATTTGGAATGAGATCCATCAGTTACTGCCTGTGGAATCAACATTATACCTGTCGGATTCCCAAAACGCACCCTACGGCCCAAAAGGTAAAGACGCTATTATTAATCTTTCTATAAAAAATACAGAGTGGCTAATTAATCAGGGCTGTAAACTTATTGTTGTGGCTTGTAACACCGCTACTACCAATGCTATTGATACGCTAAGGAAAAACTACTCTATCCCATTTATTGGGATTGAACCAGCGATTAAACCTGCAGCACTTCAATCAACCTCAAAAGCAATTGGAATTTTAGCGACTAAAGGAACTCTTAGTAGCCAATTATTTCACAAAACCTCAGAACTATACTCTAGTAACTTAGTTGTGGTAGAGCAAGTCGGAAATGGCATTGTAGAGTTAATCGAAAATGGTAAGCTTTATTCTAATGAAATGAAGGACTTACTACAACATTATCTCAAACCTATGCTCGATGCTAACATCGATTGTTTGGTTTTAGGGTGTACTCATTATCATTTTCTGACTCCTATTCTAGAACAACAATTACCAAGAAATGTTAAAATTATTGATTCTGGAAAAGCGGTCGCAAGACAAACAAAATCAGTCCTAGAAAACACAGCCTTATTGAATGCTGAAATTACGGCTGGAACGCAGAAATTTTATACTAATGGTGACGAAAAAATAATTGCATCATTGCTGAATTTAGAACAAATTTCTCTTCAAAAACTAGAGTTTTAGTTTTAATTTACACTTGGACAATTACAGTCATACTTTTCTTTTTTACAACCAAAATTCAACCCAAGCGTAAGTTGGTGGTAGCCTCCATTATTAAAAACAACCGAATTTGCTTGATATGAATACGTATAAGCAAATACAAAGTTATTATATTCCGTCCCTACTATTGGGGTGAAATATTGAAGTTTTTGACTACTGATTCCATTGCCGTTAGAAAACTCAGCACCATCCAAACTTCTTCTAAAAGAGATTCCTGCAAATATATTCCCCGAATCAAATTCTCTGTATGCTTTAAAATTGATATCTAAAAAGGATTCTTTAGTAGCATCTTTGTATGCAAACATTAAGGAAGGTTCATAGCTCCAGTCGCTACCGAATTTGGAAAATACATTTCCAGCAGAAAATATATAGGTTCTAAGATTGTCGTAGCTTACTGATTGTTCATTGATATTAACACCATTATTAGCTAAGATGTTTTTGATGGTTGCATGTGCATAGAAATCAATAAAATGATATGAAAATCCAAAATCAACATTAAAATCAGACGCGCTTTGTTCGATACCTGCAATAATTGGATCAAACTCCCTAAAGGCCGTTTCATCTAATTTATATTGAATTAAACCTGCGCTTAAACCAAATGATAACATATTTAAATCAATCGTATTTCTTGAAAACATCAAGTGATGCGCATAGGTTAAATAAGCGCCTGTTTGCGAGTGGTAACCATTTTTATCATTAAAAAATATAGCCCCAACACCAGACGAAGTTTCGCCGATACGACCATTAACACTCATTGTTTGTAAACTTGGCGCATCTTCATCTCCAAACCACTGTTGCCGACCTGTGAGTCGTATTTTATTACAATTAGAAATACCCGCCATTGAAGGGTGTAATAAGTAATAATTATCTGTAAGGTAGTCAGAATATATAGGCAAACCTTCTTGAGCTATCACAAATTGAGAGGCTATCGTTATCGTAGCTAAAATCAAAATGTTTTTCTTAAATTCTATCATAAACACTATCTTTTGAGCGTAAAATGTGCTCTAAATTGGTTAATTTTTTCTGTTATAGGCTCTGTGTACTCAAGCGTGAACCAATAATCACTTGTCGGTAGTCGTTCACCATTAAATGTACCATCCCANCCTTTACCTGTTGGACTGAGCTGTTTTAGTAGTTTTCCATACCGATCAAATATATAAATTTTTGCGCTAAATTCTCTAGAGACACCTACGATATTCCATGTGTCATGATATCCGTCTCCATTTGGTGTGAAGTATTTTGGGTATCCTATCACTATTTCCTGCTGTGTGATGGTGTTACAATTTAGAAGATCTCGTGCATAAATGGTGTGTGTTCCAATGCCTACATTGGTGAATATTGCTTCTTTTTGCCAGGGACTAAAATCTACTCTAAATTCATAAGTGCCTTTTCCAACTACGGAGACGTCTATGGTGTTATTCTCTGAAAATAGTGCTGTGAGTCGTGTGACGTGTATGTTTTCAGGAGGATAGGAACTGACGACTTGGGTGCTTGCGGGTATGCGACAGCCTGATATCCGATTGGTGGCTAGTACAGTGTAGAGCCCTGCTAAAGCCGGAGAGAAGGTGGCGGCTGTAGCGCCTGGTATTATTACGTTATTTGGATTGGTGTTGACGTCGTCTATTGTGCCCATATACCATTGAAAACTGTATTCTGTAGCGTTTAATTGTGTGTCGATGGGGGGATTTGGTAAAAATGTGATGCTTTCTGCACTAATGACCTGATCTTCTTTATTTAAACAGATCACATAGCGATCTAAAAGGTTTATCTCTGGTGCTGGATTGACTATTAAGGTTAACGGAACTACGATAAAACAGTCGTTTGTTTGGGGTTTGACACGAACATAGATTTCTTGTATGTGTATGGTGGTGTTTTCAAAGTTAGAGGGGTTCAGAATGGTGTTAGGGTTGCCTGCTATTGCATCTGCTTGATCTTCATAATAACTAAACTCAAAATCTGATGAGTTTAGTCCGTTTAAAATTGCGGTTTCCCGCAGGCTTATGTCAAAGTAGTCAAAACCGTTGTTGTCTATTTCACATTCTTCTATGGGATTGGGCATGGTGTTTAATGCGGCGTATAATATGGTGTTTAGTTCTAGTGGTATTGTTTTGGTGCATTGGTTCGCTGCGGTGGCGAGTACGATAATGGTGTTGGAGAGTGCATTGCTGGTGTAGGTTGTTGGGGTTGGGATTGGGGTGTTGGTGTCTAGGGCTTGTTGGGTTTCATAGTAGCTTAGTACGATGCTGGCATCATTATTTGTGATTTGTTCTTTGCGAAGGGTTAAATCATAATTTGTTCTTACTTGATCGCTGCATTTGGTGATGGGATCGGGTGTGAATACGACGGGGTTTAGGTTGACGATTAGGTTAAAACGGATGTCGGTGCGTACGCATTCGCGTTGATCTAGGTTCATGTTGTTGTTTGGATCGTATTGGGCGCGGACATAGATTGTTTGTGGGTTGGTGGTGTTGGTATACATCGTTAGATCTGAGGAAATAGGAATGTTATTTTCCGCATCTTGTTCGCTTAAGTGATAACTGATCAATATTGGAGTAGTTTGACTGCCGCGTATTTCTGTTGATTTACTGGTTAGATCAAAGGGGGCTTGGGTGGTGTCACTACATAGTGTGTAGTCTGTTATCGTGTTTGCTTCGGGAAGGGTTTCTACATTTAGGGTGATGTGATGCCCGAGCCCTAAACAGGCGTTGACGTCATTGCTGTCGACTCGTGCATAGATGTTTTGGGTGGTGGGGCTTGCGGTGTTTCTGTGTTTTTCAATGGCCTGGATTGGGTTGGTTTCGGCTAGGGCGTCTGTTTCGGATGTATAATAGGATATTTTTAAGTCTTGTCCTGTAGGGAATATTGCACGTATTTTGGCTGTGGCGTCGCTAAAATCAAAGGTGGCTATACCGTTGCTGTTGTCATTGTCTTCTTCGGTGTCATCACAAACATAGTAGTCTAAATGAAAGGTTGAGGGGATGAGGGTGGCGCCTACGACTAAATTAATCTTTGAGGTTCTAAAGCATCCTTGTGGTGTTTCTGCTCGTGCATAAACGGTGCTGGTTACGGGGGTGGGATTGGGGTAGGTTGTTGGGGTTGGGATTTGGTCGCTGACAAGACCCGTCTTTGCATGGGCTTCACTTTGGTAATAGGTGTAGGTTTCATTTAGATGATCGGCAGAGATGAGTTGGTTGGCTTCTGTTAGGTTAAAGTTTGTGAGCCCATCTATATCGGTGTCGCATTGTGTAAGGGTGACTTCTGTTGCTACTACGGGGAGTGGGCTTACAATGAGTTGGAAACTTGTGGTGTCATAGCAGTTTACGTTTAGGTGGTTTTCGATCCGTGCAAATATGGGTTGGGGGTTGATGGTGTTTTGAATCGGGGTTGTAATGTTTGTGCCTACGATTCCTGCATCAGCTGAAACCTGATCGTAATAAAATGTTACGCTATAGTCCGAGGCTAATTGGGTGCCTAAAACCTCAGATGCCTTGGAGCTTAAATCAAACTCGACAACCCCATTAGTGTCATCGCCATCTATAGAAGTATCACATAAAATATAGTCAATAGGAGTATTTGTGATGGGCAGCGATTGAACTTCAATATCAAAACTAATAACTCTGTAACAGCTTTGGGTTCCATCTGCAATACGCATCCAAATCGTTTCTGTTGCTAAGGTGTTTTGGTAGGGGATTGATAATGGACTCCTATTATCTTCTGCATTCATTTGGCTGTCATGATAGGTAATGGGGAAATCTGTACTCGCTTGACTGCCTAAAACCAAAACCTCATTGGCTGAAAAATCAAATTCCTCTACACTATTACCATCTGTTTCACATAACAAAATGTCCTCTGGTGGACTGGTGATTTCTGGAAGTGCTACAAATTCAATAACGACTTCGTCAGTTGCTTCACAGCCACCAACTAGAGTAGCTATTAAACGATACGTTCCATCTATAGAAACATCTAGCGTTTGGGTAGTTTCTCCTGGTATTTCTATATCATCTTTAAACCACTTAAATGTAGTTCCAGAAACAGAAATATTAGAATTTAAAGTAATATCCGTTCCGAGACACCCTGGATTTCCTGTTCTAATTATATGATCTTCTCCTAAATCACCGCCAATATTAAAACTTCCACCTTCTATGAAAATAGCAGAATCAAATTTAGAATCTCCTTGGTCTGCAACAACTAGTTTTATTTCATAAGTAACCCCTGCAGATACCACAGAAGAGGCTGTTAGGGCTATTGTACGCCCATTATAGTTCGTGTTTCCTACGTCGTAACCTTCAAAATACTCTACATTGGCTGTACAGGGGACAGCGTTATTTATGTTTCTTACACTGACTGGTGTTCCATCGGGCAATACCGCTAAATTAGTGAAGTCTACCGTTCCTACTTCTCGTAATAAAAACGCAAAACTATCTGCAAATTGACACTCTGTGGATCCGTCATACTCTTCAGAAGCCATTAAAAATCTAAAGCTAATTGTATCTATTTGCGGGGTGAAATTAAATTTAATAAATGTAGCATCCTGAGTCCCTGTTTGTCCTAAAGCAGTTTCCAGATCTTGATCTCCAGGTAAAGTATTCGTGAAATCAATAGTGTCAGGACTTACTGTATTTCCTGCACTAAAAGCGACTCCCGTAGTTAATACCACCCCTTCCTCAAATGGAAATGTATTTCCTGCGGGTGTCTTAAAGTAGCCATAGCTTTTTTTTGTTACATTAGTTGGAGCGCCGTTTACTTGAAAGGTAAAATTATCTGCAGTGGAACATACACTTGAGATCAAGACTTCATTAATAAGCTGCTCAGGACCGTAAGCAGATGCTACATCTGAATTATCGTTTACAATAATAATCTGTGCAAATCCAATGGACGAAATGCAAAGCATAAATAGTGTAAGTAGGTATTTCATTATTTAGAGTTTTTATTTGAATTAATTTTTGTTTGCTCTGAAGAATAGTAGGGTTAACAAGTATATTTTATCTTTTCAACGTAAAATGTGCTCTAAATTGGTTAATTTTTTCTGTTATAGGCTCTGTGTAATCAAGCGTGAACCAATAATCACTTGTCGGTAGTCGTTCGCCATTAAATGTACCATCCCATACTTTACCTGTTGGACTGAGCTGTTTTAGTAGTTTTCCATACCGATCAAATATATAAATTTTTGCGCTAAATTCTCTAGAGATCCCTACGATATTCCATGTGTCATGATATCCATCTCCATTTGGTGTGAAGTATTTTGGGTATCCTATCACTATTTCCTGCTGTGTGATGATGTTACAATTTAGAAGATCTCGTGCATAAATGGTGTGTGTTCCAATACATACATTGGTGAATGTGGTTTCTTTTTGGATACTGTCATTTCTTATAAAAACACAAAAACTAATAAAACTAAGGAATGCTGAAAGTAGGGGTTTTATTCTTAATATTTATTTAGTTCACTCTCAAAATATACAGAAATAAGCTAAATATCTTTAGTATCTTTGCAGAAAATTAGATTCATAGTCTGAGTAAGTTAAAAAAGGATAGTAATTTATAACGAATCGTCTGCGGAAGGCAGGCACCTATAATCGTTAAAATAATATATACAATACATGACTAAAATAAACGTATCAATTCAGGAGACTAGTAATCCCAAAATCATAAAATTTGAAACTGATTCATTCCTCACAAAATACGAGAGTTTTGAATTCGCAAATATAGATGATGCTAAAAATTCCCCTTTAGCACAACAGCTTTTTCATCTTCCATTTGTAAAAAAAGTATACATCTCTGGAAACTTTGTAGCGATCGAACGCTATGATATCGTTGAGTGGAACGCTGTTCAAACAGAAGTTGGTGAACAGATAGAAAACTATTT
>JGI26080J50196_1001029_pt1 | contig 12495 bp, 11 predicted proteins | sample SaaInl0LU_22_DNA_FD_50196 | JGI IMG/M metagenome (IMG submission 50196)
CAAGCTGGTGGCATTGTAAAAATAAAAAATCGATGGCCTGCCCATATCTTTGGTGGCTAAGCCTCCTTTAATTCCTGCTTCTTGTTCGGGTAAATGGTCTAACTGCAACAATGAATCTTTGCGTTTGGCGGTATTGATCATGTTTTGAACAAAAGCCTTTTGGTCCACTGGAGACAAGGTAGCGAGTTTTAACAAACTGTCAGAATCCCTAATTTGCTTTTCGTAATACACTAAATCTTCAATGCCTGATAGCTTTTTGACGGTTCTGTAATAGTCAATGCTACTTTCTGACAGGTTTTGGGACAGGGAGTCATAGTAAAAACCCGCTGTTTCAAAACGGTCTTGATTGAAATTCACCTCAGCGATAAGTCGGTAGTTCTCTGCATTTCTCTTAGCATCTTGGCGGGTAGCTCGCAGCGACTTATTGGCATAAACTACTGCCAGAGAATCCCTGTTTCTGGCTTTTAACAATTGGCTTTTTTCAAAGTAAATGCGGTCTAAAAAACTTTCGTATTCCCAGTTGTCCTCCATATTGGTCAAGGCACCAATAGCTTCCTTATCTGTATTGCCTGCCTTGGCCTTTAAAAACAAAATCTGGAGCTTGGATTGCACCAAGAATATGGGCGAAATTCTACGGTTGAGTGACACTACTTTTTCATAGGCCCACAGGGCAGAGTCTTCTTTTTGTTGTGCCTGATACAATTGCCCCAAGAGGTAGCCGTATCTGGCTTTTTTTAAGGGCTTTTTACTAAAAGCTTGGGCTCTTTTCAGGTCCCAGCTGGCAGAATCTATCTGTTGTAAGTCTAAGTGCGCTTGGGCTCTTGTGGCATAGGCATCGGCCAAAATTTGGCCTTTTAATTTTCGGTATTTTAAAAGCCTATTAATATTTTCCAGCGCTATGGCCTCATTGCCTAGCCTGAGGTTAGTTTTCTCTTTCCACACCCTCACTTCGTTGAGCTTATTACTGGCCGGATACCGCCTAATAATGTAATTAAAGGCTTCCAAGGCGGGCACAAAGCGTTGGTCGTAATACCTGGCCCTGCCTAAAAGTGCGTAAGCCGCAACCATTTGATCGTTTTTCTCTTCGCCTTTAATGACCATATCGTGTTTGGCTATGGCCTTGGCGGCTTTCTGCTCGGCAAGCGCAAAGGGGCTTTGNNCATTAACTGAGGCTGGTTGGTTGGTGTATTTGGGGGTAAATCGCTCTATGGGGAGNGGNTCCCAAAAATTTTCCTGATAACCGTCCTGAAGCCCGTCCCAGGCTTGCTGAAACGCCATTTCTCCATTAAAAACCACATTNAATTTGCTNTTCAGGGCGTGCCATTCTCTATTGATGAAACGGTCTTTTTTAGTGGAACATCCGCAGAATAACAAGGCAAAAAAACACAAAAACCCATAGCGATACAGCCGCCTAAAAAAAGCAACGATATGGTTTCCTTTAGAAACAGAGGTCTCTATATGAACGGATTGGGTTTTCATAAGGCAGGTACAAACCTAAAACTAAAAAAGCGGTGTTTTGGTATGTATGGACCTAAAATTATTTTTCTCCTTCTTCAGCGACTCCCTCAGTAGCTATTGCTGGACTACTTCCCTCCAAATGAGCATTTTCTGAAGGGGCAGATTCTGGACTTTCTGTTTCAAGGCTTGGGCGCTGTGCAGCACCTGAGAAATAGGCTTCCAATTCTTTTAAAGTCGCTGGCGCTGTGACAATATCCTTCACTATTTGTCCTTTTTCTAAGACTACAATACGCTCACACACCTCGGTAACATGCATTAGATCATGGCTAGACACCAATACGGTAACGCCTGAGCTTGCTGCCAAATCTTTAATAATACCTTTGAGTCTAATTTGGGTGGTTGGATCTAGGTTGGCAAAAGGCTCGTCTAAAATAACCACTTCTGGAGATCCTATAAAGGTCGCTACAATCCCCACTTTTTTCTGGTTCCCTTTAGAAAGGTCCCTTANGTATTTCTTTTGCCCAAGGATCTCTCCATGAAAGAAATCTTCAAAATTAGACAGTAAATCAGACACCTCTGCCTTGGATTGGCCCCTGAGTTCCCCAATNAAATAAAAATATTCTTCTGGGGTTAAATAGCCAATCAAAAAACTCTCGTCAATAAAGGCTGCNGTAAAAGGCTTCCANTCNTCAGAGGTGTTTACCACCACNCCATGAGAATCTATATGCCCTGTGCTGGGCTNAATAAGGTCTAACAATAAACTGAAGAAGGTGGTTTTACCGGCTCCGTTGTTCCCTACAAGGCCAAAACTTTGCCCTTTTGGAATGTCTAAATGTGGGATGTTTAAGACCGTTTGGTCTTTATAGGTCTTGGAAAGTTCGTGAACAGTGATCATATCTGAGCGATTTATATTGTCTGGTTAAAGCGGTGAGGCCTGTTGTCTTTTGTTGCTTTTTTAAACCCTCTTGCGAAGGGAGTGTGATTATTTAAGGGGTCTGCTTGTAAGCGGCTAGGGTTTTGTACTTCTCGTCTTTGTATACTTTTTCTATAATACTAAAAACTTTATTTCTAAATAAATACCCCAATACCCCCGCGAATGCTACGGAAGCAAAAGCCAATGTTTCAGAAGCAAATAGTGCTACTACCCAATAAATAGCTAAGGGAAGTAAAATTTTAGGAACGGTTAATAATAGGGTCTTGGCATTGAAAGACTGTTTGTCTCCAAAGGCTTTCTTTCCTGAAGCCAAATCTATAGGCGTTTTAATATAAGCGCCACCCCAAAGGACCAAGTAACCATTAATACCAATATTGTAAATTCCGCCCACCAATACAGCCAGGTAAGCGTTCAAGCCAAAATACAAATAAGGTATTGCGAGCAACATACTCGCAGCGGTAGCTATTACAATTAAATACCATTTCGCTTTAATGTAGTCTTGGTATTTTATGTTCTGACTCATCATTAATGGATAATATGCGGAATCCCAGCTGGGCACAAATTGGCCAAAATTGAATAAGAAGCCTCCTGAAACAAATATCCCTGCAAAAATTTTCCAAACTGGACCATCATATACTTCAATGGCGCCTGTAAAAAAGAGCAGGCCATAAAATAAAAAGAAAAGCCCGCCATAAAGGGCCATTTTAGAGCGCTTGTTTCTAAGAATTAGGCGAATGTCGTTCTTTATAAAAGTCCCTAAATTTCCAAACCTATTTAAAAAAGCATACTCTTGGGTACTCGCTTCTTCTTGCTTGGTCGCTAGACCGGCGTCTAAGTACATATTTGTTCTAAAATACCCGAAAGCGGCCCTAGACAAAACACCTAATAAAGCGAGCGGAATAAGACAAGCCAATGGATTACTTCCCAACAAATCAAAGAAAGGGGCAGTGTATAAAGTGACGTCAAACCAGCCAAAGAAATGGGCGGCCCCCAATGCGACAAAAGTGGCTACAAAGGCATAAAATACCCCAGACATATTATTGATCAGTACATTAATATAATTGTTCGCATAAATAAGTGCTGCCATGCCTAGGTGCCAAAACAGGACCTCCATAGCGGGGTAGTCTTTGCTAATGAGCACAATGGAAAAAGGCAAGAAGAAAAAGGCATGGGACCAGTTAAAAAAAGACACCACAGTCTTTAACAAAGAAAAACGCACCACCTGATTTTTGGTGAGTGGCACATACAAAAAGGGCTTAATGTTAGTCACTGGCATTTTTTGTAAGGAATACCTAAAAAGCATGTCAAAAGCCAAATAATAAATCATATACCTATTGACCACTTCAAAAGGATCGCCCAATTCCATGTCTTCAATAATAAAAAACACCCCCACTCCAAGGCCTAAAAAGACCGCCATAAAATACAGTGCACCAAATCCCATCAGGATTTTCATGGCTAAATTGGTCTGGAAGGAGGCTGCCCTAATAAAGGACTTCCATTCTAAAGAAATAAATTGTAACATCATGCTTTAAAATTATTACTTTTTTTATTGGTAGGCAATGTAGCGCTTTTGTTACAAGAAATGAACGACTGCTTTTTTAAACCCCTTATAATGTGTAATTTTGCTTGAAATTTTTGTTATGACCCATTTTTATCCCCTAAACGTTTCTCAAGTAGATAATTTAACCACCCAATCGGTGGCTATTAGCTTTGAAATTCCCGCTGATTTACAAAGCAATTTTGCCTTTAAGGCGGGGCAATATATTACTATAAAACACACCATTCACGGAAAAGAAGTGCGTAGGGCCTACTCTATTTCTTCTGCCCCTGTGGTATCTGGTCCACAAAATTCAGTGACGGTAGGAATTAAAGAAGTGGCTGGCGGTGCCTTTTCTCCTTACGCGAACCGCTACATTCAAAAAGGCGATATCTTAGAAGTGATGCCCCCTCAAGGGCGTTTCTTGTACGAGCCTACCACGGCAGCAGTCCACCATCTGGGCGTGGCTGCAGGAAGTGGAATTACGCCCATACTCTCTATTGCAAAAAGTGTCTTAGCCAGTGGCCCTGAGCATAGTTTCACCCTAATTTACGGAAACAAATCTCCACAGGACGTCATGTTCTCTAATGAAATTGAAGCCCTACAAACCGCCTATCCTACCCAGTTTAAAGTACAATGGGTGTACTCTCAAGCCAAAGAAGACCAGGCGCTATTTGGAAGAATAGACACCGCTGCCATTAATTATGTGCTCAAAAATACAGACACAGCGCCATTTGATGGTGCCTACCTCTGTGGTCCAGAAGGCATGATCAAAACAGCTACAGAAACCTTAGAAAAAGCGGGCTTGTCTAAAGACCATATTCACTATGAACTGTTTACGGTCGCTACAGAAAGCACCTCTGATTCAGGGGAAGCCGCTTCTGGTGGCGCTTTGGCTGTAGGTAAAATAGCGGTAGAAGTGACTGTAGACGGAGAGACGGCCTCACTAGAAATGGATGCCAAAACCATCTTGCTAGACGCTATAATCAAGGCAGACATAGACGCGCCCTACTCTTGCCAGGGAGGGGTTTGCAGCTCTTGTATCTGTAAAGTGACCAAGGGATCTGCCTCCATGATCAAGAATCAAATTCTCACAGACAGCGAGATAGCAGACGGACTAGTACTTTCCTGCCAAGCCATGGTGACCAGCACAGAAATTGCCGTAGATTTTGACGACGTTTAAACACGCCTATTGNATTCATATACACCTTATTTAATTGGCTTGCTACATGCAGGCCTTTTTTTTAGAAAACATTCTGGGACTATTTGGCCCCTTTTTAGTAGCTTTAAACAAAAAAAAATGAAAACATTACTTTATACTATTTGCATGGGAGTAACACTAATGCTCTCTGCACAAAACAACCCTACTGCTATGAATTTATACGACATTGCCCTTCAGGACATAGACGGAAACGCTATGGACCTCTCTGCCTACAAAGGCAAAAAAATCCTATTTGTAAACGTGGCCTCTAAATGTGGGTTCACCCCNCAGTACGAAGACTTAGAAAAAATGAGCGCCTTGTACAAAGATAAATTGGTGGTGATAGGCCTTCCTTGCAACCAATTCATGTCTCAAGAGCCAGGAAGCAACGAAGACATTAAGGAATTCTGCTCAGCCACTTATGGGGTTACCTTCCCTATGACAGACAAAATAGAAGTAAAAGGCCCAGGCCAACACCCGCTGTACAAATGGCTTACCAACAAAGCCCTTAATGGCAAAGTGAGCTCTTCTGTAAAATGGAACTTCCAAAAATATTTGGTAGACGAAAACGGCGCCCTTATAGACTACTTTTATTCTACCACCAAACCCATGAGTGACAAGATTACCAAGTATTTGTAAGTCAATAAAATCTCAAAGCAATGGACAACAATTATTACGACCCAGCAGACCTTAGAAAATTTGGNAANATNTCAGAATGGGCGCCAGAATTGGGCGAGAAATTCTTTGATTACTACAACAGTGTTTTTGAAGAAGGGGCCCTTTCTGCCCGTGAAAAATCGCTCATAGCCCTAGCGGTAGCTCATGTGGTTAAATGTCCTTATTGTATAGACGCCTACACCAAAGATGGACTTCAAAAAGGGATTACCAAAGAAGAGATGATGGAAGCCGTTCACGCAGGAGCCGCCATTGAAAGTGGCGCCACCCTAGTACACGGTGTGCAAATGATGAATAAGTACAACAAACTCTCTATGTAATAAAGGCCCGCAGCCTTTTGTAAAACCCTATGGCAACCAAATCTCTAAAAGCGGCAGGCCACCAATTGGCGCAAACCCAAAAACAATTAGACCTCCTTCAATCGGGGCCTTTTAAAGATGGGGACCTGCCTTTATTTAAAGACAAAATAGCGCAAAGTGGACAATTCCCGCTAAAAGCTAAAAAATTAGAGATCCTTCAGATAAATTTGGGCTATATGTGCAACCAAGTTTGTGCCCACTGCCATGTAGACGCGGGTCCGGACCGAAAAGAAATCATGACTCGGGAAACCATGCAGCAATGTTTGGACGTGATTGCCCAAACAGGGGCCCATACCTTAGACCTAACGGGTGGCGCCCCTGAGATGAATCCTGATTTTAGGTGGTTTGTAGAAGCGGCATCGGCCGCAGGCNTAANAGACTTTATTGTCCGTTCNAACCTNACCATTATTAGGGCGAATAAAAAATACCACGACCTGCCTGAGTTTTTTGCTAAATACGGCATTCATGTGGTCTCTTCTATGCCCCATTATACCAAGGGAAAAACAGACAAACAAAGGGGAGACGGGGTGTTTAACGCCTCCATTGAAGCTTTAAAAATGCTCAATAAGGTGGGGTACGGCATGCCGGGATCTGACTTAAAACTAGATTTGGTCTACAACCCTTCTGGCGCCTATTTGCCAGGAGACCAAGCAGCTTTAGAAAAGGACTTTAAAAAAGCCTTAGACACGGACTTTGGCATACAATTCAATGCCTTATTTGCCATTACAAACCTGCCCATTTCACGCTTTTTAGACTATTTGGTAGCCTCTGGAAACTACGAGGATTATATGTATGCCTTGGTAGACGCCTATAATCCGGCAGCTGTCGCTGGTGTCATGTGCACCAACACCCTTTCTGTGAGTTGGGACGGCTACCTTTACGACTGTGATTTTAACCAAATGTTGGGACTTAAAGTAGCTTCAAAAGCACGACACATAAAAGACTACGACACTTCCTTATTGGAAGGGCGCGAAGTAGTGATTTCTCAGCATTGTTACGGCTGTACGGCTGGGGCTGGGAGCAGTTGCCAGGGGGCTGTGGCATAAAATTTCTGAAAGCCTAAACTTTTTGGCCTAATCGGCCGATGCTTCTCTTAACAACGCGCTCATTTTCTCTGCTACGGCTGCGGGAGCTATACTTTCCATAACCTTTTCATATCCCTTAGGCACTTCTTTTCCAAAGACAGATGTAGGGAGTCCCGGGTAGGTGATCCGGTCGGATAAGAGGCGGTTTTTTTCTGTTTGAAAAACAGGCGCAAAACCAGCATAAGGGTGTGTGTTTCCCCAAAGCGTGAGGGTAGGCACAGCATACATGGCCGCTAAATGAGCATTCCCGGAATCCATAGCCACCATAAAATCTAAGTGCGCAATCACTTGAAGCTCTTGCTCAAAAGAAAGCGACAAACCATGACTGCTGTGGGGAAATTGTTTGCAGAGGGCTTTGATTTTTGAGGTTTCTACAGGACCACCGCCAAAAAACACAAAACGAATCTCTTTTTGGTCTTTGCCCGCCAAACGGCTAAAAATTTCTAAGGCCTGAATCATAAGGTCTAGCGGATACTGCTTGCCCTTATGAGCGGCAAAAGGGGCTACGCCAATGGTGGTGAAATTGGATTGATCTGCCCCAGTAGTTTCTGGTTTTTTTGGTGGCTTGGACAATACAGTGCTTGGGTCTAGAGTGATTGGGAAGCCTAATTTTGCAAACACCTCACCATAGCGAATACTGCTGTGTTTAAGGGGCTTGAATATTTTATTCTCGAGTCGGGTTAAGGCTTTTTTCTCCGCCCTCCCTTTATCTATTCTGGCATATTTGTGTCCGCTTAAAGACAAGAAAAAACACAANAGACGGGAACGCAATACGCCGTGCAAATCTGCAATGGCTATAAAACCTTCTTTTTTTAAAGATTGGCTGAGGCGCCAAAGGCCTATTATCCCTTTNTGAATGCCTTTGGTCTCTACTGGGACCGTTTTTAATCGAGGAATGGNGGCAAATATGGGTGCCCATTTCGCTAGNGTGAGTAAGGTAACCGAGAGTTGGGGGTGTTGTTTGAGTAGCGCGTTTAAGACGGGTGCCATAATGGCTACGTCGCCCATAGCAGAGAGGCGTATGACCAGTACATGCTGTTCTGCTAATGGCCTACTTGCTGGCTCTGAGAACTGGGTTAAGCTCATTGTCGTTGTACATTTTCATTTGCTTATATACCTTCATATACTTGTCACCCTGCTCAAAGTCTAAGAGTAACTGGTCTATGGCCAAGCAGAGGTCTTCTTTTTGAGTGAGCAGCACTTCTAATTTCTCTTGGCACTGCGCAATATGGTCAGAACTGGCGTCTTCCCTAAGTACCTCTTCCCTCATATGATATACTTTTAACGCCAAAATAGAAAGTCTGTCTACCGCCCATGCAGGGCTTTCTGTGTTAATGGTAGCAGCGGCTGTGGCAGCCACATCCTTGTACTTCTCATAGAAATAACTGTCTATATACTCTACTAAATCGGTGCGTTCTTGGTTGCTGGCGTCAATCTTTCTCTTTAACGCTAGGGCGCCTACTGGGTCTATAGCGGGATCTCTAATCAGGTCTTCGAAATGCCATTGAACAGTGTCTATCCAATTTTTTTTATACAACAAATGGGCAATTTCTTTGGTGTCGTGTGGGTTGTGGAATTCCTGATCTACACGATCTATAAGGTGGTATTTTTCTATGCTCTCGTTAAATATTTTCCAGGCAGTTGCAGCAAACATATTCTTGTGATTTTAGGCAAAGGTACCCATTTAATTTTGAACCAAATAAGCGATCAATCCCCAAAGTGGTGCGCTTAAAAAACCCCATAACAACAACTCTTTTTGCCAAATTTTAGGAAGTAATTCCGTGGTATTACTCCACAAAAAGGCCATGGGGAAAAAACCAAATAACAAGGCGCTGTAATCGTCAAAAGGAGAAAAAAGGTAAAGTAGCCCCCCTAAAAAACCGGTCAAAGTCAGTATGGCCAGGCTGTTTTTACGGCCCAAAGAAGCCACTTTTGCGCTGGCTTTCCTACTGTAATTCCACAACAACACCAAAGCGCCACTGCCGTAAAACACCATAATTAATGGGCTTATTTTAGCAGAAAACCCCTGGGGCTGATAATTGAAAAGGTAATGGGTCTTGAAAAAGGATTCAGGATTGCTTCTAATGACAAAGCCCCAAAGCAGTGCGGCATAGACCAAAATTGCCCATAAAATTAATGACCAATACCTCGGATTATTTTTGTCGTATATAAATATAACGGTCGGCAACAATAGGAAATAAAGCAAGGTCCAATCGTAAAAATAACTGGCCACTAAAAACCACAAACAAGCTTCAAATACTTTTTTTCTAGAGCGTTGCTTGGTCTTTAAGCTCAACAGCCTCCTAAGGCCTAAGAGCACAAAAAAATGGGCCAATAAAACCGCTGTATTCATGAAAATAGAGGAGAAAAAACCACAAAAAACCACAAAAAAGAATAAGGTATAGCTATGGGTGAGTACTAATTTGTTTCTCTTAAGAATAAAGTCAATTAAAAAGAGTACGGGAACCAAAATCCCTAAGGCTTTTAAGAAAAAACCTAGGTTTTTCATGAAATACGCCCCTATTCCCTGGTTGTCTTGAAGTCCAATACCTATAAACCCCTCGAACGAAAGAATATAAACAGCCAATAAAAAAGAAAGCAATAAAAAATTTACAGGCTTTGTTTTACTAAAAATGTGGCTTATCATGAGAAGATTTTATACTTTTGTGGCGCAAGAAGGTCTGTGATACACTTCTCAAGCATAAAGTTACGCTAAATATTAAAAATGATGGGTTTGTTTTTAAGGCCCACAATAAAATAAAATATTATGATGGTCTCTATTTTTAAAGCAATTGAAAGCCTTTTTTTAGATTATTTGTTTTTGCCATTTGACGCTTTACGCAGTATGGATAACTGGTGGGCTTCTAACGCTTTAAACTGGTTCTTCATGAGCATTGGCGCTGCAGCTATGATCTATTGGATGCTTCAGCTAAAAAGCTTTAATGATTCAGGAGAAGAAAATAAAGACGTTTCTGCGCATTCTTATATATAAGCCTCAGGGCTTGGTCCTAAAATTATATAAAAAAAGCCCGCTTACAGCGGGCTTTTTTTTATGGCTTTCCTGAAAATGTAACTTTCCTGAAAATCAGATTCATTGTTTAGGGCTTAATCCAAATTAGACTTAGTCTAGGTCAAAACCTAAGTCTTCTCTGTAATATATGTCTTTAAATGAAATGCCTTTTAATCGCTGGTAGGACTTAGAAAGGGCTTCTTTGTGATTGTCTCCAAAACTAGTTACGGCTAAGACCCTTCCTCCATTGGTTACAACGCTGCCGTTTTGAATTGTCGTTCCTGCATGAAAAACCAAGGAATCACTTGGCGTTTCTAAGCCTGAGATTTCATGGCCTTTTTCATAGGCCTCTGGGTATCCGCCAGCAACACTCATCACTGTTGTGGCTGTTCTTGGATCAATCTCTAATTGGATTTGATCCAATGTTTGGTTGGCTACTGCATTAAATACGGCAACCAAATCAATTTTAAGTCTAGGCAAGACCACCTCTGTTTCTGGATCTCCCAAACGTACATTATATTCTATAACAAATGGGTCTTCTCCCACTTTGATTAGACCAATAAAAATAAAACCTTTATAAGGCAGGCCATCCTTTTCAAGACCCTTAACAGTAGGTTCTACAACCCTTTTATGGATCTTATCCATAAAGGCGGCGTCTGCAAAAGGTACTGGAGAAATAGCCCCCATGCCACCNGTATTTAAACCGGTATCTCCTGCGCCAATTCTTTTGTAATCCTTGGCTGTAGGAAGTACTTTATAGTTTTTACCGTCTGTTAAAACAAAGCAAGACANTTCAATGCCNTCTAAAAACGCTTCTATCACTACTGTGGTACTCGCAGCNCCAAACTTAGCGTCTAATAGCATGCTTTTTAATTCTTTTTTNGCGGTCGCCAAGTCTTCTAGTATAAGNACGCCTTTTCCTGCCGCCAATCCGTCTGCTTTTAATACATANGGCGCTTTGAGTGTGTCTAAGAAAGCATAGCCCGCTGCCAAGTTTTCAGCTGTAAAAGCTTGGTAAGCAGCTGTTGGAATGCCGTGACGCATGAGAAATTGCTTGGCAAAATCTTTACTGCCTTCTAATGCTGCTGCGGCTTTCTGAGGGCCTATCACTGGAATATTTTCCAGGGCTGAATCTGCTAAAAAAAAGTCGTGTACTCCTAATACCAATGGGTCTTCTGGCCCCACTACCACCATTTGAATGTCATGGGCCAAAACGGCTTCCTTAATAGCTGGAAAATCAGTTACGCCAATGGTTAAATTGGTCGCTATAGAAGCCGTTCCAGCATTTCCAGGAGCTACAAACAACTGGGTTGGCGTACTGCTTTGTTTAAGCTTCCATGCGATGGTATGTTCACGCCCTCCGGCGCCTAGAATGAGAATATTCATGGGGGTAAAAATTTTTGTAAAAATACACTTTGTAAAAGAAACCCTTTGTTTCTCCTACAATTTATTTAAAATCTCTGTGTGCCTTAGCATTTAATTCTTCCGCAGGTAATGATTTAAAATAGTCAAAAACCTTGGCAATCCCTTCTTCTCTAGATACTTTCGGGGTCCAATCCAACACTTTTTTAGCCAGTGAAATATCTGGTTTTCGCTGAAGCGGGTCGTCCTGAGGCAGGGGCTTAAATACTATTTTTTGATCCGTTCCGCTGAGGCGTTGAATTTCCTGAGCAAATTCTAGAATAGTGGTTTCATTGGGGTTTCCAATATTGACAGGCTCAGCATAATCAGACATGAGCAAGCTGTAAATACCTGCTACCTGATCTGAAATATAACAAAACGACCTGGTCTGGCTTCCATCTCCAAATACGGTGAGGTCTTCTCCTCGGAGTACCTGTCCCATAAAAGCAGGGACTACCCTCCCATCATTGAGCCGCATTCTAGGACCGTAGGTGTTAAAGATTCTAACAATACGGGTCTCTAGTCCGTGAAAACGGTGGTAAGCCATGGTAATAGATTCCATAAAGCGTTTGGCCTCGTCATAGACGCCCCTTGGGCCTACAGGACTCACATTTCCGTTGTAGTCTTCTGTTTGTGGGTGTACCAAAGGGTCTCCGTACACTTCTGAGGTAGAAGCCACTAAAATTCGAGCGCCTTTCTCCTTGGCCAAGCCTAATAAATTATGGGTGCCCAAGGCCCCCACTTTCAGGGTTTCTATGGGAATTTTCAAATAGTCTATAGGACTTGCAGGAGAAGCGAAATGTAAGATATAATCCAAGGCGCCAGGCACGTGAAC
>JGI26080J50196_1001033_pt1 | contig 12480 bp, 13 predicted proteins | sample SaaInl0LU_22_DNA_FD_50196 | JGI IMG/M metagenome (IMG submission 50196)
TCTATTTTTGCATCAGGTGAGAGACAATAGGAGAGTCTAATAGTAAGACTTCATATCCTTTTGTTTTTGCCGCTGCAATATATGCGTGCTGGGCTTCTTTATCAGATGCGTACAAAAGAATTAATTTACCATCCTTATCTGTTTGAAGGTCTTTTAAAGTCTCTGTAATTCTTCAAAGGTAAAATACTTACCGTCTACCGTTGGATAAAGCGCAAATTTGTCTGCTTTGTCAAAGAACTTATCTTCAGAAAGCATTCCGTATTCTATAACAATTTTAATATCATTCCACTTTTCTTCAAAAGCTGCCCTGTCGTTTTTAAACAAACTACTCAGTTTGTCTCCTACTTTTTTGGTGATGTAGGTGGCAATTTTTTTAACTGCTCCGTCTGCTTGAAGATAAGACCTAGACACATTTAATGGAATATCTGGTGAGTCAATAACCCCTCTGAGCATGGTTAGGAATTCAGGTACAATCCCTTCTACATTATCTGTAACAAATACTTGGTTTTGATACAGTTGAATTTTGTCCTTTTGAACATTTAAATCGTTGGTTAGTTTTGGGAAATATAAAATTCCTGTGAGGTTAAATGGATAGTCTACGTTTAAGTGAATGTGAAACAGAGGTTCTTCGAACTGCATGGGATACAATTCTCTGTAGAAGCTTTTGTAGTCTTCATCATTTAAATCTGCAGGTGCTTTGGTCCATGCTGGATTTGGATTATTAATAATATTTTGCACTTCTTGAGTAGGTGCTGGATCTTCTTCCTTAGCGCCTTCTGGTTTGGGAAGGGTTTCCGTTTTAGTTCCAAAAACTATAGGAACAGGCATGAATTTATTGTACTTGTTTAATAATCCACTGATTTTACTATCTTCTAAGAATTCCAATGAATCCTCCGCTATATGAAGGATAATTTCTGTTCCCCTGTCTTTTTTGTCTGCAGCTTCCAAAGTGAAATTTGGAGACCCGTCACAGGTCCAATGTGCTGCAGGTTCATCTTTAAAACTTTTGGTGATTATTTCCACAGTATGAGCGACCATGAAGGCGGAATAAAATCCTAAACCAAAATGACCTATAATTCCAGCGTCTTTTCCAGCCTCTTTATATTTATCCAGAAATTCCTCTGCTCCTGAAAAGGCTACTTGATTTATGTATTTTTCTACCTCTTCAGAAGTCATACCAAGACCTTGGTCTGTAATGTGAATTTTTTTTCCTTCTTTATCAATTTTAATTTCAATCTGAGGATTTCCGTAGTCTACTTTAGCTTCACCTATAGCGGTAAGGTGTTTTAATTTAAGTGTAGCGTCTGTAGCATTAGAAATTAATTCTCTTAGAAAGATTTCGTGATCACTGTATAAAAACTTTTTAATCAGAGGGAAAATATTTTCCACTGATACATTAATCTTGCCTTGGGCCATAACTTATATTTTTTTAAAATTATATAAATAACTAAGCAATTAAAATACCAAGCCTTTGTTATATGACAAACTGACACAGCCACCGACACAATTACAGCCCCTTAAATGTTATGACTTTGTTAATTTTGTTTATTCATTTGCATTAATCATTAAACAATTAGTATATTTGTATCGGAGATGGGGAATACTTTGCTATGAAAAAGAAAAGATCAATATTCGCAACTCCTTATGTTTATTTATTGGTTAGGTTTGAAACGCACTTTATTAAAAGTGCGTTTCTTATTTAAAATCGTTTTATATTTAGTTTCATTTTTTTGTAATTTCACTTAAACAAAAAATTATCAATGGCCACGAAAAAAGTATCCCCTAAAAAAGTAAGTGTTTTAGACGCAGATCAGATTATTTCTGCCTATATGGAAGATGTGTTAAATCACGAAAAAAAACCAGCAACAGTATACGGTTTTTGTAAGGCCCATGGTTTTGAAGAAACCTCTTTTTATCAATTTTTTGGAAATATTGAAGCACTAGAAAAAGGGGTGTGGGAAGCTTTTTTCTCTCAAACCATGCGCCTACTTCAAAAGAACGAAGATTTTACCAATTCTTCTAGCAGAGAGAAAATGCTAGGATTCTTCTTCAGTTTTTTTGAATTACTTACTTTAAACAGATCTTATGTGTTGTTTACGCTTAAGTCAGACAAAAACATGCTTCATGGTTTAATGGCTTTAAAGGGCTTGCGAAATCATTTTAAATCCTTTACTAAAGACCTTATAGATCTTGATAATTCAAGTGCGCAATCAAAATTAACACAATTCCAACCAGCCATTTTTTCTGAGGCTGCCTGGGTACAACTTCTATTTATTATTAAATTTTGGATGGAGGACAGTTCTCCAGGTTTTGAAAAGACAGATATTCTGATAGAAAAGTCTATCAATACTGTTTTCGAAGTTTTTAATAATACGCCTCTTGAACAGGTATTTGACTTAGGTAAATTTTTATTTAAAGAACGCATGGCTTAGCCCAATAAATGAAAACATTAGACCATATTCCTACGGGCAAGATTGAAAGAGCCGCTACTTTAGTTAAAACGGGCATTAAGATTGGCGGTAATTACGCTAAGTACTACACCAAGAAAATGGTTTCACCTAGTTTAGACAAGGAGCAGCTAAACCAAGATAACGCAGAAGATATTTATGATGGATTAAAAGACCTTAAAGGGAGCGCGCTTAAGGTAGCTCAAATGCTAAGTATGGAAAAAAATCTACTTCCTAGGGCATTTGTAGAACAATTTTCTTTGGCGCAGTTTTCTGTGCCACCGCTTTCAGCTCCCCTAGTGAGGAAAGTATTTAAGAGGTACCAAGGCGCTTATCCAGAAGAGGTATACGATACTTTTTCCAAAGATTCTATTAATGCAGCGAGTATAGGTCAAGTACACAAAGCGACAAAAGATGGTAAAATACTCGCGGTGAAGATTCAATATCCTGGTGTTGCAGAGAGTGTGACATCTGATTTGGCACTTGTTAGGCCAGTGGCTTTGAGAATGTTCAATTTAAAAGGTCAAGATACCGACAAATATTTTAAAGAGGTAGAAGACAAACTTATCGAAGAAACCGACTATGTATTAGAGGTAACGCAAAGTCAAGAAATTTCCAAGGCTTGTAGTGCTATTGCAAATATTAATTTTCCGGAATACTATCCTTCTATGTCCAACAGTAGGATTATTACTATGGATTGGATTCAAGGAGAACATTTGAGCGAATATGTGGCCAAACCCTTTTCTGAGGTTCATGGAAATTTACTTGGACAGGCATTGTGGGACTTTTATATGTATCAGATTCACATGCTTAGAAAAGTTCACGCAGACCCTCACCCAGGAAATTTTCTCATTAGGCCCTCTAAAACTCAATTGGGGAATCCGGAATTAGTCGCGATTGATTTTGGTTGTATTAAATCCATTCCAGAAAATTTTTATGTGCCCTATTTTGAGCTGGCCAATGAAAAAAGTTTGAAAGACCCTATTTTCTTTATGGAAAAACTCAAAGCTTTGGAAATTATTACGCCATCTGACTCAAAGGAGGAAGTGGCATACTTTAAAGTACTTTTCCATGAAATGCTCAGTTTGTTTACAGCACCCTTTCACAAGGAGGTATTTGATTTTGGAGACCCTGTTTTTTGGGGTAATATTGCCTCATTGAGTGAACGTTACGCAAACGATCCAACCATTCGTAAAATGAATGGAAACAGGGGGTCTAAACATTTTTTATATATAAATAGAACCTTCTTTGGCTTGTTTAATTTATTGTTTGATCTAAAAGCTAAAGTATCTGTAAACAGCTATAAAGACTTGTCCTTAGCATAAAAGAATTCTTTCTATATTGCAGTCTCAAGAAACAATTTAAGATGACATACCATTCAAAAATTATTGGTTTAGGCCATTATGTACCCGAAAATATTGTGACAAACGATGATTTGTCTAAAGCACATTGACACCAATGACGCTTGGATTAAAGAACGTACGGGAATTGAAGAGAGAAGGCACGTAGTAAAAGGCTCAGGAGAGACCACCACTACTATGGGTGTAAAGGCCGCTCAGGTAGCTATAGAAAGGGCTGGTATAGACAAACAAGAAATAGATTTTATTGTTTTTGCCACACTAAGTCCAGATTATTATTTTCCAGGCCCTGGTGTACTAGGTTCAAAGAGATTTGGGTATAGATACAGTGGGTGCTTTGGATGTGAGAAACCAATGCTCTGGATTTGTATATGCGCTATCTGTCGCAGACCAATATGTGAAGTCCGGGATGTATAAAAATGTACTTGTTATTGGTTCAGAATTGCAGTCACATGGAATGGATATGACCACAAGAGGGAGGAATATATCTGTTATTTTTGGCGATGGAGCTGGAGCGGCTATAGTATCCAGAGAAGAAGATTTAACCAAAGGTATTTTGTCTACACACTTGCATTCTGAGGGAGAACATGCAGAGGCACTTTCATTATTAGCCCCAGGAATGGGTAGTAGGTGGGTGACAGATATCTTAGAGGATAATGATCCAGAAGACTTGTCTTATTACCCCTACATGGATGGCCAGTTTGTGTTTAAAAATGCTGTAGTGCGTTTTTCAGAAGTGATTAATGAAGGTCTCAAGGCAAATAACTTGACCAAAGAAGCTATTTCACTCTTGGTGCCCCACCAAGCAAACCTTAGAATTGCGCAATTTATTCAAAAGAAATTCGGCTTGTCTGATGATCAGGTGTTTAACAATATAATGAAATACGGAAATACAACTGCTGCATCTATTCCTATAGCGCTTACAGAAGCTTGGGAGCAAGGAAAGGTCAAAGAAGGAGATCTAGTAGTATTGGCTGCATTCGGTAGTGGATTTACCTGGGGCTCTGCGATTATTCGCTGGTAGCAGATGCACTTCTCAATTAAAACTATTATAGGTGCAATTTTTCTATAAAATAAGGGGCTAAGGCCTCTTTTTTTTGCTATTTTTTACGGATGAGGTACAATCCTAAAAAGGTGAGAAGCCCATTTAAAGGCAATAGTTCATACCCAATGATGTATCCATTTAACCAGGCAGCAGGTAGGTTGGCTATGACAATTATAAAAGACAGTACCACCAGAGCTACCACCCATACATATTGATCTTTAATCTGATGTTTGGTTAATACACCAAAGGCAAATAATCCTAATAATGGGCCATAAGTATAGGTGGCTACCGTGAGGAGTCCATCTATTATATTTTTATCCAACACGTATTTGAAACTTATGATTACTAAGACCAATAGCGCACTCATGCCTATATGTACTTTTTTTCTGGTGCTTTTTTGGGTGTTTGGCGCTTGCTTTTCAATACCCAAGAAGTCAATACAAAAAGAAGTGGTTAAAGAAGTTAAAGCAGAATCTGCACTGCTATAAGCTGCAGCAATGAGCCCTAGCATGAAAGTAATTCCNACCCAAATAGGTAGCCCACTGTTGAGGGCTATCTCTGGAAATAAAAGGTCTGTTTTTGGGCTACCGTCTAACAGTGGCATAGCTATATTAAAACGCTCTGCATAAATAAATAGCAAGGCCCCCAGAAGTAAGAAAATTAAATTTACGACCACGAGAACTAGGCTAAAGCTAATCATGTTTTTTTGCGCAGCGCCTATGTCTTTACAGCTCAAGTTTTTTTGCATCATATCTTGGTCTAGGCCTGTCATACAAACGGCAATAAATAGCCCGCCAAAAAAGGATTTTACAAGGTGATTTTTTTCATACAAAGTATCTGTTACCCAAAGCTCACTCAATGGAACTAAAGCTTCACTTGAGAGAAATTCTCCCATAGTCCAACCTAGTTTCTGATTGATAAAATAGATAGAAAATCCTACTGCCAATAGCATAAATAAGGTTTGTAGTGTGTCTGTCCATACGATTGTCTTAATACCTCCTCTAAAAGTATAGGCCCATATTAATAGTATGGATAGTATGACGGTAGCTTCAAAAGGAACTCCCCAACTGTCAAAAACAAATTGCTGTAAAACAATGGCTACTAAGAATAGTCTGAATGATGCCCCAAGGACCCTAGAGATAAAAAAGAAGAATGCGCCTGTTTTATAACTGACAACCCCAAATCGGGTATTTAAGTATTCGTAGATAGAGGTGAGATTAGCCCTGTAATAAATGGGCATTAATACAAATGCAATAATNAAATAACCCACCAGGTAACCAAAGACCACTTGCATATAGCTAAATCCTGTACTGGCAACCCAACCAGGAACTGAAATAAATGTNACTCCAGATAAAGAAGCACCTATCATACCAAAGGCAACTACATACCAAGGAGACTTTCCTCCAGCTTTAAAAAAATCATCATTGGAGTCATTTTTTGAGGTAGCAAAGGATATGCCCATCAAAATTAGGAAGTAAACACTGATCAGAACAACTATAGCAATTGGGCTCATTTGGATTGATTTTGCAGCCACAATATACACCAGTTTCTTTTAAATAGATAATGGCTTTTCATTGTAGGAAATTGTATTGGTGTAGAAAGTTAAAATTGCCGTGTTGGTGTGTGTTAAAAATTGTATTTTTATACCCATGGAATTTTCTTCAAAATTATTGGAAAATGCAGTAAATGAGATGNCTCAATTACCGGGTATTGGTAAGAGAACAGCGCTGCGTTTGGTATTGCATTTGCTCAGACAGGAAGCTTCGCAAACCACTGATTTAGCAGCTGCTTTAGTCCATTTGAAAACAGAGATTAAATACTGTTCTAATTGCTTTGGTATATCTGACACCAACCAATGTCATATTTGTGCCAATAGCAAAAGGGATCAGAGTTTGCTTTGTGTGGTAGAAGATATTAGAGATATAATGGCTATTGAAAACACCTCCCAATACAATGGTTTGTATTTTGTTCTAGGAGGTAAAATTTCACCTATGGAAGGTATTGGTCCTGGAGATTTAAACATTGCACCATTGGTGGAGAAGTTAAGAATGGGGACGGTCAAAGAAGTTATTTTTGCCATGAGCGCCTCTATGGAAGGAGATACGACCAACTTTTACATTTTTAAGCAAATTGAAGGTTTGGACATTAAGANATCGACCATAGCTCGAGGAATATCTGTAGGAGACGAATTGGAATATGCAGATGAGGTCACCCTTGGGAGGAGCATACTTCAGCGGATTCCATTTGAAAACGCATTAAAAGCATAGTAAATTAAGGTAAAGTCAGTAATGAAGACTTTTTTATGGTATTTTTGCAAAAAAACAAACAAATAAAGCACTATAATTATACATATGGCAAGATTTGAATTAAAACTGCCTCAGATGGGGGAAAGTGTTGCAGAAGCAACTCTGACTGCTTGGTTGAAAGATGTTGGTGATACAATTGAACAGGAAGAAGGGGTCCTGGAGATCGCTACTGATAAGGTAGATACAGAGGTTCCCAGTGAGGTTTCTGGAATACTTGTAGAAAAACTTTTTGAGGTAGACCAGGTGGTGCAAGTTGGTGCGGTGATTGCGGTGATAGAAACACAAGGCGAGTTGCCTGCATCGGCCAAAGGCCAAGAAGCTATTGTAGCAGAAAATCTTGACCTTAGTGATTTAGACCACTCTGGAGAAAACACAGAAACATTTGACGCTAAAATTACAGCAGAGGTACCTTACGTCCCAACAGCCTCTGAAGTGGTTACTCACGCTTCTAATGACAAGCGTTTTTATTCGCCCTTGGTTAAGAATATAGCCAAGCAAGAGGGATTGTCTCTTTTGGATTTGGCTCAAATCACGGGTTCTGGAAGTGAAGGTAGGGTGACTAAAAATGATATTTTATTGTTTGTAGCGTCACGAAAAACAACTACCACTGAAGCGGCTTCAAAAACAGTTTCTTTTGAACCATCAGCAGTTCATGCCAAAGTGTCTATTCCGTCTGGTGTGGATCATGCAGCCTCTGAAGTATTGGAAATGAGTAGGATGGGTAAACTCATCGCGCAGCATATGTTAGCTAGTGTTCAGACCTCTGCCCATGTGCAAAGTTTTATAGAGGTAGATGTAACTAAAATTGTGGCCTGGAGAAATAAAGTGAAGGATTTATTCGCCCAAAGAGAAGGAGAGAAATTTACATTCACCCCTATTTTTATGGAGGCCGTTGCAGTGGCTTTAAAAAAGCATCCAATGATGAATATTTCCTTAGAGGGAGACCAAATTATAAAGCATAAAAATATACATATAGGCATGGCTGCTGCCCTTCCAGACGGGAACCTGATTGTTCCTGTGATTAAACATGCAGACCAACTGAATATGACTGGAATGGCTAGGGTAGTGAATGACTTAGCGGCTAGAGCAAGAGACAATAAATTAAAGCCAGATGAAATTAAAGGAGGAACCTATACGGTCACTAATGTAGGATCCTTTGGCAGTGTATTTGGCACCCCAATCATCAACCAACCTCAAGTAGGTATTCTCGCTTTAGGTGCCATTAGAAAAGTGCCTGCTGTGATAGAAACTGCTGAGGGAGATTTTATTGGAATTCGCTCTAAAATGTTCTTGTCCCACTCCTATGACCATCGCGTGGTGAATGGAGCGCTAGGCGGAATGTTTATTAAAACAATCGCAGACTACCTAGAATCTTGGGATCCTAAAAGACCGGTATAATGAAAACGTTACTGACGCTTATATTTTTGTTTTTATCCCTGGGTTTAGTGGTGGCTCAAACTGCGGTTCAAAGCACTTCATTTGAAAAAAAGACTTTTCAGATGGGCACAGATCAAATGCCTTACGCCATATTGTTGCCGGATGATTATGACGCTTCTAAGTCCTATCCATTATTGCTTTTTCTGCATGGTGCTGGGGAAAGGGGTGCAGACAATGAAAGTCAATTAACCCACGGGGCATATCTTTTTACGACTAAGGCCTTTAGGAAAAAATTTCCAGCCATTGTACTTATGCCACAATGTGCAGTGGATGATTATTGGAGCAATGTAAAAAAAGAAGTGCCCCAAGGTGGTATGCCAAATTTTAGTTTTTATAAAAAAGGGGCTCCTACAAAAGCCATGATTTTATTGGAAGGCCTACTAGATGAGGTGATTCAAAATTATTCTTTAGACAAAAACCGCCTGTATGTAGGAGGTCTTTCTATGGGAGGCATGGGAACCTTTGAATTGATCAAACGCAATCCTAGACTGTTTGCAGCAGCATTTCCTATCTGCGGAGGTGCCGCACCCAAAACCCTTAGAAAATACAAAAGACCGTCTTGGTGGGTGTTCCATGGCAATGCAGATCCTGTAGTTCCCGCAAGCTTTTCTACACAAATGGTGAAGAAATTTAAAAAGCGTGGCTTTGATGTGCGTTATACCCTTTATGAAGGGGTTGGCCACAACAGTTGGGACTTGGCGTTTAAAGAACCTGGATTATTTCCATGGTTGTTTTCAAATACCAAATAAAGCACTCAAGAGGGTTAGGAGGTAGGGGGTGTATATCTTATCTTTGATTATGGAAAAGACACAACTTAAACTACATAGACCCATTTGTTTTTTTGATCTTGAAACTACAGGAATAAACGTAGCCAAGGATAGGATTGTAGAAATTGCCGTGCTTAAAGTATTTCCCAATGGAAATAAAGAGAGTAAAACTTGGTTGGTCAATCCTGAAATGCCTATTCCTAAGGAAGTAATTGCGGTACATGGTATTACAGATGAAAAAGTAGCGAATGAACCCAATTTTAAGACCCTTGCGCCTCAGGTATATGCACTTATTAAAGATGCTGACTTAGGGGGCTTTAATTCCGATAGGTTCGACATCCCTTTGCTGGCAGAGGAGATGCTGAGGGCAGGAATAGATTTTGATATGAAGAATAAGGTTTCTGTAGATGTACAAACCATTTTTCATAAGATGGAGAAAAGAACATTAGGAGCTGCCTATCAGTTTTATTGCCAAAAAGAATTAGAGAACGCACACGCTGCTGCTGCAGATACATTGGCTACCTATGAGGTGTTGTTGGCGCAATTAGATCGCTATGATTCCTTAGAGAATGAAGTGAAATGGCTTTCTGAATTTTCTAGTAGAAAGAAATCTTTGGATTTTGCAGGCTTTATTATAGAAGATAAAAATGGTGAAGCCATATTTTCCTTTGGAAAGCACAAGTATAAAAAAGTAACAAAAGTCTTAGAAGATGAACCTGGTTATTACAGTTGGATCATGCAGGCAGATTTTCCATTATACACTAAAAAAGTACTTACCCAGATTAGGCTTTCTGGTTTAAACAATGCTATATAAATAACATCAGATGAAAATAATATGTATTGGTCGCAATTATCAAGACCATATTTCTGAACTTTCCAACCAAAGGCCTACAGCGCCAGTGGTCTTTATTAAACCCGATTCTGCGGTATTGCCTAAAGAACAGGATTTTTATATACCAGATTTTTCTTCAGACATTCATTATGAGGTAGAAGTTTTGGTGAAAATTAAGAAGGTAGGAAAACACATTAGCCCAGAATTTGCACATTTGTATTTCGATGAGGTAGGTCTTGGTATTGATTTTACAGCCAGGGACCTACAAGAGGAGCTCAAATCTAAAGGCTTGCCTTGGGAGAAGTGTAAGGGCTTTGACGGATCTGCTGTGATTGGTGAGTGGTTGCCTGCCAAAGCGCTTCCTGCGTTAAACAGTCTTGCTTTTTCACTACAACAAAATGGGAAAACGGTGCAACAGAGCAATACAAGAGAAATGTTGTGGTCTATTGAGGAGCTGTTGTCTTATGTCTCTACTTTTTTCACCTTAAAAAAGGGCGATATTATATTTACAGGTACCCCAGCAGGGGTTGGACCTATTTCAAAAGGAGACAGCTTAGAAGGTTTTTTAGAAGGACAATCTATGTTTAAAATTGGCGTTAAGTAATCAAGAACAATTCAAAAAGAGATATGAAGTACGACTTAGCTAGATTAGAAGCTTTGGCAGGGGGATAAGGACTTCATAGTGAAAGTGTTGAAGGTTTTTATTGTAGAGGTTAGTGCAGATATTCAGAAAATGCAAGATGCTTTTAAAGTAGATGAAATGTTAGAAATATCAAAATTGGCCCACAAAATAAAGCCAAATCTAATTTTGCTTGGCNTGGATCAGGCAGCGTCGCTATGTATGCGCATTGAAAAGAATAGATTAACACCAATGCCAGTGGCTACTTTAATTAAACAGTTANACGACCTTCAGGCTTCAGTGGCTGAAGTGGTAGGNGTANTAAAAAGNGATTTNTCCTTAGTATGAATGCAAAAATAATNACCATTGGAGATGAAATTCTCATTGGTCAAATTGTAGACACCAACGCCACCTATATGGCGCAAGAGCTTAATAAAATAGGGGTNAGTGTAGTAGAAATGCTCAGTATTCAAGACCAGGCAGCGGCTATTTTAACTGCTTTAGAGGGCGCACAAAATAAGGTAGATTTGGTACTTATTACAGGTGGACTAGGCCCCACAAAAGACGACATCACTAAGGCAACAATGTGCACTTATTTTGAAGATCACTTGGAAGAAAACCCTGTTGTACTGGCACATATTAAGATGCTTTTTGAAAAGTATATTTCTACCAAAATGAATGACAGTAATCTCACCCAGGCTTTGCTTCCGTCTAAAGCCATTCCTTTAAAAAACAATTATGGTACTGCGCCAGGAATGTGGGTGCAAAAAGGACAGACTGTTTTTGTTTTTATGCCAGGTGTCCCCTTTGAGATGAAAGCCATCCTGTCTGAATCGGTTCTTCCAAAAATAGTTTCCGACTTCAAAAGGCCCCATATTATTCACAAGACCATCCAAACCTATGGTGTTGGAGAGTCTGCTATAGCAGAAGATATCTCTGTATGGGCAGACGCCTTACCACCTCATATTAAGTTGGCATATTTGCCAAGCTTGGGAAAGGTGCGCTTGAGGTTGTCGGCCGTAGGCCCAGATAAAGAAATTTTAGAGAAAGAAGTAAACGACCAGGTCCAGTTGCTCATGCCNTTGNTNGGAGANATTGTCTACGGTATAGAGTCTGAAGATATTTTAGAAGTGATTGTGGCTAAGTTGCTCACCCAAAAAAAGAGAACGCTTTCGGTAGCAGAAAGTTGTACTGGAGGAAAATTAGCGGCTGCTTTTACGGCTATTCCTGGAGCGTCTGCATATTTTAAAGGGGGTGTAGTTGCTTATGAAACAGCACAAAAATCTAATCTTTTAGGCGTAAGTAAATCGCTCATTGAGCAGCATTCTGTGGTGAGTAAGGAGGTGGCTTCTGCCATGGCTTTAGGTGTTCAAAAACTAATGGGTTCTGATTTTGCCATAGCCACTACTGGGAACGCAGGACCTACCAAAGGAGATTCAGAGGCCCCTTTGGGAACAGTTTGCATAGCCATTGCCCATCCTAAAGGGGTGTATTCGGAAATTTTCTCCATGGGGAACCATCGGGAACGCATTGTTCAGAAGACTATTAACAAGGCTTTAGCGCTTTTGCAAAAAGAAATTATAAAATTCTAAAAAAGATTTTTGTAAGAGAGATAAAAAAGATATAAATTTGCAGCCTGTTTAAAATAACTCATAAAGAAGCGAAATGT
>JGI26080J50196_1001036_pt1 | contig 12443 bp, 10 predicted proteins | sample SaaInl0LU_22_DNA_FD_50196 | JGI IMG/M metagenome (IMG submission 50196)
ATTCTTCTAATGCTGCTTGAAAAGCGTGTAATTCTGTTGGACAAACAAATGTGAAGTCTTTTGGGTACCAGAATAATAAAACTTTCTTTTTATTGTTTATTGCTTCTTCTAATACATTTAATTTAAATGTATCTCCCATTTCATTCATTGCGTCTACATTTAAATTTGGGAATTTTTTACCAACTGCTGTTGCCATTTTAATTATTTTTAAATTAATATTTATTTTCTTTCACAAAGATAAAAATGATAATAGAAAATGTAAAAAATAGAAATGGAATGTTCTTATCTTGTTATAAGAATAAACTATAACGAAGTATAATTAAAATAGATTTATCCTATTTACTAGCAAATAATTTCACATCCTTTTCAGAAACTTTTTTTTCGCCCAAAATAATTAAACGCTCTATTACATTTCTTAATTCTCTAATATTTCCAGTCCAATCATACTCTTGTAAGAGTTTAATTGCTTCTTTAGAGAACTCTTTTTTAGGTGTACCTTGTGCATCTGATATTTTTTTGGCGAAGAAATCTACCAATAATGGGATGTCTTCTCTTCTATCATTTAATGCTGGAACTTTTATTAAAATTACAGCTAATCTGTGATATAAATCTTCTCTAAAACGACCTTTTGCTATTTCTTCTTTTAAATTTTTATTAGTGGCAGCTACTACCCTAACATTTACTTTAATGTCTTTATCTGAGCCTACTCTAGATATTTTGTTTTCTTGCAAAGCACGTAATACTTTTGCTTGTGCAGAAAGACTCATGTCTCCTATTTCGTCTAAAAAAATTGTTCCTCCATTTGCAGCTTCAAATTTTCCTGCCCTGTCTTTGTTTGCGCCTGTAAAAGATCCTTTTACGTGTCCAAAAAGTTCGCTTTCTATTAATTCTGAGGGAATTGCAGCACAATTTACCTCTATGATTGGAGCTTTTACTCTTTCTGATTTTTCGTGCAACCAATGTGCTACTAACTCTTTACCTGTTCCATTGGGTCCTGTAATTAATACTCTAGCATCTGTAGCAGCAACTTTTTCTATAATTTCTTTAATATGAGTAATAGCATTACTCTCACCAATCATCTCATAATTTTTGCTAACTTTTATCTTTAACCTTTTATTTTCTACAACTAATGTTTTCTTTTCTAAGGCATTTCTAACAGTATTTAGCAATCTATTTAAATCTGGTGGCTTAGAAATATAATCAAAAGCTCCTAAACGCATTGTGTTTACAGCTGTATCTAAATCTCCATGACCAGAAATCATTACAATAGGTGTTTCTGGCTTTATTTTTTTTGTCTTTTCTAACACCTCAACACCATCCATTTTTGGCATTTTAATATCACATAAAACCAAATCGTAATCGTTGTTTTTTATCATTTCTATACCCAACAAACCATCTTCTGCTTCTTCTACTTTATAGGTATCGTTTTCTTCTGATATAATTTTTACAAGCACCCTTCTAATAGCTGCTTCGTCTTCAATAATTAAAATCTTACTCATTTTTTATATTTAAATGTGTTTTTAAGCTTTTGACACTTTATTAAAGAAATGCACATCTCTTTGTGGAAAAGGAATTGTAATTCCATTTTCTCTAAATACTTTATCTATTTCAAAACGTAAATCGCTTTGCACAAATCTTGCTTCAAAACTGTTATTTAAAGAAAAAACCAATCTGAAATTTAAAGAACTGTCTGCAAAATCTGTAAACAAAACAATTGGTTCTGGTATTTTTAAAATTTTATCATGTTTTTTTGCAACTTCTATTAATAATGTTTTTACCAAAGCGACATCACTTCCATAAGCAACACCCATATTTACAACTTCTCTTGTTTCTGTGCCATTCTCTGTCCAATTAAACAAAATATTTGTAAGATATAAGTGGTTTGGAATTACCAAAACCTTGTTATCTATAGTAACCGCTCTTGTGGTTCTTAGTCTAATATCTAAAACCCTACCTACTTTACCTTCTAACTCAATAATATCTCCTACATGCACAGATTGATCTACCAAAATAAAAATTCCAGAAATAATATCTTGAAATAAGGTTTGTAATGCCAAACCAACACCAATTAGTAATGCGGCTGATGCTGCAAAAACTGCAGTAACATTAACACCAGAGGTGTGCATACCTATTAAAAAAATAACTAAAAACACAAACCACCTTATGTAGCTAAAAACGGTTACAAATTTTTGCTTATCGTTTACAGGTAATTTTTTTGTTAGAAATTTTCTAACAAATTTTAGAATTACAGAGGTTAAAATTAAAGCAATAGCAATAAGAAGGAGCCCTTTTACAGAAATACTAATCTCTTTTGTAAAAGTAAAAGTATAATCTAAAACAGCGTTTGCTTCTTCTACAATAGTATCTTTAACATAGTTCATTTCATCTTGCATGTATGAGTCTTTTAACCGTTTGTATAAATCTTTGGATGTTAGTTTTTTAACATAGTTTAAATACCAACTCTATTTTTTTTGCTACCAACCAAACCATAAACACAAAAGTTGCTAAAAAAAATATCGAAATTAATAGTCCGTAAACACTTTCTTTAAATATATGAATAAAAACGTCTTTTAACGCTGCAAAATCTCCATACTTTTTATAACATTATTTATTTCTTATAAGTTACTCATTTTTATTTTTTGAGATAGTTGATCTAAGCAAACTATACAAACTTACATATTTATATGTACTTGAAACAATTTTATAGAGACTTAAAAGATTAAAAATTTTGTTAAATTTACTATGCATGCATAACTTTTTTGCAATTTATTATGCATGCATAATAAATTTTTATATATTTGATGGAATGAATAAAGATAAAACTATAGATCATCAATTAAGAGCAACATGGCAAGCTGTTGCTAAGATGTATAATGAGCAGGCTTTGGCACATAACAGTACAATGGCTACTGCTTTTGTATTATTAAATATAGATAAAGAAAAAGGCACACCTTCTACATCTTTAGGACCTTTAATGGGTATGGAGCCCACAAGTCTTTCTAGAATTCTAAAAAACATGGAAGATAAAGGAGCTATTTCTAGAGAAAAAAATCCAGAAGATGGTAGAAGTGTCATTATAAAATTAACAGATTATGGTAGAGAAATGCGAAAGATTTCTAAAGGCCACGTAATTAAGTTTAACGAAACAATTATTAATAATGTTTCAGAAAAAGATCTAGAAGGTTTTTTTAATGTAACATCCACTATTAATAACTTAATTTCAGGAAAAAAAATTTTTACTGATCTTAATAAAAAAGCGGTTTAAAAAATAAACAAATGACTAGAAGAATTAAAAAAGTAGCAATTATTGGTTCTGGAATTATGGGAAGTGGGATTGCCTGTCATTTTGCAAATATTGGCGTAGAAGTTCTACTGTTGGATATTATTTCAAGAGAATTAAGCGACAAGGAAAAAGCAAAAGGACTCACCTTAGAAGACAAAGTTGTAAGAAATCGTCTGGTAAATGACGCGCTAACTGCTTCCCTAAAATCCAAACCATCACCAATTTACAATCAAAAATTTGCAAACAGAATTAGCACTGGTAATTTAGAAGACGATATTGCAAAAGTTGCAGATGCAGATTGGATTATAGAAGTGGTGGTGGAAAGGCTAGACATCAAAAAAACAGTTTTTGAAAAATTAGAAAAATACAGAACTCCTGGTACTATTATTTCTTCTAACACATCTGGTATTCCTATTCAATTTATGAATGAAGGAAGAAGTGAAGATTTTCAGAAACACTTTGCTGTAACACACTTTTTTAATCCTCCAAGATATTTAAAACTTTTTGAAGTAGTACCTGGACCAGGTTGTAAACAAGAGATTACAGATTTCTTAATGATGTATGGTGAAAAGTTTTTAGGAAAAACATCGGTTTTAGCTAAAGACACGCCTGCTTTTATTGGAAATAGAATTGGAATTTTTGGAATTCAATCACTATTTCATCAAGTAAAAGAATTAGGTTTAACAGTAGAAGAAGTTGATAAATTAACGGGGCCAGTTATTGGTCGTCCAAAATCGGCAACATTTAGAACTGTAGATGTAGTTGGTTTAGATACATTGGTTCATGTTGCTAATGGTATTTATGAAAACTGTCCAGATGATGAAGCACATTTGTTGTTTAAACTGCCAGATTTCATCAATACAATGATGGAAAATAAATGGTTGGGTAGCAAAACAAGACAAGGCTTTTACAAAAAAATTAAAAATGATGCTGGTAAAAGTGAAATTCTAACTTTAGATTTAGATACGATGGAATATCGTTCTAAAAAACGTGCAAAATTTGCCACTTTAGAACTAACAAAAACTATAGACAAACCTATTGATCGTTTTAAAATTCTAGTAGGTGGTAAAGACAAAGCTGGTAAATTCTATAGAAAGAATTTTGCAGCAATGTTTGCCTATGTGCAAAATAGAATTCCAGAAATTTCTGATGAATTATATAGAATTGATGATGCCATGAAAGCTGGTTTTGGGTGGGAAAATGGGCCATTTGAAATTTGGGATGCTGTGGGTGTAGAAAAAGGTATCGAATTAATGAAAGCAGAAGGTGCAGAACCTGCAACTTGGGTAACAGAAATGTTAGCAAGTGGTTCAAAATCTTTCTATTCTGTAAAAGAAGGTGCTACTTATTATTATGATANTCCTTCGAAATCTCAAACAAAAAAACCAGGTCAAGATGGTTTTATCATCTTANATAATATTAGAAAATCGAACGAGGTTTTTAAAAATTCTGGAGTAGTTATAGAAGACATAGGAGATGGAATTTTAAATGTAGAATTCCAATCTAAAATGAATACGATTGGCGGTGATGTTTTAGCAGGAATCAATAAAGGAATTGATTTGGCAGAAAAAGATTTTCAAGGATTGGTTGTTGGTAACCAAGCAGCAAACTTTTCTGTTGGTGCCAATATTGGTATGATTTTTATGATGGCAGTAGAGCAGGAATATGATGAGTTAAATTATGCCATTAAATATTTCCAAGACACAATGATGCGTATGCGTTATTCATCAATACCAACAATTTCTGCTCCTCATGGAATGGCTTTAGGTGGTGGTTGCGAAATTTCTTTACACGCAGATAAAGTGGTTGCGGCAGCAGAAACCTATATGGGTCTAGTAGAATTTGGNGTTGGTGTAATTCCTGGCGGTGGTGGCTCTAAAGAAATGGCATTAAGAGCATCAGATTCTTTTAATAAAGGCGATGTTGAGCTAAATATATTACAAGAAAACTTTTTAACTATTGGGATGGCAAAAGTATCTACCTCTGGTTACGAAGCGTTCGATTTGGGATTATTGCAAAAAGGAAAAGATGCAATTGTTATTAATAAAGACAGACAAATTGCAACCGCAAAAGCACACGCAAAATTAATGGCAGAAAGTGGGTATACACAACCTGTAAAACGTAAAGATGTAAAAGTATTAGGTAAACAAGCCTTAGGCATGTTCTTAGTTGGTACAGATTCTATGGAACATTCTAAATACATTTCAGAACACGACCAAAAAATAGCCAATAAATTAGCATACGTAATGGCTGGTGGCGATTTGTCTGAACCTACACTGGTTTCTGAACAGTATTTATTAGACATTGAAAGAGAAGCATTTTTATCATTATGTACAGAACGTAAAACCTTAGAACGTATTCAGCATATGTTAAAAACTGGTAAACCGTTGAGAAACTAAATAAAAGAGTATAGAGTAGAGAGAATTAAGTACTAAGACTCTTATAAAGAATAAATAGTTAAATCTAAAAATCTTAATACTTAATACTAACAATCTTAATACCTAAATAGAATGCACAGATTTGAAGAATTGAAAATATGGCAAAAAGCGATCGACATTACTGAAAAATGTTACATAGCTACCGAAAATTTTCCTAAGGAAGAAAAATACGGTTTAACGTCACAACTTAGAAGAAGTGCTGTGTCAATTCCTTCAAATATTTCAGAAATAGCAGTTAGAAATACAAATGGAGAATTTAGACAGTTTTTAGGAATTGCGAATGGTTCTTCTTATGAATTATTAACACAATTATATTTATCAAAAAGATTAAATTTAATTAATGAAGAAAATGTAAGACCTATTATAAATGAAGTACTTGAAGTTACGAGAATGAATTTTTCTCTTCAAAAATCACTTACTAAGTCTTAATTCTTAATACTAAAATCTTAATACATTATGAGCAAACAAGCTTACATAGTAAAAGCATATAGAACTGCAGTTGGTAAAGCTCCAAAAGGTGTTTTCCGATTTAAACGTGCAGATGAGTTGGGGGCAGAAACCATTCAACATATGATGAAAGAATTACCAAATTTAGACGTAAAACGTATAGATGATGTAATTGTTGGAAACGCAATGCCAGAAGGTTCTCAAGGATTAAATATGGCTCGTTTTATTTCTTTAATAGGATTAAATTCTGTAGATGTTCCTGGAGTAACTGTAAACCGTTTTTGTTCTTCTGGACTGGAAACAATTGCCATGGCCGCTGCTAAAATTAATGCAGGAATGGCAAGTTGTATCATTGCAGGTGGTGCAGAAAGCATGAGCTCTGTGCCTATGACAGGTTTTAAACCAGAATTAAACTATGACACCATTAAAGACGGCCATGCAGATTATTACTGGGGAATGGGAAATACTGCAGAAGCAGTTGCTAATCAATTTAAAGTTTCTAGAGAAGACCAAGATGAATTTGCCTATAATTCTCACATGAAAGCCTTAAAAGCACAGGCAGAAAACCGTTTTCAAGATCAAATTGTTCCTATTGAAGTAGAACAAACTTACTTAGATGAAAATGGCAAAAAAACAACTAAAAAATATACAGTTACAAAAGATGAAGGCCCAAGAGCAGGAACATCTACAGCTGTTTTAAATAAATTAAGACCTGTTTTTGCTGCTAATGGAAGTGTAACTGCAGGAAATTCATCACAAATGAGTGATGGCGCTGCTTTTGTAATGGTGATGAGCGAAGAAATGGTAAAAGAATTAAATATAGAACCTATTGCAAGAGTTGTAAATTATGCTGCTGCTGGTGTAGAACCTAGAATTATGGGTATTGGTCCTGTAGCTGCAATTCCAAAAGCTTTAAAACAGGCTGGTTTGCAACAAAAAGATATTGAGTTAATAGAATTAAATGAAGCTTTTGCATCACAATCTTTAGCTGTTATGCGTAAATTAGATTTAAATCAAGACATTGTAAATGTAAATGGTGGGGCAATTGCATTAGGACATCCTTTAGGTTGTACAGGTGCAAAACTATCTGTGCAATTATTTGATGAAATGCGCAAACGCACTATGAAAAATAAATACGGAATGGTAACAATGTGTGTAGGAACTGGACAAGGTGCAGCAGGTATATTTGAGTTTCTCTCTTAATTAAAAGAATATAGAAAAAAGAGAAAAGAAGAAAGAAAATGTGCGCTAAACAAAGACATAATTATAAAAATTTGAAGATTTGGAAACTCGGATTAGAGATAACAAATGATATTTCAGATATTTTATTAAATTTTCCTAAGCACGAAAGGTATGATTTAAGTTCACAAATAAGTAGATGTTCTGTGTCAATGCCAAGTAATATTGCTGAAGGTTCTTCTAGAACTGACAAATCTTTTAAATATTACCTTGATATTTCTCTTGGCTCTTCTTTTGAATTAGGCACACAATTATTAGTTGCAAATTATAGAAAATATATTAATAACGAAGAATTAAAAAAAAATAGAAGACAAAATAGAAGAATTTCAAAGAATGACAATGGGCTTTCAAAATAGCCTACAATAAAGGTCTTTTTTCTATTTTCTTTCTTCTAAAATCTAAAAAAAAATAAAAATGGCAGAACTATTAAGAGGTGGACAGTTTTTAGTAAAAGAAACTAACTGCGAAAATGTATTTACTCCAGAAGATTTTACTGAGGAGCAACAAATGATGAANGAAGCTGTAACGGAATTTAATGACAGAGAAATTATTCCNCATAAAAATAGGTTTGAAGCAAAAGATTATGCTCTTACTGAAGAAGTAATGCGTAAAGCTGGTGAGTTAGGTTTTTTAGGTGTTGCTGTACCAGAACAATACGGTGGTTTAGGTATGGGCTTTGTTTCTACATTATTAACTTGTGATTATATTTCTAGTGGAACTGGCTCTTTTAGTACCGCTTTTGGTGCGCATACAGGAATTGGAACAATGCCAATTACCTTGTATGGTACAGAAGAACAAAAACAAAAATATGTACCCAAATTAGCTACTGGAGAGTGGTTTGGAGCTTATTGTTTAACAGAACCTGGTGCAGGATCTGATGCAAATTCTGGGAAAACAACTGCAGAACTTTCTGCTGATGGAAAATCGTATAAAATTAATGGACAAAAAATGTGGATTTCTAATGCAGGTTTTTGTCGATTAATGATTGTTTTTGCAAGAATAGAAAATGATAAAAATATTACTGGTTTTATTGTAGAATATGATAAAAACAACCCTAACGGAATTACATTAGGTGAAGAAGAACATAAATTAGGTATTAGAGCATCCTCTACAAGACAAGTATTTTTTAACGATACGGTAGTACCTGCAGAAAACATGTTAGCAGGACGTGGAGAAGGTTTTAAAATTGCCATGAACGCCTTAAATGTAGGACGTATAAAATTAGCAGGGGCTTGCTTAGACTCACAAAGAAGAATTGTTTCTCATGCTGTTAATTATGCTAACGAGCGTAAACAATTTAAAACCCCTATTGCAGATTTTGGCGCAATTAAAGTAAAGTTAGCAGAAATGGCAACCAATACATATGTTGGTGAGTCTGCAACTTATAGAGCATCAAAAGATATCGAAGATAGAATTGCTTTAAGAGTAGAAGCTGGTAATAGCCATCAAGAAGCAGAATTAAAAGGTGTAGAAGAATATGCCATAGAATGCTCTATTTTAAAAGTAGCTGTTTCAGAAGATGTACAAAATTGTGCAGACGAAGGAATTCAGATTTTTGGTGGTATGGGCTTTTCTGAAGAAACACCCATGGAAGCTGCTTGGAGAGATGCAAGAATTGCACGTATTTATGAAGGCACAAACGAAATTAATAGAATGCTTTGCGTAGGAATGTTGATTAAAAAAGCAATGAAAGGTCATGTAGATTTATTAGGTCCTGCAACTGCTGTTGCAGATGAACTAATGGGCATACCATCTTTTGATACACCAGATTATTCTGAATTGTTTGCAGAAGAAAAAGAAATAATTGCAAAATTAAAGAAAACATTTTTAATGGTTGCTGGGTCTGCAATTCAAAAATTTGGAACAGAATTAGAACAACACCAACAATTATTAATTGCAGCTGCAGATATTTTAATAGAAATTTATATGGCAGAATCTGCAATTTTAAGAACTGAGAAAAACGCGAAACGTTTTGGAGAGGATTCTCAATCTATACAAATTGCAATGTCTAAATTATACTTATATCATGCAGTAGATAAAATTGAAGAAAAAGGTAAAGAAAGTATTATTTCTTTTGCTGAAGGTGATGAGCAACGCATGTTATTAATGGGCTTAAAGCGTTTTACTAAATATGCTAACTATCCAGATATTGTAGATTTACGTAACGAAATTGCAGAAAAAGTAAAAGCAGAAAACAAATATTGCTTTTAATAAAAATATGTAAAAACTTCTTAAAAATACGTTTTTAAGAATTAGTTGTTTGTTTAAAAAAGCCCCTCTTAATTGAGGGTCTTTTTTTATATAATTATGTAAATTCGTAATAAAATAAAGTTAAAATAAAAACTACTATGAAAAAAGCCATCCCAATAATTACCAGTTTATTATTTATATTTTGTTCTCTTGTTGATGGCAAAAAAACGGTTACAAATACAAACCAAAAACTTAAACCCACTAAAAAACATCCTAAGTTTAGTGAATATTGGTATGCAGGTAAAGCAGAAATTACTTCTTACAAACTTACTCAAAACAGGTATGGAGAACTCCATCAAGGTACTGCTGTAAATATTTTTGTAACCGAAGATTTTTTACCAGAAAAACAAGTAAAAGCAGATAATCAAAACAAAAAAAATGTTCCTGTTTTAAAACTAAATAGCACTAAAAAATTTACGACGGGTATTTATCCTTATTCATTAATGACAAGCATCTTTACTCCTATTGATATCAATAAAAAAACGATTAAAATTTCATTTTCATCACAAGAATGGTGTGGTAATACTTTTATGCAATTAAACAATAGAGAAAAATTTAAAATTGATTTCTTTTCTTATTTTGAAAGTAATGCAGATAGAAAAGTTTCATTAGAAAAAAATGCATTAGAAAACGAACTTTGGAATCAATTAAGAATAAACCCAAAAAGCATTACAAAAGGGAAGTATAAAGTAATTCCTTCTTTTGAATATCTGGCTCTAAACCATCAAAAAATAAAAGCGTATGATGCTGAAATTAATTTAATCGAAAAAGGAGAATTTATAAATTTTTCTGTGTATTATCCAATATTAAAAAGAAAACTGACTATTAAATTGACTAAAGATTTTCCATATACAATTGAAAGTTGGGAAGAAATAACGACCAATAGAGGAAAGACTTTGACTACTAAAGCAGAAAAAATAAATACCATAAAATCTGCTTATTGGACTAAAAATGGTGCAACAGATACTAAAGAAAGAAAAGAATTGGGGTTATAATTTTATAAAATTTACAATGGTCCAGATAACGATGCTTCTGTTATTGTAAAAACGACCACAAACTTACTGATACATTTAAAAACATTCACCAACAATTATACATAGAAGCTGTAAAATTCATTATAAAAGCTATATAAAAATACCACGCCGTTTTAGAATCGTTTTTTTCTTATTAAAGAAAGAAAATAAAACATGAAAGAAACAGTTAATCACTTTTTTTATCAATACTTTTGCACGCAATTTTTAAATTTAAAAATGAAACGCATAAAAGAATATAAAAAACTATTTAAGATTGATGGTACTATCAATTTAAAAGAGTTAAAAACTACTTATAGAAGTTTGGTTAAAGAATATCATCCTGATAAATTTTTAGACGAAGACAAAAAACTAGAAGCAGAAGAAATTAGTACAAAAATTATTGATGGTTATCACTTTTTAGTTAGTATTGCTCCAGAAACTAAAGAAGCAAATTTAGACGCTTACAAAAAAACAATTACCGAGTTTCAAGTTGCAGATTGGCGCCACAAAAGCATGTTACTAGAAGTTACTTTTACAGATGGTAATACCTATGAGTATTTTGGAGTCAATAAAATTTTGTTTGGTAAATTTATCAATGCTAAATCGGTGAACAACTTTGGAAAACGTAACATTTTTAACAAGTTTACGTACAGAAAATCGATGAAAGCAGCTGTAAACGCTTAATTATCTGTCCATTTAGAAAATAAAACTATTTTAGATCCCTGCCTTTGCAGTAATGACAACAAAAAAAAGAGATTACAAACTGGTAATCTCTTTTTTTATCAATTTATTGTAGAAACTATTCTAAAGCTCCTAAGTAACGTTCTGCATCTAAAGCAGCCATACAACCTGTACCTGCAGCAGTTACTGCTTGTCTGTATTCTTTATCTTGTATATCTCCAGCAGCAAAAACACCCGGTAAATTTGTTTTGGTTGTTTTGCCTTTGGTAATTAAATAACCTGTTTCATCCATATCTAAAACACCTTTAAATAAATCTGAATTTGGTTTATGTCCAATAGCAATAAAAACACCTGTTACAGGTATTTCACGCTTTTCTTTGGTTTGATTATGTATTGCTCTTACACCTGTAACCACATTATCACCTAAAACCTCATCTATTTCTGTGTTATACAACACTTCTATATTTTCTGTTTTATTAACTCTGTGTTGCATAGCTTTAGAGGCTCTCATATAATCTTTACGAACCAACATAGTTACTTTGCTACAAATATTTGCTAAATAGGTAGCTTCTTCTGCAGCAGTGTCTCCTGCTCCAACAACCACTACATCTTGTCCTTTATAGAAAAAACCATCGCAAGTTGCACATGCAGAAACACCTCCACCAATTAAACGTTGTTCACTTTCTATTCCTAAATATTTTGCTGTAGCTCCTGTAGATATAATTACAGTTTGGGCTTCTATGTGTTTAGATTCATCCACAATTATTTTATGAACTCCGCCAACTTTATCACTCAAATCTACTTTGGTAACCATTCCAAAACGAACTTCTGTACCAAAACGCTCTGCTTGATGTTTTAAATCTTCCATCATTGCAGGTCCATCCGTACCATCTTTATAACCAGGAAAATTATCTACCTCTGTAGTAGTGGTTAATTGTCCACCCATTTGCATACCTGTGTACATTACAGGTTTCATATCTGCTCTAGCTGCATAAATTGCTGCAGTATAACCTGCAGGACCAGAACCAATAATTAAACATTTAATTTTTTCGATATTTTCTGACATAATTTGATTTGAAAAATTTAGGTAAC
>JGI26080J50196_1001038_pt1 | contig 12441 bp, 11 predicted proteins | sample SaaInl0LU_22_DNA_FD_50196 | JGI IMG/M metagenome (IMG submission 50196)
AAGGTGTTTGGAAATCTGGACCGGGCAGAGGCCGGGTGCGACCAAAAGGGCGTCAGCTCGACGATTTGGCATGGTCACAGGTGCAAGACTTGCTGGGGCAACGGCCGCGTCGGCGCGATCTTCTGATCGAATTTTTACACCTTATTCAAGATGCTTATGGCCATCTCTCGGCGGCGCATTTGCGCGCTTTGGCCGAAGAAATGCGTTTGAGCCAGGCTGAGGTCTATGAGGTTGCGACGTTCTATGCGCATTTTGATGTGGTCAAAGAGGGGGAAACCCCACCGCCGGCCTTGACCGTGCGGGTCTGCGACAGCTTGTCGTGCGAATTGGCCGGGGCGGCTCAATTGCAAGAGGCTTTGCAGCAGGGGTTAGATCCCAAATCTGTGCGGGTTGTTCGCGCGCCCTGCATGGGGCGCTGTGATACCGCCCCGGTGCTTGAGTTGGGCCACCATCACATTGATCATGCAACGCCCGAAAAGGTTTTGGCAGCAATTTCCGCCGGCCATACCCATGCTGAGATTCCCGATTATGAAGACCTCGCGACCTATCGTTCTGCCGGTGGCTATGCGCGGCTTGAAGAGCTGCGCGCCGGTGGTGATTGGCAAGAGGTCCAGGCGCAGATAAAGCAAAGCGGTCTGCGCGGTTTGGGTGGTGCGGGGTTTCCATCTGGCACAAAATGGGGCTTCGTGCGCAGCAATGCGGGGCCGCGCTATTTGGCGGTGAATGGAGATGAGGGCGAGCCTGGAACGTTCAAGGATCGCTACTATCTCGAGCGCACACCGCATCTGTTTCTCGAAGGCATGTTGATTGCCGCCTGGGCCGTCGAGGCGGAAACCTGTTTTATATACATGCGCGACGAATACCCGGCGGTTCTGCACATTCTGGCCCAAGAGATTGCGGCTTTGGAAGCGGCGGGGCTCGTGCCTGCGGGCTATATTGATCTGCGGCGCGGGGCTGGGGCCTATATCTGCGGTGAAGAAAGCGCGATGATCGAAAGCATTGAAGGCAAGCGCGGCTTGCCGCGCCATCGCCCTCCCTTTGTGGCGGCGGTGGGGATCCACAATCGCCCTACTTTGGTGCATAATGTTGAAACTTTGCTCTGGGTTGCGCGCGTGGTGCGCGAAGGGCCGGAGTGCCTGAACGCGGTGGAACACAATGGCCGGACAGGTCTGCGCAGTTACTCGGTTTCTGGTCGCGTGAAAAACCCCGGTGTGCATCTGTTGCCTGCGGGATCCACGATTACCGATATCATTGCCGCCTGTGGCGGGATGTTGGAGGGCCATATCTTTTCAGCTTACCAACCTGGTGGCCCGTCTTCAGGGCTTCTGCCGGCATCCATCCATGACGTGCCCTTAGATTTTGACACATTGCAGCCGCTTGGAACCTTCATTGGTTCGGCCGCTGTGGTGGTTCTGTCGGATCAGGACAGCCCTCGGGCTGCGGCCTTGAATATGTTGCGATTCTTTGAGGACGAAAGCTGTGGTCAGTGCACCCCTTGCAGGGTTGGCTGTGAAAAGGCGGTAAAATTGATGCAGGCAGAGACCTGGGATCAGCCGCTTTTAGAGGATTTGACCACGGCGATGGTGGAGGCTTCGATCTGCGGGCTTGGGCAAGCGGCGCCCAATCCGATCAAATCGGTCATCAAATATTTCCCAAGCGAAATTTAGCGCGCGGCTGCCATTGGCATTGCCGGGGGCTAGGATTACATTCGCGTCACCGTTTGCGGCGACTTTGAAGCCCGCGGCGAACAATGGAGCGTGTTGATGTCCTTTTTTGGTAAGTTGAAATCCAAACTTTTTAAATCCTCTGCCAAGCTTGAAGAGGGTCTGGATGCGATTGTCCAAGAAGATATTGCGCCCGAGGAGGAGCCTTCAGCTCCGGCCATCACGGATGCGGCCGCGCAGGTGGCGCAGCCCGAGGTTTTGCGCGCGCCCGACCCTGTAGGAGACAGCCCGCTAGAGCAAAAGCGCGTGCAGGTGGCGCCGCCAGAAGCAGAGGCCGAGCCAGGCGTCAGCGCGCCAAAGGTCGCGATTGACCCTTTGGAGGTGGACACAAAGCCGGTGGATCCCTTGCCCCAGAAAACTGGNGTTTTCGGGCGTGCGCCGCGCCGCGTGCTGGATGATGATATGCTTGAACAGCTCGAAGAGCTGTTGATCTCCTCGGATATGGGGGTGGATACGGCTGTGCGTATCACTGCGAATTTGGCCGAAGGGCGTTTTGGTCGGAAACTCTCCACGGCGGAAATCAAATCAGCCTTGGCCGAAGAAATTGCCCGCGTGATGGAACCTGTGGCCCGGCCCTTGCCGATTTATAATAAGAAACCACAGGTGATTTTGGTGGTGGGTGTGAACGGTTCGGGGAAAACCACCACGATCGGCAAGCTCGCGAGCCAGTTTAAGAAGGCTGGGAAATCTGTTGTAATCGCGGCTGGCGATACGTTTCGCGCAGCCGCGGTGGGGCAATTGCAAGTTTGGGGGGAGCGGGCCGGGGTGCCGGTGATGACCGCAGCTGAGGGGTCTGATCCGGCAAGCCTGGCCTTTGACGCCATGACGCAGGCGGAAAAAGATGGCGCGGACCTGTTGATGATTGATACGGCGGGACGGTTGCAAAACCGGGCAGATTTGATGGAGGAATTGTCTAAAATCATTCGTGTGATCCGCAAGAAAGATCCTGATGCACCGCACAACACGGTCTTGGTCCTCGATGCGACGACCGGGCAAAATGCGGTCAACCAAGTGGAAGTTTTTCGCAAAATGGCGGATGTCACGGGCCTGGTGATGACCAAATTGGACGGCACCGCCAAGGGCGGGGTGTTGGTCTCTCTCGCGGATAAATTTGCTTTGCCTATTCACGCCATTGGCGTGGGTGAACAGATAGATGATCTTGACGCTTTTGATCCTCAGGAATTTGCTGCGGCCTTGACCGGGGTCTCTGCGTGACCGAGTGGATCCTTGCGATTGAAGGCAGTCACACGGGCCGATTGGTCGCTATGCTTTTGGCGCTCTTGGCCGCTGTGTTGCACGCGGTCTTTGCCGCGATGCAAAAGGGGAGAATTGACCCCTGGGTGATGCGCGGGGCTATGGATGCCAGCTACGGTTTGATGGCCTTGCCTTTTGCTCTGTTCGTGGTGCCCTGGCCAGAGGCGCATTTATGGCCAATTTTGGCAGGGGCATGGGCGATCCACACTGTTTATAAAGTCTTGCAGGCCATGGCCTTCACCCGTGGCGCCTATACGGTTGTTTATCCCGTGGTGCGCGGATCGGGGCCGTTTTTTACGGTGATTGGGGCATACTTATTGTTTGGCGAAGTGTTCACTGTTGGGCAATGGCTGGGGGTGGCTGTGCTTCTGTGCGGGATTTTTGGCCTGGCTGTGTATAATATGCGCACGGTGACACTGGAGCGCGAGACATTGGGTCTGGCCTTGGTGCTGGCGCTCTTCACAGGGTTTTTTGTGGCGTTTTATACGACCTATGACGCCTATGGCATCCGAGCTGCGGCGGATCCGTTTACCTTTCTGGCCTGGTTCTTTGTGATTGATTCTTGGAGCATGCCGATTGTGGCACTGGCCCATGCACGGCGCAAAGGCATTGCCTTGGCGCGGCAGGGCCTCATGTGGCGCGCGCCGATTGGGGGATTGGTGGCGATGGCCTCCTTTGGCGCGATCTTATTGGCCACGCGATTGGATAAGGTTGGCGAAGCGGCTGTGCTGCGCGAGACCTCGACCATTTTTGCCGCTCTCATTGGCTGGTTGTTTTTGAAAGAGACCGTCGGGCCGCGCCGTTTGGCTTTAATGGCTTTGATTGCGCTGGGCGCTGTGATAGTTGAATTTGCGGGATAAAAGGAAGGCCTAATTATGTCTGACGAAAATTTACCAAAATGGGTGAAGCCGCTTTTAGAGTTTGGGCCGGTACTGGCCTTTTTTGTCGCCTATCTGAAGATGAAGGGCACGAGCTATACCCTCGGCGGGTCTGATTATGATGGGTTCATCTTGGTTACGGCGCTGTTTGTCCCGTTGCTTTTGCTGTGCACAGCGATTTTGTGGAAGCTGACGGGGAAAATCTCTCCTATGCAGATCATGACGGCGCTTTTGGTGACCGTCTTTGGCGGGTTAACGGTTTGGCTGAATGACCCGCAATTTATAAAAATGAAACCGACGCTGATCTATCTTATTTTTGCAGGGCTTTTGGGATTTGGATTGCTACGCGGGCAATCTTATCTCCGGTTGGTGATGCAGGACGCGCTGCCGATGCAGGCTGAGGGCTGGATGATTTTGACACGCCGGTTCACAGCGGTGTTTTTTGGATTGGCTCTGCTCAATGAGGTGATCTGGAGGTTCTTTTCGACGGAGACTTGGGTGTATTTTAAAACCTTTGGCCTAACGGCGGTGTTATTTGGCTTTTTTATGAGTCAAGCGCCGCTCTTGGCAAAATATGCGCTGGAAAAAGATGACTGACCGGGCGTGACCGCGCGGTGCGGCTGCGCCGCATTATCTTTTTCCTTTCGCCTGCCTCCGGCAGGCTCAAGGCGCGGGACAGGGTGGTTATTTTGCTTTGAAGAGCTGATCTAAGCTGTCTTTGTCGCTTGGTTTCGGAGTCACCCGCAGGTCCAAATGCAACCCATGGCCAGCAGTAACGCCGCGGCGCGCGGCGCAGGCTTGCAGCCAGCGGGCCATATGCGGTTTATCCTCGAGTGTCTGTTTTTGGCCCTCCCATAGGGACGCCCAGGGCCAGATCGCCATGTCGGCGATTGAGAAAAAATCACCTGCCACATAGTCGTTCTGCTCCAGCTGGGTGTTGAGCACCCTATACAGCCGGGCGGTTTCTTGGGTGTATCTGTCTTTGGCGTAGGTCAAATCCTCACCCATAAGCGGGGCGTATTTGTTGAAGTGGTGATTTTGCCCTGCCATGGGGCCAAGCCCACCCATTTGCCACATCAGCCATTGATCGACGGCCAGCTGGTCGCGATAGGTTGTGCCATAGAATGTCCCTGTCTTGCGCGCCAGGTATTGCAAGATGGCGCCGCTTTCAAAGAGGGCGAGCGGCGCGCCGTCGGGGCCGTCATGATCGACAATAGCAGGCATGCGGTTGTTGGGCGAGATTTTCAAGAAATTGGGATTGAATTGCTCACCTTTGCCGATGTTCACCAGCTGCGTGGTGTAGGGAAGGTTCATTTCCTCAAGCGCAATTGCGATTTTCCATCCATTCGGTGTGGGCCAGTAGTAAAAATCGATCATCGCACCTGTCCTATTGCCGCTTTGGGCCAGTATTCGGGCTATCGCTTTGAGCGCAAGGGGCAAATGGGCGATTTTGAGTGTTGACCCTCTTGGGTTGGGTCATTATTTGTGACGCGTGGCGATTTGTTACCGGATTGCGGGCCACGTTAAATAAGCTGCTAAAAGGGTTTGGGATATGACAGAGACCCCGCCTTTCACCGGTGGGTTTTTTTGTGCCTTTAAGGAGGGTCAAATGACACGCGATAAACGTACACTCGCGGTGCATGCCGGCACCCGGCGCTCGCAGTTTTCTGAAATGTCTGAAGCAATTTATATGACACAGGGCTTTGCCTATGCCTCTGCCGAGGCGGCGGAGGCGCGGTTTGAGCAGGCCGGGACGGATGAATTTATTTATGCCAGATATGGCAATCCCACTGTGCGGATGTTTGAGGAGCGGATCGCCGCTTTGGAGGGTGCCGAAGATGGGTTTGCCACGGCCAGTGGTATGGCGGCGGTGCATGGGGCTTTGGCCGCAATGACGAAAGCCGGTGATCATGTGGTGGCGGCGCGGGCGCTGTTTGGCTCTTGTCTTTACGTTTTAGAAGATGTTTTGGCGCGCTTTGGCGTGCAGGTGACTTTGGTGGATGGTTTGGATATGCAGGCTTGGGCTGAGGCGATTACGCCCCAGACAAGGCTGGTATTCTTTGAGAGTATTTCCAATCCGACCCTGGAGGTGATTGATATCGCGCAGGTCTCTGCGCTCGCCCATGCGGTGGGCGCTTATGTGGTGGTGGATAATGTGTTTTCAACACCCGTTTACTCAAAGGCAATCGAATTGGGCGTTGATGTGGTGATCTATTCTGCCACCAAACACATCGACGGGCAGGGACGTGGCTTGGGCGGGGTGATTCTGGGAACGAAAGATGTCATTCGCGGCATCATAGAGCCATTTATGAAGCATACGGGCGGCGCGATGAGCCCCTTTAACGCTTGGATGATGGTGAAAAGTTTGGAAACTCTGGAGCTGCGTGTGCGTGCACAGGTTGAGACGGCCAATGCATTGGCAGAGGCTTTGCTGCACCGGAAAGATCTCGAGCGTGTGATTTATCCTGGCTTGAAAACCCATCCGCAGTTTGCTCTGACGCAGGCGCAAATGGGCGCGGGCGGGACAGTGATGGCTTTGGATGTTGGCAGCAAGGAACGCGCGTTTCGGTTTATGAATGCTTTGGAGATCATCCTTATTTCCAACAACCTAGGGGATTCGAAGTCAATTATCACCCATCCCGCGACCACAACACATCAGCGCTTGCCGCAGGCGCAAAAAGACCTGCTGGGCATCACGTCAGGATTGTTGCGGTTCTCGGTCGGGCTGGAGAGTGCGCGGGATCTTGAAGCGGATCTTATGGCGGCGCTGGATGCAGCGGGCGTTGAGGCATAATCGGTTCAGGGCGCTTGAAATTCCTCTATCCAAGCTAACTTGCATAGAAAGAAGTTGAAATCCTGCCCGATGATCCCCAAAATAACAGGGATTAGGCCCGCACCTTTGAAAGGGGAAATTGCCGTGAATATTCACCTTCCATCCATGGATGACGCCGCATCGAATGTGGACTGTTCAGATGAAACGCAAGACCTGAGCCGTGATTATGCGCAGGATTTTGTGGCGGATGCCGACTACATCCGCACCCTGCCTGATCTACAAAACGGCCCGACCTCGTTGATCCGCGGCGCGCAAAAATTCATCCAACACGTGGGGATTTCCAATTTCCGTTTGCCGATCCGGTTTCAAACGCGGGACTCTGATCCTTTGGTATTGGAGGCCTCAGTCACTGGCTCGGTTTCTTTGGATGCAGAGAAAAAGGGTATTAATATGTCGCGCATTATGCGCACATTTTATCGCCAGGCAGAGGAGACCTTCAGCTTCGATGTGATGGCGCGCACGCTGGATGATTACAAAGCTGACTTAGAGAGTTTTGATGCACGGCTGCAAATGCGCCTGTCTTTTCCGATGCAGGTGCAAAGCCTGCGCAGCGGGTTGAGTGGCTTTCAATATTACAACATTGCTTTGGAAGTTGTGGAGCGCGCGGGGCAGCGTCACAAGATTGTGCATCTCGATTACGTCTATTCGTCCACCTGCCCGTGCTCGTTGGAGTTGTCCGAGCACGCGCGCCGTGAGCGCGGGCAGTTGGCCACGCCGCATTCGCAGCGGTCTGTGGCGCGGATCTCCGTCGTATTGGCAGAGGGGCAGCCGCGCCTTTGGTTTGAAGATTTGGTCGAACTGTGCCGCAAGGCCGTGGCAACAGAGACACAGGTCATGGTCAAACGTGAAGATGAGCAGGCCTTTGCGGAGTTAAACGCGGCCAATCCGATTTTTGTCGAAGATGCCGCTCGGCTGTTTTGTGAGCAATTACAAAGTGACCCGCGCATTGGCGATTTCCGCGTGATCGCCAGCCATCAAGAAAGCCTGCACAGCCATGATGCTATTTCTGTTCTGACCGAAGGTGCAACTTTTGCGCAAACCAGTATGGATCCAAGCACATTTGCAAACCTCTTTCACGTTGGCTGATTGCTTGACTTGCGGGGCATTCATTGCCATCGCTTAACGCATGTTTGATGTGCGCCCCGTCTTCAATGTGATCGGTTTGCTGGTGAGTTGCTTAGGGCTTACTATGATGTTTCCCATGGCCTTGGATATGTCTCGAGGCAATGGGCATGCGGGCGTTTTTTTGGAATCTGCTCTGATCACCTGTTTGACTGGCAGCATGATGTATTTGGCGACGCGCCGAGAGGCGGCGCGGGGTCTCACCCTACAACAGACATTTTTGCTGACCTCAGGGGTTTGGCTGGCCCTGCCGATTTTTGGTGCCTTGCCCTTTGCCTTGGGGGCAACGGACTCGAGTTTTACCGATGCGTTTTTTGAAGCCATGTCCGGGCTGACCACCACAGGTGCGACGGTGATTTCAGGTTTGGATTACCTGCCCGATGGCCTCTTGCTCTGGCGCTCGATCCTGCAATGGTTGGGCGGGATTGGGATTATTGTTGTGGCTATGGTGTTTTTGCCGGAGCTGCGCGTGGGCGGGATGCAAATCTTTAAATCAGAGGGCTTTGACACCTTCGGTAAAATTTTGCCCCGCGCAACGGAAATCGCCGCGCAAGTTGCTTGGCTCTATGTCGGGCTCACGGGGGCCTGTGCGGTGATCTACATCGCAACGGGTATGCGCAGTTTTGATGCGGTGCTGCATGCGATGACCACCATCGCGACGGGGGGATTTTCGACCTATGACAGCTCTTTTGTGAAATTTGGCGCCTCAACGGAATATGCCGCTGTGGTGTTCATGTGTTTGGCGGCCCTGCCTTTCGTGCGCTATGTGCAGCTGATCAACGGGGCACCTGGCTCGTTGTTTCAGGATTCTCAAGTGCGCGTATTTTTCATCGTGCTTTTGGTGACTGTTGGGTTCTTAACTCTGGTGTTGTGGCAGGGGTATCAATTTTCGGGTGAATTGGGCTTTCGAAAAGCGCTCTTTAATGTGGTGTCGATCACCACCGGGACGGGATACGCCAGCGCCGATTACAGCAGCTGGGGCCCGGTGGCCCTGGTGGTGTTTTTCTATGCCGGGCTTGTGGGGGGGTGCGCGGGGTCAACGTCTTGCTCAGTCAAAGTGTTTCGCTATCAACTATTGGTCTCAGCCATTCACATGCAGCTGCGCAAAATTCACAGTCCGAGCGGCGTCTTTAATCTGCGGTATCAGGGCCGGATCGTGGGGACGGACGTTATCAATTCGGTGATTTCTTTCTTTGTGATATTCTTCGTCTCGCTTGGGGTCTCGGCGATGGCATTGGCGCTGACGGGGCTTGATTTGCTCACAGCCTTCTCTGGCGCGGCGGCGGCTCTGGCCAATATTGGGCCGGGCTTGGGAGAGGTGATTGGCCCATCGGGCAATTACAGCACATTAAGCGATAGCGCAAAATGGATTTTGGCTTTCACAATGTTGCTTGGACGGTTGGAGCTTTTGGCCGTCTATACATTATTCACACTTAGATTCTGGAGGAATTAATGCCGGAGATGAAACCGCTAGGGGCACAGATTTCACATATGTTGAAAGATCGCGGTGTGAACGTCATTTTTGGAATTCCCGGCGTGCATAATCAAGAAATGTACCGCGGTATTGAAGAGGCTGGCATTCGCCACATTTTGGCGCGCCATGAGCAGGGCGCGGGCTTTATGGCTGATGGCTATGCGCGGGCCAGTGGCAAGCCGGGGGTGGCCTATGTCATTACCGGACCGGGTTTGTGCAATATCATGACGGCGATGGGACAGGCCTATTCGGATTCCGTGTCAATGTTGGTGCTGTCGAGCTGTTTGGATGAAACCGCGGCCCGGCGCGGGCAGTTGCATCAAATGTTGGACCAAGAGGCGGCAGCCGGGAGCGTTTGCGATTGGTCCTATCAGGCCAATAGCGCAGAGGCGGCCTATGATCTGATTGACCGCGCCATGCTTGAGTTTGAAACCCATCGTCCGCGCAGTAAGCATATTCAAGTGCCCATTGCGCAGTTGGAAGGGCAGGCGGACACCTGCGCCGCGCCGGCGGGCGGGGCTTGCTGATGGGCTGGGAGCTTGTTCTGTGGATTTGCGCCCCCTTGCCGNGGCNCTGTCTGCGGCCTCAAAACCGCTATTTGTCATCGGCGGCGGGGCTGCCAAAGCGGGCGCGGATCTTGCTGCGGTGCTTGAGACTTGCGGGGCGGCATGTTTCGAGACCTATGCGGGGCGCGGTGTTGTGCCTTGGGATTATCCTCTTAATTTTGGGGCGGCATTGGCCCGGCCCAGCTCAGCGCAAATTGTGGCGCAAGCAGATTGCGTGGTCGCCATTGGGACCGAGTTGGCGGAGGTGGATTTATGGCGTGCGCATCTGGGGCATAGCTGCCCGCTTTACCGGATTGATATCGACCCGGAGTGTCTTGCGGATATGCAGCGCGCAGAGATGGCGATCCTTGCGCGGGCCGAAGAGGCTATGGCCAGCCTAAGGCCCTTGATGGCGGCCTCTGCGTCGCAATGGCAAGCAAGATCGGTGGCGCATCAACGCGGGCTTTGGCAGGGTGAAACTGAAGCAGAACGCCCTGGGATCATTGCGATCGTTGAAGCCTTGCGGGCCGTTGTTCCTGATGATGCGATGATTTATTCTGATATGACGCAGTTTACCTATGTGGCCAATGAAGTGTGGCCGATGACACGGGCCAAACATTGGCACCATCCCTCAGGTTTTGGCACGTTGGGCTATGCACTGCCGGCGGCCATTGGTGGAGCCGTGGCGCGGCCTGGAAAACCGACGCTGGCGATTGCGGGGGATTATGGGTTTCAGTATTCTGTGCAAGAGCTCGGCACGGCCGTTGAGCTTGGCCAGGCTTTACCAATTATCCTATGGGACAACGGCAAGTTGAAGGAAATTGAAGACAGTATGCGCAGCGCCCAGATCGCCCCCAATGCGGTCATTGCGAAAAACCCAAATTTTCTGGAACTGGCGCGGGCCTACGGGGCGGATGCATCTGCACCAGAGACATTGGCGCAGATGCAAGAGGCGGTGACGGCGGCCTTCAAAGCGGATCGCCCCAAGTTGATCTACCTGTCGCCAAATATTTTATCGTGACACCAGCAGAGGGCGCATTGCGGGTCGACTTTGTGACCGGCGCTGTGGCGCACCGGCTGCGCTTTGGTGGTGGGCGCGGCCAGGATTTGGCCAAGGCCATGGGCCTGCGCGCTGGCAAAACGCCAAAAATTGTCGATGCCACAGCGGGCCTGGGCCGCGATTCATTTCTCCTGGCCTCGCTGGGGGCGGAGGTGACGATGATTGAACGCTCTGACGTCATGCATGGCTTGCTGCAAGACGGCATGGCGCGGGCGCGGCAGGAGGGGGGTGTCTTTGGCGAAATTCTTTCGCGGATGACTCTTTTGCATGGGGATGCGAAAGTGCTTTTGCCAGATCTGGACGCAGAGGCGATATTGATTGATCCTATGCATCCGCCGCGAAAAAATTCGGCCTTGGTCAAACGTGAGCTGCGCCAAGTGCGCGAGATCGTCGGCACCGATGAAGATTGTGAAGCGTTGATGCAGGTGGCCTTGCGGCATGCCCGCCAGCGGGTGGTGCTGAAATGGCCGGCCAAAGCCGCCCCGATGCCTGGGATCAAACCCTGCTCGCATCAGATTTTGGGAAAATCCACGCGCTATGACGTGTTCATGTGCAGTATAGGCTGTGAAGGCCCTGCCGTTTGACCTTGCTGTGACAATGTGGCTTTCTGCGCAAAGGTAATCATTGAATGAGTAGGGCGGTCATATGACATTTGTTGTAGTTTTGAAATTCTTTCACTTTCTAGGGCTATTTTTGGCTGGCGGATTGGGCGTTGCCAATAGTCTTTTGATGAAGGAGCATCAATTGGCGCAAGAAGCCCCCTCTGCTGCGACGCAAAAAACAATGGGGAAGTTGGCGCGGATCGGCTTGGTGGCGATGGTCTTGCTCTGGGGAACAGGGTTTGCTTTGGCCTATCGTGTCTACGGAGGCATGAACCTTGGGCTGGCTTTCAATATTAAACTTCTAGGGGCGACCGCTTTGCTGGGGGTGGTGGTCTTTATGAATTTCTATCCGGCAGCGATGGCCAAGAAAGGCCAGGCCCCTAATCCTAAGCTGATGAAGATCATGCCTATGGTGGCGCGCAGTGCGTTGGTTTTGGTCCTGGTGGGAATCGCNGTGACCACGACAGTCTAGCCGCGCTGTTCGGCCCAAGGCGGAAATCACACGACTCATGGANCAAGATCGGCGATGCGCGCCTTGATCTCGGCNTCCAAAGAACGCCGCCGACCTCCAAAGGTTGCCTTGAGCCATGCNGCCNGATCGATTGTTACGCTGGCCCTTGGTTTTCGGTTCAAATATTGCGCAGTTTCCCAAAAATTCGCCAAAATTGCGGGAAATGAAAAAAATGAAAGAAAGATGAAAATAGCTCTTGCGACTCTCAGCGGGGAACCTTAAACCCACCTTTACCGAAGGCGCTGAGCGACAAAGGGGCGAACGACGGGTCAATCAGACTACGGTTCGGAAGACGAAAACCGATATAGGAACGATCATTTTGCGCATATTGTTATTGCGTAATTTGGCCTTTTTTGTGTCACGTTATTTGAAATTTTGGTATCTGAAGAGATATGTGGGCGGTTTGGTTCATTCGATGAACAAACAACTGCATATCGA
>JGI26080J50196_1001039_pt1 | contig 12437 bp, 10 predicted proteins | sample SaaInl0LU_22_DNA_FD_50196 | JGI IMG/M metagenome (IMG submission 50196)
CGGCAGCCCGAATGTTTTCAATTAGTTCGCTGTTGTATTCGCGGTCTAGCACTGCAACCACCACTTCACCAACCGGCTTATTTGCCGCTTTGGCATACTCCCTGATGTTCTCACCAATTGGTTGCCTGATGTCGATAACACCGACTGCGGCGGGACCTGCAACCAGCTTGTTCATTTTGAACACTGCTGAGGCATCGAGCATTGAGCCGCGGTCGGCAACTGCGATGACCGAGATTGCATTCTGGCGCCCGGCAGCAGTCAGGCTGGTGCCATCGATTGGGTCAACCGCAATGTCGACCTTTGGACCAAGCCCGGTTCCCACCTTCTCGCCATTGAACAGCATTGGGGCATCGTCCTTTTCGCCCTCACCGATGACTACCAGACCTTCGAAGTTCACGGTTCCAAGAAATGCCCGCATGGCATCAACCGCAGCACCATCGGCTGCATTCTTGTCACCGTGACCAATAAATGGATAGGCGCGAATGGCTGCAGCCTCAGTGGCTCTGACTAGCTCCATGGCTAGGTTGCGATCTGGGTGGAGTACTGGGTTGGTCTCTGCAGTCATAACTATGAAGATACTGGGCGAAACTTACGCTGTTGCAGTTTTTGCAGAAATTGAAAGAAGGTGCAGCATTTTGCATCATGGCTGGGTGCGTCTAAGGATACCTAGGCGTCGGTCAACGAAAAGCTCGATGGTGCGTTGATCAGTGCCTCGAATGGGAGCTCGGCAGCCCCAAGGACTAGTAGGTTCGAACCAAGCGCGCCCTTACGAACAACAACCCGCTCGGATGCAGCAGCAAGTGAACCCTTCTTCAGCTGGGTAATCAGATTCTCCGGGGCAAAATCAAACAGCGAAGTCAAGAATCCACCCAACACCACAACCTCCGGGTTGAAGATGTTGACCAGGGTGCTGATGCCATCTGCCAGTGAGTCGATTTGGTCCTCAATTAGGCGCTTGGCTTTTGTGGACTCGGTGGACCTGATCTCGGCATCGAGTTCTTCATCGGTCGCTACATAAAGCTTGAACATGTCAAGCAGGTCGTTTCTTCGAACCAGGGCCTCTAGGGTTCCGGGGAACCCTGAATAGTCGACTTGCTTGGAGCTGGAGACGCGAATGTGACCAAGCTCTCCGGCATAGCCGGCAGCGCCGCTGACGGTTCTTCCGTCACTAATCACTCCACCACCAATACCGCCGGAACCTGCAAACAGGAACACGGCATCATTGATGCCCTTGGCCGCGCCAAAGCGCGCCTCCGCAACACAGCCGAGGCTGGCGTCATTTCCCAAATAAACCGGCAGGCCAGTTTCTTGGCTAAGCGCGGCAGCGAATGCTGATTCCACCCAGCCCAGTTGCGGAGCAAACCTGATCACACCATCGGAACTGCGAACCTGACCCGGAACCGATACCCCAACCCCGACGATCCGGGTTCCAGGTTCGAGCTCCTTGCGCATCTTGGCGATCATTTCGGAGGCCACGGCAATTGCATTGTCTGCGGTCGGGTGGGAGCGCATCAACCTGCGCTCCTTGGTAACCACTCGCCCGGACAGTGCAACAGCAGAGACGGTGGTGGCATCAATTTCAGGGTTCACGGAAAAAGCAACGATGTTGTCGGTTGCGGTAACCGCCAATGAGGGGCGGCCCACTCCAGTGGACGCAGCCGTTTCCTTTTCCACCAGTAGTCCAAGTTCTGCAAGTTCAGACACCAGGTCAGAAACAGTGGAGCGGTTGAGGCCGGTAGTGGCAGTGATTTTGGATCTAAGAATTGTTCCCTGCAGATGGACGAGCCTGAGCACTGTGGAGAGGTTGTGCTGCCGGACGCTCTCGCCACTTTGCCCCTTGTGGGCGGGCGCAGGCTTGTCAGCAGTCATGGTGAATTTCTCCTTCTACACCAGTAAAGATACTTGTTGTTTAAAACAACAAATACATAACGTTACTTATTCGTTAGCTAAAACAAGATGTTTCTGTTTGCAATAATTTGTTGTGTAATACAACATAATAAGCGAGTCCAATTCGGACCTATTCGGGGGGAGCCCTCTCGGGTAATGAATATCAAAATGGAAGGTACCGACTAATTATGAAGAAGTCTTCATTATTTTCAATCTCGGCACTTGCAGCAGTAGCAGCATTGACGCTAGCTGGCTGTGCAGCAGAAACCACCGAGACAGCTGAAACAACAAGTGCCGCAACCGAGACCGTTGAGGCGACCGCTGGTCGTGCTTGCGTGATCTTGCCAGACGCCGACAGCGGAACCCGCTGGGAGCCAGGCGACCGCCCAGCCCTAGAGAAGGCTCTGACCGCTGCTGGATACGAAGTTGACATCCAGAACGCTCAGTCAGACACCGCAAAGTTTGCAACCATCGCCGACCAGCAGCTAACCAAGGGCTGTGGAGTGATGCTATTGGTTGACTACCAGGGTGCTGGTGTTTCCGTAGCTGAGAAGGCAAAGGCACAGGGCATTCCTGTTATTGCTTACGACCGCCCAATTGCTGGCGCTGACTACTACCTATCATTCGACAACGAGGTTGTTGGCGCGATGCAGGGACAGATGATTGTTGACGGCCTAGTCGCTGCTGGCAAGGACGTTGCAACTGCAAGCATCATTTACTCTTCTGGTGACCCAGCTGACGGTAACGCTGCAATGTTCCTAAACGGAGCACTTTCAGTTCTTGACGCTGCAGGCGCAACCGCTGCATTCACCATGGAAGGTACTTGGGATGGAACCAAGGCCGGCACCCTATTCGAGCAGGCATTCACCGCTGTTTCGGGTAACGTAGACGCCGTTCTTGCTCCAAACGACAACAACGCTGCTTCAATCATCGCGATCCTAGACAAGAACGGCCTAACCGTTCCAGTTTCAGGTCAGGACGCTTCGATTGCTGGTCTACAGAACGTTCTTCTAGGCAAGCAGTTCGCTACCGTTTACAAGCCATTCACCATCGAGGCTGAGGCTGGCGCAGCAATGGCCATCTCAATCCTGAAGGGCGAGGTTCCTGCAACAAACAAGACCCTTGCAGACGGAACCCCATTCTTGGCTCTAGACCCAATCTCGGTTGGTGCTGACCAGGTCAAGGATGTAGTTGCAGCTGGCGACGCAAGCGTTGAGGACCTCTGCACCGCAGACGTTGCAGCAGCTTGTGCAGAGTACGGCATCAACTAGTCACAACCAAATAAGTAGTACGGATGTGCGCCGGTCTTTATAGGCCGGCGCACATCACACAATTTTCTTTATAGTCTTGAAACAAATTGCGGACTCACAGCTGAGACCGCAGATCGGGAGAACCAATGTCTAATCCGGTCATCGAATTACGCGATGTCAAAAAGAGCTTCGGCCCGGTGGAGGTTTTGAAGGGCGTGAACCTAAAGGTTTACGCAGGTCAGGTAACCGCACTGGTAGGCGATAACGGAGCTGGAAAATCAACTCTGATTAAGGGTCTGTCTGGAGTGCAGCCCTATGACAGCGGAACAGTTTTGTTTGACGGCCAAGAGGTCGACATCCACGATCCAATCCAGGCGGCAGAGCTCGGCATGAGGTCGTCTACCAGGACCTAGCACTGTGCGAAAACCTAGACATTGTCCAGAACATGTTCCTAGGTCGCGAGGAGCTACTGCAAAAGACTCTTGATGAGCCAAGCATGGAGCTGCAGGCAACCAAGGCGCTCCAGTCGCTATCTGTTAGAACCGTCAAGTCAGTTCGCCAAAAGGTTTCTTCTTTGTCTGGTGGACAGCGCCAGACTGTTGCTATCGCCAGGTCAGTGCTTCGCAATGCGAAGCTTGTGATTTTGGATGAGCCAACAGCCGCGCTTGGTGTTGCTCAGACCGAGCAGGTTCTGAACCTAGTGCAGCGACTTGCAGATTCTGGAGTTGCGGTCCTGATCATCAGCCACAACCTGGCCGATGTGTTCAAGGTTTGTGACGACATCTCAGTTTTGTATTTGGGTCGCATGGTCACCCAAATTGAGACCACCGAAACCACCCAAAACGATGTGGTTGGCTACATCACCGGAACCAAGAGCGTTGAGGATTAATCGATGACAAACCAGAATTCAACAGGCCTTAATTTGGCGGCTCAAGACATCGCGTCCGGCCACGAAGGTGGCGTTGTTGACCAGGTGAAGGCCTACTTCGCACGGGTCAAGAACGGCGAGATGGGTGCACTACCGGCTACCGGCGCACTGCTAGTGCTGACCGCACTATTTGCATACCTCAGCCCCTACTTCCTTACCAAGCTGAACTTTGCCAACCTATTCGTTCAGGCAGCTCAGCTAACAACCCTTGCCATCGCACTGGTCTTCGTGCTGCTGCTTGCCGAGATTGACCTTTCGGCTGGTGTTGCCGCCGGTGTTGCAATGGACGTTTTCTACCTCACCACAACCTTTGGTGTTCCCTGGCCAATCGGCCTGGTTAGCGCCTTGCTGGTTGGAGTGTTGCTTGGATTCGTGCTTGGATTCTTCGTTGCCAAAATCGGAGTTCCGTCGTTCGTGATCACGCTTGCCTTCTTCCTGGGGCTTCAGGGTGTGGCGCTTATTCTGCTTGGCGACGGTGGTCTGTTCCGCGTTGAGGTTCCAGAGGTTCGCGCCATCATGAACGACAACCTGCCGGTTTGGGGTGGTTGGTTGCTACTGGCAATCGTGGTGTTGGTTTCTGCCGGCATGGGCTTCTACGACCGCTATCGCAGAACTGCCAGTGGACTGGTAAACCGACCACTATCACTGCTGCTTATCAAGCTTGCATTCATGACCGCTGTCGGCGGTGGCGTGGTTTACGTGCTGAACCTAAACCGAAGTGCCTCAGTCAAGGAGATCTCCGGTGTTCCGATTGTTATCCCAATCGTGCTGCTAATTATCTTCCTAGGAACATTCCTGTTGGATAGAACCAAGTTTGGTCGTCACCTCTACGCAGTTGGTGGTAACCCAGAAGCTGCCAGACGAGCTGGAATCAAGGTCGTGCGAATTCGCATCACCGCTTTCGTCATCACCTCAAGCCTTGCGGTTGTTGCCGGCCTGTTCCACGTGAGTCGAATTGGTGTGGTTGAGGCTGCAGCTGGTCGAACCATCGTGCTGAGCGGTGTTGCCGCAGCGGTTGTTGGTGGCGTAAGCCTCTTTGGTGGTCGCGGCCGGCTGGTTCACGCAGCCCTTGGAGCAATGGTAATTTCAATCATTGACAACGGACTGGGCTTGTTGGGACTCTCCGCTGGGATCAGCTTCGTTGTAACCGGAACGGTGTTGGCACTTGCTGCAACCGTTGACGCTGTTTCTAGGAGGCGAAGCGGCGGCATCAGGCGAAGTTAGCCAGCTAAAAGAATTACCAGCGACTATTTCCTGCGGTCGCTGCGGCGCTTGGCCTGCTGGTCAGGATCAGGCACTGGAACCGCAGCAATCAGACGCTTGGTGTAGTCCTGGGTTGGGTTTCTAAGGATCTCGTCCTTCGGTCCCTGCTCCACAATCACACCGTGCTGCATCACTGCAATTCGGTCACTGAGTAGGTCAACCACAGCCAGGTCGTGCGAAATAAACAGGGTTGCAAACTGCTGTTCTTTTTGAATCTCTTGCAGTAGCTCTAGGACTCTTGCCTGAACCGAAACGTCCAGGGCACTGGTTGGCTCATCTGCAACCAACAACTTTGGGCTCAGCGCCAGCGCGCGAGCAATGCCGATTCGCTGCCGCTGTCCACCCGAGAGCTCGTGTGGGTAGCGGTTTCTGTAGGAACGGGGCAATTCCACCAGGTCCAGCAGTTCGCTAACCCGGTCGGTTAGCTCCTTGTGATTCCAACCTGCAAGCAACAGCGGCTCGGCAATTGATTGACCAACCGGCCAACGCGGGTTCAGCGAGCTGCCCGGATCCTGGAACACGATTCCAATTTCGCGCCGAATAGCCATCAGCTCTTTTTGCTTGCGTCCGGAAAGTGACTTTTCGTTGATTGTCAGCTCACCGCTCTTGATTGGTAGCAGCCCAACCACAGCGCGACCAATGGTGGTCTTCCCCGAACCTGATTCACCGACCAGACCCAAAACCTCACCCGGGTAGATTTCCAGATTTATGTCGCTGGCTGCCTTGAAGGCAGGAACCCTGCCTCGCTTTGGATACTCGATGTTTACGTTTCTTAAACTCAGGGTTGGCTTTTGACCGGTGCGGTCCACTGTCGGCTTTAGCTCTGCAGCTCCAAGGTGTGGAACGGCTGCAAGTAGGTCTTTGGTGTACTGGTGGCCAGGCTTAGTAAAGACCTGCTTGGTGCTGCCTGATTCAACAACAACACCGTCCTTCATGACAATCATGTGATCACTGAGGTCNGCAACCACACCCATGTCATGGGTGATCAAAATTACCGCTGANTTTAATCGCTTGTTCAGGTCCCTTATTAGGTCCAAAATCTCTGCCTGTACCGTGACATCAAGGGCCGTAGTTGGCTCATCGGCAATCAGCAACAGNGGNTCGCAGGAAATCGACTGAGCAATCATGGCTCGCTGCCGCTGACCACCTGACAGTTCGTGCGGGTAGGAATCAAACGCTTTTTGTGGGTCTGGCAACTCAACCATGGTTAGCAGCTCAAGCGCGCGTGCCTTGGCCTTGGCCTTTGTCATGGAAGGGTAGTGAACCTGAAGTGCCTCAACGATCTGGAAGCCAACTGTGTAGACCGGGTTCAGTGCAGTCATTGGCTCTTGGAAAATAACCGCGATTTCTTTTCCTCGAACCTGGCGCAGTCGCTTTTTGTCTGCACCGATCAGCTCTTCGCCCTGCAGCTTCACCGAGCCCGAGGCTCTTCCATTGACAGGAAGCAGGCCAAGCAAACTCATGGCCGAGGTCGACTTACCGGATCCAGACTCACCCACGATTGCCAGTACTTCACCGGGCCTGACCCTAAAGTTCACCCCGGAGGCTGCCATAACCCACTGACCATCGACCCAGAAGTCGATGGAAAGCTCACTGGCCTCAATGATTGGCTTAGATTCCAACGCAAGCCTCCTCAATTGATGCCANAGTATTCACATGGAAGTTTTTCACTCGCGGTTTTCCAGAGTTCTGGCCGCCGTTAGCATCGGCATTCTGGCGCTGTCCTGGTTTGTGGGAAGCGTTGGATTGGGTGTTCAAGCTGCCATCGGCACGCTTCCAATCGTGNTGCTTTTTAGTTACCTCGCGCTGATTGTGTTCTGGCTTCCAAAAGTTAGCGTCGAGGACGACCTGGTTCGCATCAGCAACATCTTCCGCGAGCACACCATAAACCTCAGTGCCATCAAGCGAATCGACACCCGCTTCGCGCTGACTATCTACACCGCTACCAAGAAATACAGCGCTTGGGGAGCTCCTGCGCCCGGTCGCCATGCCAGCATTTTCGCTTCCAGGGATGAGGGTTCGCACCTGCCTGAAAGCAGCTACCTGGCCGGCACTGTGAGGCCGGGAGATTTGATCAACACTGATTCCGGTGCTGCCGCCGCTCACATTCGAAGACTCTGGGAGCGCAGAACCGACACTGAGAACATCGAAACCAGCAAGGTCTACTGGCCACGAGTTGCAGCAATGGCAGCCCTGGTTCTGGTTAGCTTTTTGTTTTAGGGTCATTAGTTACCCCTGCGCTTTGCAATTAGCTGCTTCAGGTCGTGAAGTGCGCCTTCGTTTCTTGGCAGTCTGCGCTGACGGGGNTCAAAGGCGTCCCGCAGNCCATCGCCGATGAAGTTGATGGCAAGAGCAATAATCACAATGAATAAACCTGGATACCAGAACAGCCATGGACGAGTCTTGAAGGCCTCGTTGTATTCGCTGATGATTTGACCAAGAGATATATCTGGAGCCACGATTCCAAAGCCCAGGAAGCTCAGCGAGGTTTCAATCAGGATCGCGGCCGCCATCAGCAGCGTTGCGTTCACAACAATCACGCCGATGGTGTTGGGCAAGATGTGCTTGAAAATGATTCGGAAGTTAGATGCTCCAGCGACCCTGGCAGCATCCACAAACTCGCGCTCTCTNAGAGCCAAGAACTCGGCTCTCACTAGCCTTGCCAGGCCGGTCCAGGCCAGNGCACCAAGCAGCAGTGCCAGGCTTATGGCATCGCCACCGAAGTTTCTACTCAGAACAGCACCGACCACCAACAGCGGCAGAATGATGACAACATCGGTGGCCCGCATCAGGAAGGTGTCGATCTTGCCGCGGAAGAAACCGGCAATAGCTCCGACAACTGTTCCGATGAGGGTGGAGATCAAACCAACAATCAACACCACGGTCAGCGACTGCTGAATTCCGCGCATTACCCGAGCAAAGATGTCTTTTCCAAGAGTGTCCTGACCAAATGGGTGCTGGCCGGGATCAAATGGCCAAAGCTGCATGGTTGGGGCGCCACCTAGGTTTTCAACGTCGTAGTTTTCATACCAGTTGTATTGCCACCAGCCTGGAACCCTGAGCCCGTCAACGGTGAGCCGGCCGGTTGTGGCATCAGCCACCAGGTTGCCAGTGCCACCAATCACGGTTCCAACCGAGGTAAAGGCAAGCAGGGTAATAGCAAGCAGAACAATCAGTGAGGTGACGGCGGCCTTGTGCCGCAGGAACCTGCGGCGAACGATTGTGCCGAGCGAAAGACCTTCGGTCTCGCGCTGCTCGATAGTAATTTCCCGGTTTAGCTGGGTCTCATCAACTGGTTTCTTCTTGGCCATTAGCTGATCCTGATCCTTGGGTCTAGCGCGCTGTAGAGCAGGTCAGCAATCAAGTTACCAATCACAGCCATCAGCCCGACAATCATCACGTAACCCATCACCAGGTTCACNTCAACTGCATGCAGACCGCGAATAAACAGTGCNCCCATTCCGTTCCAGGCAAAGACCTTCTCNGTGATAACNGCCCCGCCAATCAGGGCGGTTATGTCAACCGGNACGATGGTGGCAATAGGTAGTAGCGCGTTCCGCATCGCGTGACGAACCACAACCGTGCGCTCATTCAAACCCTTGGCCCTGGCGGTTCGGACATAGTCCTGATTCATGACCTCCAGCAGCGATGCTCTGGCATAGCGGGTGTAGCCGGCAACTGAGATGATCAGCAGTGCAGCGGTTGGAAGAATCAGGTGAGCATAGCTATCAAGCAGGTCCAGCCACATGTTGTCCTGGCGCTTCACCGATGGCGTCACGGCACCAATTGTCGANATGTAACCGTTGTTTAGNGGAATCAGATCCAGATAGGTGGTCCAGTACTGCAGNGCCTCATCGATCACGAGCACCAACCCGGCAAGACCGCCCGTGATGCCGGCAGCCCTAGCAATTTCTCGCCTGCCGTCGCCTCCGAAAATTAGCCCCAGGCCAACACCAATTGCCGCCATCATCACAATTGCAATCGCAATCCCCCAGAACCCTCCAACATAGAAGAACAGGTACTGGCCCGGCAGCCACATCGCTGCTGCAACAAGCGCCATGCCTGCCACGATTATCACGCCGCGCTTTTGACCAAAGCCAATCGACAGCAGCAAAACCACACCGGCAAACATCAGGGTCACCAGCACGATGCCAACAACGCCGAGCGACGGGTACTTCAACCACTGTGTGGTGTTTAGGAAAATCATGACCAGAATCGAAAGACCAATTGCCCCGATAAAGCTTTGAACCTTGGCGCGTAAGCCGCCGCCAATAATCCCGGTCACCGCAACCGCGACCAGCAGCGCTATCGCCGTCATGGCCGCCGGGGGAATAACCGGCTCCTCCAAGAACCGGTTGAACTGGATGGCACCGAACTCCTTTAGAAGAACGGCAACCCAGAAGATTGGAAGTGAGTAGAAAATGAAAGCGAAGAAGGTCACGGTGTAGTCGTAACCGGAATACTGCCGAAGGGCCGTTGTCATTCCAATGGCGATACCGATGATGATCGAAAGAATCGTCGCCAGGGTGATCAGCTGNACGGTTGCCGCAATNGCACCGGCNAGTGCCTCAGTCACTGGTATTTCTGCCCTGGAGACCGCAATGCCGAGGTCGCACTGACCAATCAGACAGCCGGCAGCACCGCCAAGCCAGTAGAAGTAGCGAACAGCTGGCGGAGTGTCCAGCATCAGTAGGTCGCTGAGGTATTGAATCTTAAATTGAACATCGGGGTCGCGCGAGCCTCTTAGCTCAAGCAACGGGTCCCCGGAAATGGCTGTCAGCTGATAAACAATAAAGGACGCGACCAGCAACACCAATAGCGTTGCCGCAGCACGACGAACAATAAAACTCAGCATCTTTGCCCTATGTCTATTCAGCAGAGAACGGGGGCCACCACCAAAGGTGGTGACCCCCGGACTGCTATGTGACTAGATTAGCCCGCGGTTGGGGTCCAGTCCCAGAAGTTCCAGAAGTAGTAAGGAACCAATAGGTTTGGATCAACNCCGGAGACTGACTTGTCCCACCAGGTTAGACCTGGGAACTGGAAGATGGTGATGTTATAAGCATCCTTGGCCAGCTCTGCCTCAATTGCAAGGCGGATGCGTAGCTGGTCTTCCTTCTTTACGGCAACGTTTAGCTCTTCGAGCAGACCGTCAACGGTCGCGTTGTCATAACCAGTCCAGTTTGATGGACCCNTCAGGGTTAGGTACTGGTCGTCACCGGACACTGCCAATGACGTAGCTGCCCACGCGAAGATAGTTGCATCGTGAGGGTTGATCTCTGGGTAGACGTTCTCGGTGAAGGCCCAGTTTGGCTCTGACTCAGAGATTACGTTGAACCCGGTCTGAGATGCAGAAAGTGCGATCAGCTCGAACTCTTGTCCACGACGAACGTTGCCNTCTGGGAACCAGAACTCAACATCGATTGGAGTAGAGACGCCAGCCTCTGCAAGCAGTGACTTAGCTAGTTCACGGTTCTCTTCGTCAGTGCCTAGGTACTGTGCGTAGTTAGCCTCAGCCTCGTCATAGCCCTCAGCACCAGGAACGAATAGCACCGAGGTGCGCAGCGTCGCAGATGGGTTTAGTGGCTTGATTAGCTTCTCGATGATCTCGTTACGAGGAACAGACAGTAGGAACGCCTGGCGAACCTTCAGAGCCTTCTCCTCATCGCCACCGTAACTAGCTGGGTCGAATGGACCACCGTTGTTTACAGATAGGTCAATGTGCTCGTAGGCNGCTTCCTCAGAAGATGCGTACTCAGCGTTGGTAAGAGCCTGGACCAGCTGCAACACGTCAGCGGTTGGCTGACCGGAAGCAATCTGAACCTCACCGTTGTCAACAGCCTGAATTGCGGCGGTTGAGTCGTCAATCTGACGGATGGTGATTCGCTCGTACTTTGGCTTTGGTCCCCAGTTGTATAGCGGGTTCACGACGTGAGTCGAGTACTGCTCTTCAACTAGCTCTTCTAGNACATATGGTCCAGAGGATAGGTAAGCNAGTGGGTTGTCNGGGGTGTTGGTGAAGGAGTATCCCTCGTTCCACACGGTTGCAACATCAGCCATGAACGCGTCGTCGCCGTTCATCACAGCATCAATCAGAGCCTGCTTGGCTGCTGCTGCGTCGGTGATGTCTTCGTGTGCCATCATCACGGTTCCGTGAGCTGAAACACCAACACCGAACTGTAGCTCCCAGTCAACATACTGAACGTCATACTCGAAGGTGATCGAGTTNCCGTCAACTGTTGGAAGCTTTGAAGCAAGGGTGTCCTTAGGTGCTGCGTGAGCGAAGACGTAGGAACCGTCCTCGTTCTTGTAGTAACCAAAGGTTGCAACCCATGCAAGAAGCATGTCTGCGCCGTCAATGGCTGTTCCGTCAGACCAGACAACGCCATCGTTGATGGTGTACTTGACGGTCAATGGGTCTTCAACAACGATCTCGTAGCTACCAAACTCGGTGTTCTTCACTAGAGCAGGTGCGCTGTCGTAGTAGTTGAATCCAGAGCTTGTTAGGTAAGCGGTCAGTGAGTTACCAACGTTGTTACCAGCTGCGCTAGATGTATTGAAAGTGTCGATGATGTCGTTCCAACCAACGGTGATCTGGGGAGCTAGGTCCTCATACCATTCGGTTGTAGCGGCAGATTCAGAGGGGCTCGTTGTTGGGCTTAGCTCGTCCGTCGCTGCACATCCTGAGATGGTCAACGCGAAGGCAGCAGCACTCGCAACAAGAGCTGATCCGCGGAATTTCTTCATGTTTCTCCTTTTTCATGCGGAGTCGAACGCAAGGCGGATGCAATGCGCAGAGCACAACTCTATTGGGCAGAATCGCAGAAAAAGAAACTGGATGTTGCGATTGCGTAACAAAAGAATTTGACCCGGCCTCGACCCCGGTTTCAGGCCTGGTTTTCCAGTCAGCATAGACTTGCCATCATGTCCGAAAAGCCCAGGCGCAAGAGCCCGTCCCCGCAAGGAAAACGTGGGTCTGAGCTCTATGAAGCCCTGGATGCTGAGTGGCGCAAGATTGGACTTCCAACCCCTGCCAGGCGAGCACTTGTGGATGCCAGGCTCTACAAGGTTTCAGACCTGAGGGCCATCACTCTCGATCAGCTAATTGG
>JGI26080J50196_1001057_pt1 | contig 12322 bp, 12 predicted proteins | sample SaaInl0LU_22_DNA_FD_50196 | JGI IMG/M metagenome (IMG submission 50196)
GGTATGCGTGAACTTTATGAAACAGGTTGGATGCACAACAGAATTAGAATGGTTGTAGGTTCTTTTTTGGTTAAACATTTAAGAATTAATTGGGTAGAAGGTGAAAAACATTTTAGGAATTGCCTGTTAGACTTTAATGAGGCTAATAATGTAGCTCAATGGCAATGGGTTGCGGGATGTGGTGCTGATGCTGCACCTTATTTTAGAATATTTAATCCAATTCTTCAGGGCGAAAAATTTGATAAAGAAGGTTTGTATGTAAAAAAATGGGTACCCGAACTTAATAAAGTTCCAGCAAAATTTATTCATAAGCCTTGGGAAATGGAGTTAAAATATCAAGAAGCCATCAAAACTATAATTGGCAAAGATTATCCAAGCCCAATTGTTATACATGAAAAAGCAAGAGTATCTGCATTAGAGGCTTTTCAATCTTTAAAGAATAAATAATTTATTCACCAATAAAATGATGAATTATTGTTCTTCTCTGAGCCTCAATTCTATGTTCAAATAGAAAAATTCCCTGCCAAGTGCCTAATAATAATTCTGTATTTTTTAAACTTAATGCAATTTGGTTATTAGTAAGAGATGATTTTATATGAGCAGGCATATCATCTTTACCTTCTACTGTATGACTATACAGTTCATTATTCATTGGAGCTAATTTGTCAAAATATGAAATCAAATCTGTTTGGACATCAGGGTCAGCGTTTTCCTGTACAATTAAAGATGCACTAGTATGCTGAATGCTTAAATTTATCATTCCATTTTTGAAATTGTTTTTCTTTATCCAGTTTAAAGTACTATCAGTAAACTCATAAAGTTTTTGTCCGTTAGTTTGTAATACTAAATTATAAAATTCTTGTTTCATTTAATCTAAATTTTAATAGATGTAAGTTCATGCAGTCTACTTATCGTTCTTTTAAATATTTTTGACAGACTTTTTGAAGAGTTTAAATTATTGATTGATTTTTCAGATGAGATCAAAATTGGAATTTTTTTTTCATAAATTATATCTATTAATGTAATAAATCTTTGTTGTTGATTAGAATTATTTTCATTAAAGTCCGGTAACTCTTCGATAAAGATAAGATTACAACTATTCGATATTTGAAGATAATCTTCTGCACCTAGATTTTTATCACACAATTCATCAAATTTAAATTTAGCAATACCTTCATAAAAATTATTTATTATTAATTCTCTTCCTTTTATATCTAATTTTTTTGGGTTATTTGTTTTATGTTTGGTTAATTCTCTAAAAAATTTATTTAGTTTAAAATTAGTCGTTTCATTTAATGGTGATAAAAATCTGTTTAGAGTATCTTTCTTATTAATTCTATAATCTTCATTGATTGATAATTCTTTTTCAATAGAATTTTCTTTTAAAATTTTTAGAAATGGCAAAAATTGATCCCTTTGTAAACCATCTTCATAAAGATCATTAATCTTTATATTTGATGAAAATAAAACACATATTTTTTTTTCAAATATTTTTTCAAACAGTCTTCCCAATATCATTGCATCTACAATATTCGTGACCTGAAATTCATCAAAAAAAAGAATTTTTGCTTTGATCCTTAAATTATTAACAAAAATTTCTATTGCTTTATCTTTTTGTCATTATTAAACATAAAATCATGAAAGTTAATCATGAACTCGTTAAAATGAACTTTGGTTTTTTTAATTTCGAATTGTTTAAAGAAGAAATCTAAAATCATTGTTTTTCCAACACCAACATCGCCATGTAAGTAAAAGCCTAACTTTGACTCTTTTTTAAAAAAACTAGATAAAAATGAATTATCAAAATTATCATTTTGAAACTTTTCAAGTGAATTAATAATTTTTATTTGATTTGAATTAATTTCGAGCTTCTTACTGCTGCAAAATTCAATAAATTTTTTTTCTAATTTCATTTATCCTTAAAATTAATTCCATATTCAGAACGTGGCCCTTTTCTTAATCCAAAAGGGCCTGGTATAAATATGGTCATTGGTTTAGTGCCTTTTTTTAAATCTACCCTATGATATGCATTTGCTGATCTAAAGCCGATATAGCCAGGTTTTCTCCAAAATTTTCCTTGTTTTGTAGTTTCCCAATAACCATCTCTTAATATTATAGTGATATAAGGACATAAATGATTATGAACACCTTCTCCGTGATCATCTGCTAACATTTCATGAATTAAGATATTAAAAGGAAACCATTTTGGTCTATACCTGAAAATCAGATAATACCTATTCATCCACGGTTTAGCTAAATCAAATCTAGGATGTGAAGGACCACGATCTAAAACAACTTTTTTTCGACCTAGTTTTTCCAGCAATTTAAGAAACATTAATCTAATTTAATAATAGCATTTTCTTTAACTACATATAGATTTTTATCTAATACAAATGGTCTGGATATTTTATCATTATCTATTTTTAAAATAGATTTTGTTCGACCTGATTTAATATCAATTACCATCAATCTACCATGATCAGTTGATAGATAAATATTATTTGTTCCAACTATAAAACCTACTGGTTTAATTTTATCTCTTTTCTTTTTTTTGAAACTGTTAAAAATATCAGTCACCCTAATAATATTTCCACTATTTTTTTCTATGACAATTAAATAACCTTCTAAGGAAACAGTAAAAATATAATTTCCAACTAAAGTAGGTCTTAAACTTGAATTGACCTGGTTTTCCCAATTAAAACTTCCAGTCCCTAGATCAATAGAAAAAAACTGATTTTTATTATTTGAAAAAAATAATGTATTACCGTCAGTTATTAAATCAGAAGTTTCTAAAGAAAACGCAGCCTCATATATTAAACTGCTTTGAGTTGGTAATTGCCACAACAATTCACCCTCATTGATATCAACAGCACTAATATCACCAATGGAGTTTTTAAAATATATCAAATTATTTACAATAACCATTGAAAGTTTTTTTTGTGATCGTATTAATGAATTTTCTGTTCTGATATTCCATAATTCTTCTCCATTTTTTAAAGAAAAGCATCTAAGTGTATTTGAAAAATCAATAATAAAAAATTTATCTTCAAAAATTTTAATTTGAGAATTAAATGGTGCTAAATTGTTTTTAGACCAAAGAAGTTCACCTGAATTAATGTCTAATGCAAAATATTTAGCAATATTATCAGCAACTACTAGAGTTTTACCATCGTTAGCAAATTGCAATATTGGTTTTAATTTTTTTTCAGATTTTGAGTAATAATTTTTTTTCCAAATTAGTTTTGATTTATCATCAAATTTTAATATTGAACCTTTGTTGTCAAAAAAAACTAAATTATTATCGTTAAATGATATTTTTGGTTCAAATTGATAAAAGTTTTTAATTTTAGAAAATTTATATCTTGAAGATTTTTTTAGTATTCCATCATAATCTAATCTACCGTCATTATTAAAGTAGTCTCTAACTTTAGAGTTATTATTAAATATATCGCCCAAACTAATCGACACATTTGCATTCAACTCTTTGTTTAGCGCCTCTTCTTCAGCAAAAATTTCTTGATAATTAGGATTACTCTCTTCTGGAATATTTTGAGAGGCTGTCCAAAATTTTGAGTTTTTATTAAATGAGCAACCTGAAGTTAAAAAAATAAGTATAAAAAAAATTACAATTTTATTCACTTAAATCTCTGTTTAGCCTTTTTTGTGCTTCAGTTTTTAGATCTTGATTTGCATTTTCTATTAGAAGTATTTGATTGAAAAACTCTTTAGATTTTTGTTTTTCATCTTTAGAATAAAAATATTCTGCTATCAGGTAAAGTGCTTGTGCTTTCCAAATACTGTCAGAGTTAGTTATTGGTTTTAGTATCTCTAAAAGTTGGTTTTCTTCACTTGAATCGGCGTTATAAAGTGCTTTTTTATAGATAATTAAATTTTTGATTTCTTTATCCAACGATACCTCTTTAATTATATTGTCAAATAAATCATTAATTTTTGATTTTTCAGTAATTAGTTTGTTGTCAATTATAAAGTATAAGGATAAAGGCGAGTAAGTGGGATCGTTTTTAAAAACTAAATCAACAAGTAAGTTTTTAATTCTCTCTTTATTCTCCTCTGAATATTCAGTTACAGCAGAATTATATTGATTGGAAATTTCTATTTTTTTATTTTCTTTGTATTCTGCATAAGCAAAGTATCCTATTAAAATTCCTACGATGATTATAACAGATATTAAAAGTGACTTTTTGTTATTGACAAAAAAGTTTCTAATTTTTTCGTTTCTTGTATTGCTATTGATAATTGCTGTTTCTTCGTCCATAATTAAATCATATTCCGAAGAACATATTGAAGAATTCCGCCATTTTTATAATACTCAAGTTCATTTTTTGTGTCTATTCTGCAAAGAGTATCTATAATTTTTATTTCTCCTGAAATATACTTTATTTCTAATTTCACAACATCTGAAGGGTTAATGCCTTTTTCAATATCAACAACGCTTATTAACTCTGAACCTTTTAATTCAAGGTTAGTTCTATTTACATTATCCTTAAACTGTAATGGCAGTATACCCATGCCAATTAAATTAGATCGATGAATTCTTTCAAAACTCTCAGCTATGACTGCTTTTACTCCAAGTAGTTTTGTGCCTTTTGCAGCCCAATCTCTAGATGAGCCTGTTCCATATTCTTTTCCACCTATTACAACAAGATCAGTGCCTCTTTTTTTATACTCAACTACCGCATCATAAACTGGCATAACTTTTTCTTCTGGATATAATTTTGTATAACCACCCTCTGTGCCTGGTGCCATTTCATTTCTTATTCTAATATTTGCAAAAGTTCCTCTCATCATGACTTCATGGTTTCCTCTTCTTGAACCATAAGAGTTGTAATCTTTAGGTAAAATCTGATGTTTCATAAAGTATTCTCCAGTTGGACTTTCCTTTTGAATATTGCCGGCTGGTGAAATGTGATCAGTTGTAACCATGTCTCCTAAAATCAATAATGGTCTTGCGTCTTTAATTGGCTTAAATCCCTCTGGTTGATCTGATAAGTTGTCAAAAAATGGAGGTTTCTTTACATAAGTAGAGTTTTCATCCCAATTATAAATACTACTTTTTTCTGTTTTAATTTCTTGCCATTGTTTTGGACCCTGTGAAACATTTGAATATCTCTTAATAAACATGTCAGCATTTAATGAAGTTTTTAATGTATCTTCAATTTCTTGGTTTGATGGCCAAATATCTTTTAAATAAACATCATTTCCATTTTTATCTTTACCAAATGAATCCTTATATAAATCAAAAGACATGTGTCCTGCTAATGAGTAAGCAACTACCAAAGGTGGTGAAGCTAGATAATTAGCTTTAATGTGAGGAGATATTCTTCCTTCAAAATTTCTATTGCCAGATAAAACAGACACTCCATATAAATTCTCTTTTTGTATAGCTTCAACTATGTTGTCTGCCAGAGGACCTGAATTTCCAATACAAGTTGTGCATCCATATCCAACTAAATTAAAACCTAGTTTATCTAAATAAGTATTTAATCCAGCTTTTTCTAAATAATCTGTAACTACTTGAGAGCCTGGCGCTAAAGACGTTTTTACCCATGGCTTTGTTTTAATACCAAGTTCAACTGCTTTTTTAGCAAGTAAACCAGCTCCAATTAAAACATTTGGATTAGAAGTGTTTGTACAAGAAGTTATTGCAGCAATTAGTATGCTACCATCTTTTATTTCATAATCTGTGTTAGAAACTTTTGATGATTTAAATTCATCTCTTCCTGTATTTTCTTTAAAACTTTTGTCAAAACTTTTAGATGCCTCTGACAATAAAACTTTGTCTTGAGGTCTTTTTGGTCCTGAAATAGTTGGAACAATAGTTGACATATCTAGAGTTAATGTGTCTGTAAATTCAATATCAGAACTTGCCCATAAACCTTGAGCTTTTGCATAATCTTCAACTATTTTTACAGTTTCATCATCTCTTCCTGAAAATTTAAGATACTTTAGTGTTTCATCATCAATTGGAAAAAAGCCACAAGTTGCACCATACTCTGGAGCCATATTTGCTATTGTTGCTCTATCAGCTAAAGTGAGATTTTTTAATCCTTCACCAAAAAACTCTACAAATTTACCAACGACACCTTTGTCTCTCAACATTTTAACAACTGTTAAAACTAGGTCGGTTGCGGTTGTGCCTTCTGGCATTTTATTCTTTACTTCAAAACCAATTACTTCTGGTATCAACATTGATATAGGTTGCCCAAGCATACCTGCTTCAGCTTCAATACCACCAACACCCCATCCAAGTACAGACAATCCATTTACCATAGTGGTATGACTATCAGTTCCAACTAGCGTGTCAGGAAAAATATATTGTTCATCATTTACTTTTTCAGACCAAACAACTTTGATAAATATTCTAAATTCACTTGATGACAAATACCTGTTCCTGGAGGAACAATTCTAAAATTATTAAATGCATTTTGACCCCATTTTAAAAATGAGTATCTTTCACCATTTCTTTTAAACTCTATTTCAACATTTTTATCAAAACTATCTGCTTTAGCAGATTGGTCGACTTGAACAGAGTGGTCAATAACCAAATCAACTGCTGACAAAGGATTTATAGTATTTGGATCTTTTGATTTTTCTTTAACCGCTTCTCGCATTGCTGCTAGATCTGCAACCGCTGGAATTCCTGTATAATCCTGAAGCAAAACTCTTGCAGGTCTATAAGCAATTTCTGTATTTGATTTTTTTGTTTTAAGCCAATCTTTAATAGCTGTAATTTGAGACTTGTTTACTGTTAAATCATCTTCATACCTTAATAAATTTTCTAACAGAACCTTCAAAGACTTTGGAAGTTTTGATACTCCTTCAAGACCATTTTTTTCAGCCTCAGATATTGAATAATAAGTATAGTCTTTATTGTTAATATTAATTGTACTTTTAGAGTTAAAAGAGTTTTTGTTACCTGGTTTCATGTTAAATATAAAATCCGATTATACAGACTAAAATTAGCACCGACATAACATAATTAAATCGTTTTATAAAACTGTTATTTGTCGCAAATTTTCTTAAAAATTTACCTAACAAAGTCCAAGCAGTGATTGATGAAAAAGCAGTTAATGAACAAACAATTATAACCATCACTGAGGTTGAAATATAATTATCTTGATCAACAAACTTTGAAATTAATGTTGTGGCTGCCATTACCCCTTTTGGATTTATAAACTGAAAAACAAATGTGTCATAAAAAGTTACTGGATTTGTTTTTTTTTCATTATTTGAAGCACTTGAAGTTGCAATTTTATAAGCAAGATAAACTAAAAATACCGTTCCAAGAATTCTAATTATTTCTTGGATAATTGGATAAGTTTTAAAAATAGATATTAAAACAAAATTAATTAAAATTACTAATGTTGTGTATCCCAATCCCACACCCATTATGAGTGGAATTGTTTTTTTAAATCCAAAATTAAAAGCAGAATAAGAGGCAACTGCATTATTGGGTCCTGGTGTAAAACCTAATGAAAGGGAAATTCCAAGTAATAACAGTAAATCAGGATTCATTATCAGGCTATTGGAAGCCCATTTTCAGATTTTTGAGAAGGATGAACTAAAATTACTTTTCCTTCTTTATCAATTGAACCTAAAATTAAAACTTGTGAAACAACACCTGCAATATTTTTTTCTGGAAAATTACAAACACCTATTACTTGTTTTCCTTTAAGATTTTCCTCATTATAGTAATGCGTTATTTGTGCTGATGATTGTTTAATTCCTATTTCTTCACCAAAATCAACTTCAACAACTAATGAAGGTTTTCTTGCCTTTTCATTTTTTTTAACAGAAATAACTGTTCCTACCCTAATATCTACTTTATCAAAATCATCATAGGTAATTTGTGGTTTCATAAAAATAATATATAATTGAGTAAAAATGACTATAGAAAGTAATTTATACGAAAAATCAATAAAGATTTTATCTGATCTAATTGGATTTCAAACTATATCTGGTCAAGACAATAGTGAGCTTATTAATTATTGTGAAAAAATTCTTAATAGTTTGAACATTGAAACTTTTAAAGTTTTTGATGAGGATAAAAAAAGAGTAAATTTATTTGGAACACTTAAAGCTAAAAAAACCAATGGAAAAAAACCAATAATATTATCAGGTCACACTGATGTTGTTCCAGTTTCCAAAGGTTGGAGCTCAGATCCTTTTACCGCAACAATTAAGGATGATAAATTATACGGCAGAGGGTCTTGTGACATGAAAGGTTTTATTGCTTGTACACTTGCTTATGCTGAGGTTTTTAAACAAAGTAATTTAGATAGGGATATACATTTTTGCTATACGTTTGATGAAGAAACAGCTTGTATTGGTGCTCCATTATTAATTAAAGAATTGAAAAAAAGGAATATCAAAAACGGAATTTGTATTATTGGAGAGCCAACTAATATGAAAATAATTGACGGTCACAAAGGAATGAATGAATATACAATTCACTTTGGCGGTTTAGCGGGCCATAGCTCTAAACCTCATAAAGGAGTTAATGCAATTGAATATGCATCTAGATATATAAATAAACTTTTGGAAATTAGACAAGAGTTAATCAAGAGAGCCCCTAAAGATTGTATTTTTGATCCTCCGCATTCAACACTTTCTATAGGTGGAATATCTGGTGGTATTGCTCACAATGTAATTGCTGACAAATGTAAAGTTGAATGGGAAACAAGACCAGTGAATAAAGCAGATGCTGATTTTGTAACAAGTGAAATGGATAAATTTGTTAATGAAGAGCTTTTACCAAGTATGAAAAAAGTTTTTCCAAAATCTTTTATTAAAAAAGAAGTTATTGGAGAAGTTATAGGGTTTGAGAAATTAAACGAGTCTGAAGCTTGTGAATTTGTGACAAGTATTACTGGTGATAATTCAAGAGAAGTTGTTTCTTTTGGAACTGAAGCAGGTTTATTTCAAGAAATAGGAATTAGCACTGTTGTTTGTGGCCCAGGTTCAATTGAACAAGCACATAAAATTGATGAGTTTATTGAACTGAATGAAATTAAAAAATGTCTAAAATTTTTAGATGGAGTTAAAGAAAAATCTTTATTGAACTAGTTAGTCCAACCACCAACCGCTTTAACTTCTAAAAACTCTTCCAATCCATGTTGACCGGCTTCACGGCCAATTCCCGAATGTTTAAATCCACCAAATGGTGCATCAACTGCAATACCTGCTCCATTAACATCTACCATTCCAGATCTAACTCTTCTTGAAACTCTTTTTACTTTTTCAGGATCTTGAGTTTGAATATAATTCGTTAAACCATATGGAGTATCATTTGCAATTTTAATTGCTTCTTCCTCATTTTCAAATGGTATGACAGATAATACAGGACCAAAAATTTCAGTTCTTGCAATTTCCATATTATTATTCACATCAGCAAATACTGTTGGTTTAACAAAATAACCTTGGTTAATTCCTTCTGGTTTTCCTGGTCCACCCGCAACAAGCTTAGCACCTTCATCAATTCCTTTTTGAATTAAAGTTTGAATCTTATTATATTGGGTTTCTGAGATTACAGGGCCAATATGCTCACCTTCTTTTGTAGGATCATCAACCTTAAATTCTTCAGCGTATTTCTTTAATCTTTCAACAGCCTCATTGTATATAGATTTTTCAACAAGCATTCTTGTTGGAGCATTACAAGATTGTCCAGAATTTCTAAAACATCTTAAAGCACCTCTTTCAATTGCTTCAGGATCTGCATCTTTAAATATAATGTTAGCTCCTTTTCCACCAAGCTCTAAGCTTACTCTTTTAAAATCTTTTGCAGCATTTTGAGATATTAACGCTCCAGCTCTTGTTGAGCCAGTAAATGAAATCATATTAATATCTGGATGGCTAGTTAAAGCATCCCCTGTTGTTGCTCCATCTCCATTTATTAAATTAAAAACACCAGCAGGAAATTTTACTTCATCAATTAATTCTGCAAGAATCATTGAAGAAAGTGGTGCAAGTTCTGATGGTTTTAAAACCATAGTGCATCCTGCAGCAAGTGCAGGCATTACTTTTAAACAAACTTGGTTCATTGGCCAATTCCACGGTGTGATTAATGCACAAACTCCCTTTGGCTCATAAATCAGTCTTTGATTAGGAGCATGTTCGCCTAATGGTTTTTCAAATTCAAAATTTTTTAAATATTTTATAAATGATTTAATGTGTGCAGCACCAGTGCCTGCTTGTAATTTTGTTGAAAAATCTTTAGGAGCTCCCATTTCCATTGTGATTGCTTCAGCAATATCATTCCATCTTTTTTTATAACTTTCATAAAGTTTTTCTAATAATTGAATTCTTTCTTCTTTTGATGTGAAAGCCCAAGTGTCATAAGCATTTTTTGCAGCAACAACTGCATCATTTACATCATCTTTGTTTGCAAGTGCAATTACTGCACAATCTTGTTCTGTTGCAGGATTTACAACTCTAATTTCTTCTTTAGATTTAGGATTTACCCATTGACCATTAATATAAAAATTTTTTCTATCTATCATAAATAACTCCTAACCCTTCTTTATTTTTTTGCAAACAAATTTGTTAATTCATAAACAATAGTTGCAGCTGCAAGAGATGTCACTTCGGCATGATCATAAGCAGGAGATACTTCAACTACATCTGCTGAAATTAAATTCATTCCTGACAATCCTCTTATAACATTAACCATTTCACGTGTTGTCATTCCTGCAATCTCAGGTGTACCAGTTCCTGGTGCAAAAGCTGGATCCAAAACATCTATATCTATAGATAAGTATAAAGGATTGTCTCCTACTCTATCTCGTATTCTTTGAGCAATTTTGTCTGTTCCTTGAGTTTGAAATTCATCACAATGAATTATTTTAAATCCAAAACTTTCATCATTTTTAATATCATCTCTACTGTATAAAGGTCCTCTTATTCCAACATGCATTGAAGCATCATCTAAAAATAAATTTTCTTCTCTAGCTCTTCTAAATGGAGTTCCATGTGTATATGGGGCACCAAAATAAGTATCCCAAGTATCTAAGTGAGCATCAAAATGAACTAATGCAACAGGTCCATTATTAATTCTATTGATTGCTTTTAATAAAGGAAAAGCAATAGTATGATCACCACCTAAACTTATAATTCCTCCAACTTTTTGTAATAATTCATAAGCACCCTCTTCTACTTGTTTAATTGCTTCATCTATATTGAAAGGATTACAGGTAATATCCCCTGCATCAGCAACTTGCTGAACTTTAAAAGGTTCAACATCATAACTTGGATGATAATTTGTTCTTAAATGACGTGATGCTTGACGAATACTTTGAGGACCAAATCTTGCACCTGGTCTATAACTTGTACCTGCATCAAAAGGAATTCCAACAATAGCTACATCACAGCTNTCAACATCTCTTAATTCAGGAAGTCTTGCAAATGTAGAGGGACCTGCGAATCTTGGTACTTTTGTTCCACTTACAGGCTGTATTGGATTTTTATTTTTTTCTTTTTTCATAAGCAACTGTATCACATTGTTTTAATTTAGAATATCTTTGAATATCTAATTAATGAATAAAATAATTTATTTAATATTTTTATTAATTNTCATCTCNTCTGCTAAAGCTAATACAATTTATGAGTTGATTAAAATTCCAAATCTTGAGGTCTATGATTTAAAAACTCCAAATAAATTAAGGTATGTATACGCAAAACAACCTTTCACGATTGGTCTAGATAACAATATCAATTGTTACAATTCANCTGATAAAGAATTAGAANAAAAATATAAGATTATAAGACAAGAGTTAGATAGATACGATCAGAAATTTTTAAGACAAATAAATCTTAAATATATAGTTTTATGTGAAGATCTTTCTATATCAGGGATTAATACNGCAGGNATCCCTGACCATATAATGAAAACACTAATTGTAGATATAAAGTTTGATGAAAAATTTTTTAGACGTGGTCTTCATCATGAAATATTTCATATAATAAATAATAGTTATAAAGATATGTTTGATGAAGATGAGTGGTCAAAATTTAATAATAAAGAATTTTCTTACGCAGAGTGTTCTACTTGTACAGATAAAAGAAGTCTTGATATGTATTTAAATACCAATGGATTTATTACTGAATATTCAAAAACAACTGCTTCAGAGGATATGGCTGAAGTTTATTCTCATTTAATGATCAAAAAATTTCCAGAAAAAATTGACCAAGCTCTTCAAGAAAAAATTCAATTTATAAAATCAAAAATTAAATTAATTGATCGAAATTTTAAAATATGATCGAAGAAATTAAAGCATCAAAATCAGAAAAAATATTATTTATATTT
>JGI26080J50196_1001058_pt1 | contig 12315 bp, 9 predicted proteins | sample SaaInl0LU_22_DNA_FD_50196 | JGI IMG/M metagenome (IMG submission 50196)
CCTTGATAGGCCATGAAAGCAGTAGCAAATGCCACAGTGACTAACCATGCAAACCTGTTGCGAAGAAGAATACGCGTCAATGCCGTCCAGAACATCAGATTACTCTTTTATAACCCAGCCCTGTTGCAGCAGCGGTTCGGCTTTTTTGTATTTAACATTACGCTCTTCACCCGATTGCATGTTCACAATGGTCACTGCATCGTTTCGACCGTAGGTTTTACCTGTATTCACCACCGGCGCGGGTTTTGGTCGCGGCTGTTGCGGCGCTCTTCCAGAAGAAGTCGAAGGCACATCCGTTCCGGGATGACTCTCTTGTAGTTTTGGTTGCTTAGGTTGTGAAGCCGGCGCTTGACGAACACTGCTTGGATCGTTCGCAGGTAAATCACCTCTGAACAAGAAGCTTACGATTTCTTGGTTGACGCGAGAAACTAATGATTTGAACAATTCAAAAGACTCAAATTTGTAAATCAACAAGGGATCTTTCTGCTCATAAACCGCTCCCTGAACACTTTGACGCAAGTCGTCCATGGCACGCAAGTGCTCTTTCCATTGATCGTCAATGATCGCAATAGATATCCCTTTTTCGATATCCGAAATGAGCGATTGACCATTGGTGTCCATCACTTCCTTGAGCACTGAAGTCACTTGTAATGCCTTTTGGCCATCAGTGATTGGTACTAAAATTTTGTCGTAGTTGTTTTTTGGATCTTCAACGACTTGTTTAAATACCGGTAGTGCTGCGGTAGAAATACGGTTTCCTTTTTCACGNTAGAAATTGCTGGCTTGAGTGAATAACGCATTAGCCAGATCGTCAATGGCCCCGGTGTTGAACGTATCAGCATCCATTGAAGGCTCAAAAGCAAAGGTTCTAAAGAAGTCTAGTTTAAAGCCCTCAAAGTCTTTCGCTGGTTGGTAACCCTCGACTAAATCCGCTAACGTGTCGTACATCATGTTGGCGATGTCCACCTTNATACGCTGGCCGCTCAATGCATTTCCACGTCGCTTATATATGACCGTACGTTGACTGTTCATCACATCATCGTATTCAAGCAAGCGCTTACGCGTTCCAAAGTTGTTCTCTTCAACCTTCTTTTGCGCACGTTCGATAGATTTGCTTACCATGCTGTGCTGAATGACCTCACCTTCCTCAAGACCTAATCGGTCCATCAAACCTGCAATTCGCTCGGAATTAAACAGGCGCATGAGTTTATCTTCTAGGGATACGAAGAATTGGGACGAACCCACATCCCCTTGACGACCGGCACGACCACGCAANTGGCGGTCAACACGACGGCTATCGTGACGTTCAGTACCTATAATCGCAAGACCGCCTGAAGCTTTCGCCTCATCGCTCAATTTAATATCCGTACCACGTCCAGCCATGTTCGTTGCAATAGTCACCATNCCGGGTTTCCCTGCTTCAGCCACAACCTCAGCCTCCTTTTGGTGCATCTTAGCGTTCAACACCTGGTGTGGCACCTTGCGAATCTTTAACGCACGGCTTAACAATTCAGAAATTTCAACTGAGGTCGTACCCACCAATATGGGTCTTCCTGCATCGCGCAATGCAGCAATTTCATCTATCACCGCATTGTACTTCTCGCGATTGGTTTTAAAGACTAAATCNTCACGATCGTCACGNGCAATAGGACGGTTGGTTGGAATCACCACTACTTCTAATTCGTAGATTTCCCAAAACTCCCCTGCCTCTGTTTCTGCCGTACCTGTCATTCCTGCCAGTTTATGGTACATACGGAAATAGTTCTGTAAAGTGATGGTGGCATAGGTCTGCGTTGCCGCCTCAATTTTGACATTTTCCTTTGCCTCAATCGCTTGATGAAGACCGTCTGAATAACGACGACCTTCCATAATACGACCCGTTTGCTCGTCGACAATCTTTACTTTGTTGTCCATGATCACATACTCCGTATCCTTTTCGAACAAGGCGTAGGCTTTGAGCAATTGGTTAACCGTATGAATGCGCTCTGATTTTACACCATAATCGCGCATGACCACATCTTTCTTAGCCGCTTTGTCCTCCGCACTCAGTCCAGCGTCTTCTAATGCACTGAGCTCGGCAGTGATGTCCGGCATTACAAAAAAGTCCTTGGCCGTATTTTTGGAAATGAGATCCACCCCCTTACCGCTCAAGTCAATTTGATTGTTTTTCTCCTCAATGGTGAAGAACATCTCTTCATCGATGAGTTTCATTTTCTTGCCCTGCTCTTGCATGTAATTCGCTTCCGTCTTTTGCAGTAGCGACTTCATGCCGTCTTGTGATAAAAATTTGATCAGTGGCTTTGATTTAGGCAGTCCACGGTACGCACGAAGTAATTTCACACCCCCTTCTTCAGTGTTCCCCTCGCTAATCAGTTTCTTAGCTTCAGCCAATTCTTTTTGAACCAATGTTTTTTGCGCCGTCATTAACGCCTCAACAAAAGGCTTCAACTCATTAAACTGATGCTGGTCGCCCTTTGGGGTAGGCCCAGAGATAATGAGTGGTGTTCTTGCGTCGTCAATCAATACACTATCGACCTCATCCACAATGGCGAAATGGTGACCGCGGGTTTGAACGCGATCTTCTTGGCGGCGCGCCATGTTGTCGCGTAAATAGTCAAAACCAAATTCGTTATTCGTTCCGTAGGTGATATCGCTGTAGTAAGCGGCACGGCGCTCTTCAGAATTTGAAGGGTGCTTATCAATACAATCAATGGTCAAGCCGTGAAAATTAAATACGGGAGCCATCCATTCACTATCCCGCTTTGCGAGGTAGTCGTTCACCGTAACGACATGTACGCCGCGTCCTGCAAGGGCATTTAGATACACCGGTAGGGTCGCGACTAAGGTCTTACCCTCACCCGTGGCCATTTCTGCAATTTTTCCTTGATGCAACACCGTACCCCCAATCAATTGCACATCATAATGCACCATGTTCCAAGTGATATCGCCGCCGGCTGCCTTCCAAGAATTGGCATAAATCACCGCATCACCTTCTATGGTAATGTGTGCGTGCTTCTTTGCCAGCTCATGGTCTAGGGCTGTTGCAGTCGCACGAACATCACCGGCATTAAAACGACGCGCTGTTTCGCGCATAACACCAAATGCTTCTGGGTGAATAGTACGTAAAACATCTTCTATTAACTCAAGCTCTTGCGCATCCAATTCCTCGATCTGCTCATACAAAGGTTCGCGAGCATCGTAATCCGGTGTGTTTTCTATTTGAGCATAAAGCGCGTCTTTGGACGCTTTTGTTTCCGCAGTCGCTTCCGCAATACTTGCTTTGAACGAAGCTGTCCGCTCGCGCAACTGATCATTGCTCATGCCCGTGAGCGCGGCTTCGAAAGCATTTACGGATTCAACGTAAGGCTGCAATTTTTTGAGATCGCGGATACTTTTGGATCCCACGAGTTTGGATATGAGTTTCAGCATGAGGCTGTCAAGTTCTTATAAATAGTCTACAAAAATAATAGGTTGTACCCGAAGGGTAGACTTTTATGACTGCTAAAAAAGGGCCAATTCGAAACTTTCCTCCGAAAATAGACACATTGGCAGAGNAGAAATCGTGCTAAACGAAAGTTTAGGGCAAAAAAAAAGGGGAATTTGGAAGGATTTTCTGGTGTTAAAAATCGGCTCAGTAACACCCTGAAAACTCTGCCAAATAGCCCCTAGAACCTATCACAGAAGCATGAAAAGAAAGAACCACCAATCTTCACATACAGGGCAAATATATAACAAATTGTAGTAAGTGTACAAACAACACTAAGTTTTATTTGAACCTCGTGCCATTTCATGAAGGGCTTCCCATGCGCATTCCCTATTTTTGCAGACTTAATACGAAAGTGAAATGGCCGATTCAAACAAGATTTCTACGTCAACCGCCCCAAAACCAGTGGGTTTGTATCCACACGCAAGAAAAGTTGGTAACCTATTGTTCCTTTCAGGAGTAGGCCCTAGAACTGCAGGCAGCGATGCAAATGATAGCGGAATTCCAGGATTGGAACTGGATCACAACGGGAATTTCAAAGCTTTTGATTTCGAAGCACAGGTCCACAGCGTTTTTGCAAACGTGAAAGCAATTTTAGAGGCGAGCGGTTCTTCTTGGGGGGAATTGGTCGACGTTCAGGTCTTTCTTGTGGACATGAAACGCGACTTTCACACGTTTAATCGGATCTATGCAGCGTACTTTAAAGAGAACCAACCCTGCCGAACAACCATAGAAATCAATAGTTTACCGACACCCATCGCCATTGAACTCAAGTGTATAGCTACTGTAGAATAACCTCATGAGCACATTTCCAGAATACGCGAACCTAGACCTTGCGGGCATCCATAAAGCTGTTTTAGCCAAATGGAAGCAATCGCATTTATTTGAACAGACGCTTGTTGCGCGCAAGGATGCCGAACCTTGGATATTCTTTGAAGGCCCTCCTAGCGCAAACGGTCTCCCGGGCATACACCACGTGATGGGACGCTCTTTAAAAGATGTGTTTTGTCGCTACAAAACGCAAAAAGGCTTCCTCGTAGACCGCAAGGCGGGCTGGGACACGCACGGTTTACCCGTGGAATTAGGTGTTGAGAAAGAATTGGGCATTACTAAAGAAGATATTGGAAAGTCGATCACTATTGAAGAATACAACGATGCGTGCCGCACCGCGGTCATGCGTTATACCGGTATTTGGAAGGACTTGACTGACCAAATGGGCTATTGGGTAGATATGGATAAACCCTATGTTACCTATGAGCCAAAGTACATGGAAAGTGTGTGGTGGCTGCTTGCTCAACTCTATAAAAAAGGGTTGATCTACAAGGGATATACCATTCAGCCGTATTCACCGAAAGCGGGCACGGGATTGAGTTCGCACGAGCTGAACCAACCGGGTTGTTACCAGAATGTCAAAGACAATACGGTCGTCGCTCAATTCAAAATGATAAATAACGGGCAAAGTGAAGCGCTCTTTGGTGCTGCCACAGTACACTTNCTTGCCTGGACGACCACACCGTGGACATTGCCGTCAAATACAGCTTTAACCGTAGGGCCTAAAATCGAATACAGCTTGGTTCATACGTTTAACCAATACACCTACGAGCCGGTAAGCATCATTGCGGCCACGCCACTTTTGGGAAAACTCTTTGGCAAAAAGTTCGTAGAAGGAGATATTTCGACCTACGAAGCAGGTGCAAAGAAAATTCCTTACCACATCGAAAAAACCGTTTTAGGAACGGATTTGGTCGGATTGAAATACGAGCAACTATTGCCTTATGCTTTACCAGACGAGCGCCCCGAAGAAGCCTTCCGCGTCATTCCTGGTGATTTTGTAACTACTGAAGATGGAACAGGAATCGTACACACAGCGCCTACTTTCGGTGCGGACGATGCAAAAGTTGCAGCCGATGCCGGCGTACCTCCTTTGTTGGTAAAAGACGAGCAAGGCAATCTAGTTCCGTTGGTAGATTTAAGAGGGAAATTCCGCCCAGAATTGGCCGACCCTATGTTTGGATTCGGTGAAGAATACATCAAAGCGGAATACCTTACCGACGAGGAAAAAGAGGCAGAACTGGCGAAGCAGCAAATGCTGTTGAAACCTATCATTCCTGAATTAAAAGCCTACCTCAGCGTGGATGAGCGCATCGCTCTGAAATTAAAACTAGAGAACAAGGCGTTCAAAATTGAAAAGTACGAACACAGCTATCCACATTGTTGGCGTACGGACAAACCCGTGTTGTATTATCCGCTAGACAGCTGGTTCATTAAGTCGACGGAGAAAAAGGACCAAATGATTGCGTTAAATAAGACGATCAATTGGAAACCGGCTTCGACGGGAACAGGGCGCTTTGGGAATTGGTTGGAAAACCTTAACGATTGGAACCTTAGCCGTTCGCGTTTTTGGGGAATTCCATTACCCATCTGGAGCACAGAAGAAGGCGACGAGCATATTTGTATTGAAAGCGCTGCGGAATTGCACGCTGAAATTGAAAAAGCCGTTACCGCTGGTTTCATGCGCACAAATCCAATGGGCGATTTTGATCCCGCAGATATGAGCGACGAGAACTACGCAAAAATCGATTTGCACCGTCACATCATGGACACCGTTGTTTTGGTGAGTCCTTCAGGTAAGGCTATGAAGCGCGAAAGTGATCTTATTGACGTGTGGTTTGATAGTGGCTCGATGCCGTATGCACAATGGCATTATCCTTTTGAGAATAAAGATAAAGTGGAGGGCGGTGGAGCCTTCCCTGCAAATTTCATCGCAGAAGGGGTTGACCAAACCCGGGGCTGGTTCTTTACCCTACATGCCATTTCATCCATGGTCTTTGAAAGCGTTGCCTTTAAGAATGTCATCTCCAACGGGCTTGTCTTGGACAAGAACGGAATGAAGATGTCTAAGCGTTTGGGCAATGCGGTAGATCCATTCACCACAATGGATGAATATGGTGCAGATGCGTTGCGCTGGTACTTATTGACGAATGCTGCGCCTTGGGACAACCTCCGCTTCGATATGGAAGGCCTGCAGGAAGTACGCAGAAAGTTCTTTGGCACCTTGCACAATACGTATGCATTCTTCGCGCTTTATGCGAATGTGGATAGTTTCCGCTACGAAGAAGCCGAAATTCCACTGAAAGAGCGTCCAGAAATGGACCAATGGATTTTATCAGAACTCCACAGCCTCATTGCAAAAGTGGAAGACGGTATGGAGGCTTTTGAACCGACTCGTGCGTTCCGTCCTATACAAGAATTTACTACGGAGAAACTCTCGAATTGGTACGTTCGTTTAGGCCGTCGCCGTTTCTGGAAAGGGGCTTATGAGTCGGATAAGATTAGTGCCTATCAGACGCTTTGGACCTGTTTGGAAACGTTAAGTAGATTAATGGCGCCGCTGGCACCTTTCTATGCGGACCAATTGTATACTGACCTCTATGCAGGAGTGGCAAAATCAGGAGAAACTAGCGTTCACCTCACCAACTTCCCTACTGTAGACGCACCAACCATTAATGCACCATTAGAGAAGAAAATTAATCTTGCCCGCCAATTAACTTCCATGGTCCTCTCTATTCGTAAGAAGGAGAATATTAAAGTACGGCAGCCGCTTGCTCGCGTTTTGGTACCGGCACTTAATGATGGCGATAAAGACTTGCTCGAAAGCATTCAATCCATCCTGCTCGCAGAGGTNAATGTAAAAGCGCTTGANGTCATCACCCCGGATGCNGGTGTATTTGTAAAAAAGGTGAAGCCTAATTTTAAAGCGCTAGGCCCAAAGGTNGGACGGCACATGAAGGCCGTGAAGACGTATTTTCAAGCGATGGACCCATCCGCGGTTGATGCGTTTGAAACCCAAGGTTTTGTGGAATTCGAAGATCAAGGCCAAACAGTGCGCGTTGATTTGATTGATGCCGAAGTAGTTACCGAAGACATACCCGGCATGTTGGTTGCTACTGGTGATGGATTGACCGTTGCTCTCGATGCCGCACTCACGGATGAATTGCGGAACGAAGGTTTGGCACGTGAAATGGTGAATCGCCTACAGAATTTGAGAAAATCTAGCGGACTAGAGGTGACCGATAGAATTGAGGTGCGTATTGAAGGATCCGATTCCCTTCGTTTAGGCATTGAACCATTTATGATGTATATTAAAGACGAGGTACTTGCGGATAACGTCACCTTTGGCAGTAATGCCGGTGAAAGTGTTGAAATTGAAGGTGAAAAAATTAATATTTCTATTTTCAAGAAATAGTTTATTTTCGATCCCTCTTAAANCCGAAGGCCTAACATTTTAAACGTAAGAAACTATGGCTGAAGAAAATAAAACAAAATACAGTGATGCAGAACTCGCCGAGTTTAAAGCAATCATTGTAAAAAAAATCGAGAAGGCTGAGCAAGATTTAGACCTTCTGCGTGAGCAATTTGCTAACGATAAAAACAACGGCACAGACGACACTTCGCCACAATTCAAATCGTTTGAGGAAGGTTCTTCTGTAATGAGTAATGAGCGCAATTCACAGCTCGCTACGCGTCAAGAAAAATTCATTCGCGACTTAAAAAACGCGTTGGTTCGTATCGAAAACAAAACCTACGGCATTTGTCGTGTTACGGGTAANCTGATAGATGCAGAACGACTAAAGTTGGTTCCGCATGCCACCCTAAGCATGGAAGCGAAACTTAACCAGCGTTGAGAAAAGCATTACTCATAGTNTTAGGGGTGCTCTTTGTTGATCAAGCGACCAAATTGTGGGTGAAGTCCACCATGTACTTGGGGCAAAGNCACGAAATCACCTCCTGGTTTTACATTCATTTTACAGAAAATCCAGGCATGGCCTTTGGGCTTGAATGGGGCGGTGTTGCTGGAAAACTAGCACTGACTATTTTCAGAATTATCGCCATAGGTGGAATCATTTGGTGGTTGCGAAATACCCTTAAAAGTGGCGCGACAAATGTGGCGACTTGGGGCATCAGCCTCATCCTTGCTGGCGCCATAGGCAACGTATTAGACTCTCTTTATTATGGTGCGATCTTCTCCGATTCTCTAGGAAAAGTAGCTACATTTCTTCCGGAATCCGGCGGGTATGCCCCAATACTTCAGGGTCGTGTTGTAGATATGCTATACTTCCCCTTGTATGCCGGTGAACTGCCGCAATGGTTCCCTATCTGGGGTGGCCAATTCTTCACTTTTTTCCGTCCCATCTTCAACATCGCAGATGTCTCTATTTCCACCGGGGTGGGATTGCTATTTGTTTTCCAACGCAGCGTTTTTAAGTAAGGATGCAAACAACAGAGGTACACTTCGGTGGCTCACTCCTTCGCTTGAACAGCGACGGTTCTGCATTTTTACCTGAACACAATACCTTACTTATTGCAGATGTACATCTGGGGAAATCCGGCGTGTTTAGAAAAGCTGGAATTGCCACTCCTCAAGGGCTACATGAACAAAACTTGAAGCAATTGGCCCGTGCCTTTGAAGCGCATCCACAAGCTACGGTAGTATTCTTAGGCGACGTTTTTCACGGCCTTCAAAACAAAGAAACCCAATCGCTGAAAACCCTCTTAGATGCCTACGACGGCCATACTTTCATTCTGGTCAAAGGCAACCATGATTTTGACTTGCCCGAATGGCAACAACTCGCCATAGTACCGGAATGGACCTTAGGAAAACTACATTTCTTGCACGAGCCTCCGGGAGCTAACTTTGATACCAATACGCCATTCTCACAACCACGGCACAACGCGACTTTCCAGCACTCGCACAAGAGATTTTTCTCATTTGCGGCCACCTACACCCCGGCGTTGCTCTGCGCGGAAAAGGTCGTTCGCGCGTGCGCATTAAGGCGTTCTATTTGAATGACTGGATCTGTGTTTTACCCGCTTTTGGAACCTTTACAGGACAGCACGCGCTCAAAGTAGCCGGAACGTATTACGGGATTGTTGATGATACATTATTGAAATTGAGCGAATAGTCTAATGCCGCTCGATTTTAACCCTCTTTTAACGGCTGTATTTAGCAGCTTTTTATTCTTTTGAACCGCATTAAAAAACACAACCTATGGAAGGTGCACCAGATATTGTCGCATTAAACGAAGAAATTAAAAATGAGAGCGCGATTATCGATCTCATTCAAAGTGAATTACGCAAGGTCATTGTAGGACAGAACGGCATGGTAGAAGGCCTATTGATTGGGCTGCTCGCCAACGGACACATCCTTCTTGAAGGGGTACCTGGACTTGCAAAAACGCTTGCCATAAATAGCTTGAGCAAAACCTTGGGCGGAAGTTTTTCTAGAGTGCAGTTTACGCCCGATTTGTTGCCGTCGGATGTCATAGGCACGCAGATTTACAACATGAAAGAACACGCGTTCGACACCAAACAGGGACCCATCTTTAGCAATTTCGTCTTGGCGGATGAAATTAATCGGGCGCCGGCAAAGGTTCAAAGTGCGCTGCTCGAAGCGATGCAAGAACGCCAGGTGACCATTGGAGAAGAAAGTTACCCGCTGCCAAAGCCGTTCCTGGTTATGGCTACACAAAATCCGGTGGAGCAAGAAGGAACCTATCCACTTCCTGAAGCACAAATGGACCGATTCCTTTTGAAAGTGACGTTGGGCTACCCCACTAAAGAGGATGAGCTCGACATTATGCGCAAGCAAATGAGCGGTGCCATGGAAAAGCTCAGTGCCGTTGTTAGTTTAGAGCAAATAGTTCGTGCACGAGGTTTTATTGAGCGCATTTACATGGACGAAAAAATAGAAAACTACATTCTCGATATCGTTTTCGCCACTCGCGAACCTCAAAATTATCAACTAGGCGCCTTGCGCAACAAGATCAGCTTTGGTGCTTCACCCCGCGGCTCTATCGCATTGGCAAAAGCAGCTAAATGTCACGCCTTCTTGCGTCACAGGGGCTTTGTGACGCCGGATGATGTACGTGCAGTTGCGCCTGCGGTGTTACGCCATAGAATTGGCCTTACTTATGAGGCGGAAGCGGAAGAATTGAGCACAGAGAACATCGTTACTGAAATTCTAAACACCTTAATGGTACCGTAAAAACGTGGATGCTGTAGCACTCTTGCAGAAAGTTCGGCGTATTGAAATCAAGACACGCCGTTTGAGCGACCAGCTCTTTTCTGGCGAATACCAAAGTTCATTTAAGGGACGCGGTATGAGCTTCGCAGAAGTGCGTCCGTACCAAAGTGGCGACGATGTGCGCAGCATTGATTGGAACGTTACTGCTCGCAAACGGAGTCCGTACATCAAAGTCTTTGAAGAGGAACGCGAATTGACGCTCTTCTTGGTGATTGACATCAGTGGTTCAACCAATTTCGGTACGGACGAGCGCTCCAAACGCGACATGATTACTGAAATCGCTGCGACTTTGGCCTTTAGTGCGATGGGCAACAACGATAAAATTGGACTCATTTTATTCAGTGGAAAAGTTGAGAAAGTCATCCCTCCTAAAAAAGGGAAGCTCCACGTTATGCGCATCATAAAAAGCATTCTTGAAACAGAAGCTACTGCGGCAGGCACAGATGTAGAAACGGCTTTGGCGCATTTGCTAAAGGTGCAAAAACGACACAGTATTGTGTTTGTGTTGAGTGATTACCTCGACAGTGCACCGGACCGCAACTTTAAAATCGCAGCGAAGCGTTTTGATTTGTGTGCCGTGAATACCTATAACCATAAAGAAGTGGCATTACCTAAAATTGGTCTCGTACCCTTAGCCGATTCTGAAACTGGCGCGGTACAATGGGTTCGTTCAGGCGGGCATAAATTCCGGGAGGCACTTGCTCAAAGACACGAACAATACAACCAATTCCTTAAAAATTTCTCGCGTAGCGCAGGAGCCGGTTACATCTCGCTGGACGATCGTCAAGATTTCGTTCCGCCATTGCTTCAATTCTTAAAGAACAAAGCGCGATGAGACAACCGTTGCTAATACTTCTCAGTTTCCTTTGTTTGAGTAATGCATTCGCGCAAGAAAACGTAAAGTCCGATCCCACCATACTGAATTCACGATTGGATACCAACGCACAAATCGTGGGCGGTTTAATCGTACAAAAAGTAGAATGGCCCGCTGAAAATGGCTGGGAACTTTTGCCTCCGGACAGCACCAGTGCTTTTCTATTGGTTTCGACAACGTTCGACTCCACGGATTTTGTCCGCACGGCAACCCTGACCTACCTCATTATGGATACGGGCGCATTGGTGCTACCGGCGCTTTCCGCTGTAAGTCCTAATGGCGTCTATACGGTTCCTCCCGATACAGTACAAGCCCGATTCTTACCCCAAGAAGAAGGCCTAGAAAAGGAAGCGGCACGTCCATTAGCGGCAGTCCCCTTTAATTTTGTTTGGTGGCTCGAAGCGTATTGGTACTGGATCGCGGCGGGTGTTGCACTTTTATTGATCGGTTACCTTGTTTGGCGCTATGCTAAAAAACCTCAAGAGCAGCCAGTGGCGGCGCCGGAACCGGAACGAGATTATTACCAAGAGGCGATGCAGGCTATCAAAGCCCTTCGCGCTGATGCCTTGTGGGAACGTGATATGAAAGGATTTTATGTGGCATTAGGCGACGTCGTCCGCACTTATTTAACCCACCGTACAGGCCTGCCTTTGGCNGAGCAAACAACTTCGGAAAGCGTGCTTATGCTCGATCAAAAATGGACTGCGGCGCAGATTGAATCCTACCAGTTTATCCTAACACGAGCGGACTATGTGAANTTCGCNAAGGGNANCTGGGACGTTGCGGTACACCGCGATTGTCTAGACAAAGCAACCGCGCTCATTATGGATTTTAAACCAGTGCAAGATGTTTAATTGGGATTTTGCACAACCG
>JGI26080J50196_1001066_pt1 | contig 12248 bp, 7 predicted proteins | sample SaaInl0LU_22_DNA_FD_50196 | JGI IMG/M metagenome (IMG submission 50196)
CGTTTCTTAAGGGCTGAGGTGACAGAGTCAGACCGCCCCGAGTTGGATTCGGCGGGAATCGTTGTATCAGGCGGTCGTGGTGTGGGTTCAAAAGAGGACTTTGCCAAAGTATTTGAGTTGGCTGATAAGTTGGGAGCAGCGGTTGGAGCCTCACGGGCAGCTGTTGATAGCGGTTATGTCCCTAATGACATGCAAGTGGGTCAAACGGGCAAGATGGTTGCCCCTAAGCTGTATATAGCCGTAGGTATCTCTGGCGCCATTCAGCACCTTGCGGGTATGAAAGAGTCTGGCGTCATTGTGGCGATCAACAAAGACGAAGAGGCGCCGATATTCAATATTGCTGACTACGGCTTAGTGGGCGATCTGCACCAGATCTTGCCCGAGCTAGTCGCCAAGCTCTAAGTCTTAGCGCCAGTCATTCTCTTCTAAGGGCCGCGAATTCAGATTGCTGAAATTTTACCCCAGCGATCTGTATTTGCCCTTTATTACACCCCTGCTATAGAGGCTTTTACTATGAGCTACAACGCCCCCGCACAGGATATCGCCTTTGCTTTAGAGCATTTAGTGGCGTTCGACGAACTCTGTCAAACGCTTGAGTTAGATGAGGTTAATCTGGATTTGGCTCAGGTGATTGTAGAGGAGGCGGGGAAGCTCGCATCTGAAGTGCTTGCGCCGCTAAATCAGCAAGGCGATGCAGTGGGGACTCGGTTAGACGGTAATAAAGTACGAGAAGCACCGGGTTTTGCTGAGGCTTATCAACAGTTTCAGGATAATGGTTGGGCAACCCTCACAGCCCCTGAGGCGTTTGGTGGTCAAGCGCTACCNAATGTATTGGGAACCGCTGTTAATGAGCTGTGGCANGCCTCTAATATGGCCTTCGCACTGTGCCCTATGCTGAGTCAGGGGGCAGTGGAGGCACTCATCGCGCATGGTAGCGAGCAGTTACAACAGGCTTACTTACCCAAACTGATTAGCGGTGAATGGACCGGTACGATGAACCTGACCGAGCCTAGTGCNGGGTCTGACCTTGCGGCAGTGGCTACAAAAGCAGTTCCGGCGGATGATCATTACCTTATAAGTGGGCAAAAAATATACATCACCTGGGGTGATCATCAAATGACCCCCAATATTGTGCACCTTGTGCTAGCTCGAATGCCGGGTGCACCTGCGGGTGTAAAAGGAATATCACTCTTTATTGTGCCCAAATTTCTTCTTGATGATGCAGGCGAACCCAGTCTCTTAAATGATGTCAGCTGTATCTCCATAGAGCATAAGCTCGGTATCCATGCCAGCCCAACCTGTACGCTCAGTTTCGGCGATAATAAGGGGGCTGTGGGTTATCTAGTGGGGGAGGCCAACAAGGGGCTGGCCTATATGTTTACTATGATGAATCACGCGCGGCAATCCGTTGGCTTACAAGGCTTAGCGCTATCAGAGCGCGCATACCAGCAAGCGGTAAGTTACGCCAAAGACCGTACCCAAGGCAGCCGTAAAGATGGCAGCAAAATACCCATTATTGAACACCCTGATGTGCGTCGTATGCTTATGGCTCAGCGCGCCGGCTGCGAAGCGATGCGCGGGCTGGCCCTTATGGCAGCAGCCGAGATTGATCGTGCTAAAAAGGGAAGTGCACTTAAGGGGCCTGCGGATAGATCGAGCGCACGCGTTGAACTGCTAACGCCCATAGTAAAAGGCTGGATGACTGAGCTGGCAAATGAGTTAACTTCGCTTAATATTCAGGTTCACGGTGGAATGGGTTACATAGAGGAGGCGGGGGCTGCACAGTATTACCGTGATGCGCGAATCTTAGCCATCTATGAGGGCACTAACGGAATTCAAGCGCTGGATCTAATTGGACGTAAGACACTATCAGATGGAGGGGTGGCACTCGCCGCTCTACTCGATGAGATGGCCGAACTTGAAGTAGATCTTCGTTCACAAGGTCTGGATACATTCGCGAATCGTTACATGTCATCGATCACGCGTGCCCGTGAAGTTCGCCAATGGATACTCGGTACAGCATCGCAAGATCGCAATACCCTGGGAGCCGTTGCCTTCGATTTTATGATGCTTATGGGTTATTTATGTGGCGCGTTTGCAATGGCGAAAGGCGCTAGCAAAGCAAAGGCATTAAGCAACCTCGACAATGCCTACGGTACCTCATTCCTGGATGCAAAGGTGGCAACCGCTCGATTTTATGCTGAACACTATCTACCCCGCGTAGAGCAGCATGCGCAGACGTTAATGACAGGCTTAGATGCGCTATTTGTCTTGAGCGATGATCAGTTTTAGAGAGGCTTTATGGATTACGAAGTGATGGAGTTTGATGTTCTTATTGTTGGCGCAGGTCCTGCTGGGCTCTCGGCTGCTTGCCGCATCAAACAGCTAAATGAAACGCTAAGTGTATGTGTAGTCGAAAAAGGATCCGAAGTAGGTGCTCACATACTTTCGGGTGCTGTCATCGATCCAAAAGCCTTAGACGAGTTGTTTCCAGATTGGCGCGCGCTAGGTGCACCGCTAAATACAGAGGCCTTAGTTGATGAAATTCTTCTACTAAAAGATGGTTCAACGGCAGTGAAAGTGCCTAATTGGGCCGCCCCTAAAACCATGCATAACAGCGGCTGTTATATTGCATCGACCGCTAATCTTTCGCGTTGGTTGGCCGAACGTGCCGAGGCGCTGGGTGTAGAGGTGTTTCCGGGTTTCCCCGCGTCACAGGTGCTCTACACTGAAGAGGGTGCCGTTAAGGGTGTTCTTACGGGTGCAATGGGTGTGGATGCCGAGGGTAACGAGAAAGAGAACTATGTACCCAGTATGGCCTTGGAAGCTAAGTTCACCCTGTTTGCCGAGGGTTGCCGTGGGCATCTAGGTAAGGAGTTAATTCAGCGCTTTGCCTTAGATGCAGGAAAAGACCCTCAGCATTATGGACTGGGCATTAAAGAGCTCTGGGATGTAGACCCCGCTAAACATACTCAAGGTCTGGTTATACACGGTAGCGGTTGGCCGCTGAGTGACGGTACAACCGGTGGCTTTTTTCTCTACCACACGGATAACAATCAGGTTGTTGTTGGCCTGATTGTGGACCTTAACTACTCCAACCCTTGGGTCAGCCCATTTGATGAGTTCCAGCAACTTAAGCACCACCCCAAGCTGGCTCAATACTTAGAGGGGGGTACACGCGTATCTTACGGTGCTCGTGCCATCGCCAAGGGTGGCTTTAATTGCCTACCCGAGATGAGTTTTAAAGGCGGACTACTGATCGGTTGTGATGCTGGAACACTTAATTTCTCGCGCATTAAAGGCGTACATACGGCGATGAAATCAGGTCTTCTAGCTGCTGAAGCGGTTGTTGATGCGCTCGCTGAATCAAAATTAGAGGCCGACAGTTTCACTGAGCGCTTCAAAAGCTCGTGGCTCTATGACGAATTGTACCGTTCACGTAACTTTGGGCCTGCACTGCATAAGTTTGGTTCAATACTCGGGGGCGCCTTCAACACGCTAGATCAAAACCTACTGAGTGGGCGAATGCCATTTACCTTGCACGACACCCAACCGGACTATGCCGCGTTACGCACAGCATCTGATTGCAAGCCTATCGAGTATCCAAAACCAGATGCGAAGCTCTCGTTTGATAAGCTCTCTTCAGTGTTTATATCCAACACCGCCCACGAGGAGGATCAGCCCTGTCACCTGCAACTGCTTGATAGTGCTATCCCGATGAGTGTCAACTACCCCAGTTTTGCAGAACCCGCACAACGTTACTGTCCGGCAGGCGTCTATGAGGTGGTGGAGGATGCAGGTACGCGAAAACTGCAGATCAACGCGGCTAACTGTGTTCACTGCAAGACCTGTGATATCAAAGATCCCAGCCAGAATATTCGTTGGGTAGCACCTGAGGGTGGTGGTGGCCCCAACTACCCGAATATGTGATCTGTAGCTCTGTTGCACCGTAACAGGGCGGTACTTAATTTCTTTAACTGGAATAATGGGTTATTCCCGTTAGACTGTAGTGCTAGTTGATCCGTTATGTTCGCTAATTGGGAGTTTTTGATGCGTCTTGCGTCTATTGCTGTTTTCGTTATGTCTGTTGTTTCTGGGTGTGTCTCTCTAGCGCAAGCCGAAACGCAGGTGTCGACTCGGGTTGTCTCTGACCTGGTGTTTTACCCTGAATTCAGTGCGCCTGGCGAGGTGTTAAGTAAGCAAGATAGCTATTTAGGTGCTCAACTTAGCGCGCAAATTATGGCAGTTAATGTGGAAGTGGGTGATCAGGTAGAGACCGGTGATCAATTGGTACAGCTCGATTGCGCGATCTATCAAGCGCAATTAAATACTCAGACTGCTGCGTTAGGCGAGATCGACGTGCAGCTGAGTCTGGCAAAAGATCAGTACGCACGAGCAAAGCGACTAAATCAAGCCGGGAACTTGGGTGAAGAGGCTTTGCAGCAACGCAATACAGAGCTTGAAGCGCTTCAGGCACGACGTGTTGTGCATGAACAGCAGGTTAAAGTTGCACAAATTTCAGTCGATCGATGCGTTGTAACAGCCCCCTTCGCCGGTTTAGTGACCGAACGCGCGGCTCAACTCGGCGCATTAGCGGCACCGGGCACTCCACTGGTGCGACTGGTGCAACTAACGGATGCAGAACTCAGCGCTAAATTACCGCCAACACAGAACTTCGTTAGCGGGCAGGCGATGAAGTTTGAGTTTCTTGACCAAGAATTTTCCACTCGCGTGCGCGTAGTACTGCCGATCGTGGATGTCCGTGAGAGAACGCAAGAGGTTCGCTTAAGCTTTACCGACACAGCGCCGCCACCAGGGGCTGCTGGTCGTTTGCTGTGGCAGTCGGCGCTGCCACATCTTTCCTCTGAGCTACTCGTGCGCAGGCAACATAATGGCGAGTCCACTTTAGGTGTTATGTTAATTGAAGGGCAAAACGCCCGTTTTTATCCTGTACCTCAGGCGATTGAAGGTCAGTCATTCGCTATTGATCTGCCGCAAGATGCCCTAGTGATAACCGAGGGGCGGTTAGGTGTTCGCTCAGGCGATGCGGTTAGCGTTCGTGAAGCGGGTACTCGTTAATGTTGCAGCGTTTTCTTAGCAATCATGTACTGGCCAACCTTACGTTCGTGCTGGTTCTATTCATTGGTTATACCGCATACAACTCGCTTCCAAGACAGCAAGACCCAACGATCAACTTCAACTGGATCGTGGTTACAACGGTTCTGCCGGGCGCCTCTGCTTTAGATGTTGAGTCTAAGGTTACAGGCCCTCTTGAAGATGCCATTCGTTCACTAGCCGATGTCAAATTTGTCTCGAGTAACTCTCGCGAGGGTATCTCAAGTATGCTGGTGCGCTTCTCGGATATCGACGAACGAACCTTTGATAAACGACTGGCTGATATTCGTCGTGAGATTCAGAACGCGCAAGCCGATCTTCCGGCTGAGGCGCTGGATCCCAAAATTTTAGAGATAACCAGTTCTAACGCTTTCCCCTCAGCAACTCTGGCTGTGACCAGTATCTCTAATGACGAGAATTTGCGCGCTCAGGCGACCCGCGTAAAAAAAGACCTTGAGCGTCTGTTAGGTGTATCGCGTATTGATCCCGTTGCACTCCCAGACCCTGAACTGCAGGTCAACTTTGATTTGGCAGGTATTGAGAGTCTGGGTATATCGCCCCAGCAAGTGGCCAATACGGTTACTGCTTTTTTTCAAGATGAGGCAGCAGGTTCACTGCGACAGGGCGACCGTAACTGGTTAGTCCGCGTGGTCGGTACGGCGTCAGATCCAAGCTACTTGGCAGAACGGCCCATTTTAGGTGCGCCTGGTGAACTTGAACTGGGGCGTGTGGCTAATGTTGAACGTGCCCGTGAGAAAGCCAGCTTCTTGGTACAAGTTGACGAAAAGCCAGCCGTTTTGTTGGCGGTAATGAAGAAGGACTCTGCTAATACCCTGGAGCTGGTTGAGCGTGTACAGGCCTACATGGATGAACGTAACCGCTTTGCTGATGACACAGGTGTAGAGCTTGTGTTGATTGATGATCAGACGATCGCGACGCGCAGATCGATTGATATCATGGAGAACAACGCAATTATCGGATTGTTCATGGTGCTGGTTGTGGCTTGGCTTTTCTTGGGCACACGAATCGCGCTTCTCACCGCCATCGGCATCCCTTTCGTACTTGCCGCGACGTTTTGGGTACTGGGTGCACTCGGGCAGACGCTCAACGTAACTGTTCTTTTAGGTGTGGTGATTGTGTTGGGTATGTTGGTTGACGACGCCGTCGTTGTGGTGGAGTCGATCTACTATCGGCTACAGCGTGGTTTCGATAGCATGTCGGCGGTGCGCGGTGCATTGGCTGAGGTAGCCTCACCGGTGACGGCCGCCGTGTTAACAACCATTGCGGCATTTATGCCGCTGATGCTACTGCCCGGTATTCTTGGCAAATTTATGCAAGTTATTCCAATGGTTGTGTCAATCGCATTGGCGATCAGTCTTATTGAAGCATTTTGGATGCTGCCATCGCACGTACTTGCCGCTAAGGTGAAATTCGATAATCCCGGTCGGGTTCAACGCGCACGCGTCTACATTACCCATCGTATGCAGATCTTCTATGTACGTATGCTGATCAAAGCGCTGCGCCGTCCCATTATTTCAGTCTTGTTCGCGGTTTTACCCCTTGTTGGAGCGGTCGGTGCCTTGGGGCAGGGCTACATAAAGATGGACTTCTTTGCGGCAGACCCGGTGCGCCTGTTTTACGTTAACGTTGAGATGCCACCGGCTACTCCTGTTAGCCGCACCATGGAGGTGGTTACAGCGGTTGAGCAACAGGTGCGCAAACATGTACGAGAGGGCGAAGTTCGAGCCATTGCAGGCTATGCAGGCCAGATGTTTACTGAGACAGAGCCTCGTATAGGTGAACATTACGGCCAGGTGTTAGTAGGCCTGAACCCTAAAACTGAGAATTTGCGTGAAGTTGATGAGATGATTGAGGCCATGCGTGCTGATACCACCTCTGTTGTCGGCCCTGTTCGTGTCTCATTCTTGCGCCTTGCGGGCGGTCCGCCTGTGTCGAAGCCAATTGCTATTAAAGTTCGCGGTGAAAATTACCAAGAGTTACGCGCAGCGACTGATGATTTAATCGCTATTATGCAGACGAATAGCGACTTTATAGATGTCGAAGACGATGCTGCTCGTGGGCGTTTTGAACTTGAACTTGAACTCAATACCGATGCCATTAACCGTGCGGGCCTCAACCCAATTGATGTGCGACGCACCCTCAGGTTATTGGTGGATGGCGAAGTAGTCGCCAGTATGCGCGATGAGGGCGAAAAGCTTGAAGTACGTGTGCGCGCATTGCCCGAGTCAAGACCATCACTGGAGCGGCTACTCAGCTACCGCATGCCAATTCCCGGTGGCGGTGCCATACCGCTATCAGAGTTAGTTTTTCAAGAGCGACGCCAATCTTTGGGTAATATTCGCCACTACAACTTCCGTCGTGCGATCACCTTAGAAGCTGACTTAGTGGATGGCGGTATGGATACGATTGCGGCCAATGCCTATGTACTCGAACGCTGGAAAAACATTGAAGCGAATTACCCGAATATCGCTTTAGATTTCTCAGGTGAGTTAGATGATATTCAAGAGAGCTTGGATTCTATCGCGATTCTCTTTTTGGTTGGTATCGGCGTGATGTATCTGATTTTGGGTACGCAGTTCCGCAGTTATTGGCAGCCGCTGATGATTCTAGCAACCGTCCCTATGGCCTTTACCGGTGTTGTTCTTGGATTGATCGTGACGCAAAATCCACTGAGTCTTTTCACCCTTTATGGCGTTGTTGCGCTTGCAGGTATTGCCGTTAACGCAGCAATTGTTTTAATCTCCGCAGCGAACAGCCGACTCGCGGCGGGAATGACGCTAATGCATGCGACGGTCTATGCCGCACGTAGGCGAATGATTCCAATATTAATTACTACGCTGACAACCATAGCCGGCTTATTCTCATTAGCGGCGGGTTTAGGGGGTAAATCATTGATATGGGGCCCAGTTGCAACATCTATTGTCTGGGGATTGGCGTTCTCGTCCGTACTAACGCTGTTTGTGGTACCGCTGCTATACCGTTTAACTATGCGCGGACGTGCGAATAAAATTGCCAAGCGTATTCGTGGCGAGTAGAAACAGCCATAAAACAACACATTTCACTAACACAGCAACCCCATTGTGCATGGGGTTTAGTTGGCTGATAAGTGAGCAGCCTTACTGTGCTAGAGTTAAAAAGTTTGATAAGGAAAGTCATGCAAGCGCAAATCAACTCTCTTACACAACACCTTGATTCACTTCCAGCGACTGGCCGCCGTTTGGTTGCCGTTGTCGGGGCGCCGGGTGCAGGTAAATCCACCTTAGCTGAGGCGGTAGTAGAGCATCTAAAGAAAACAGGCCGCAAAGTACAATTAGTACCTATGGATGGCTTTCACCTCGATAACACTATTCTGAATGCACGGGGTCTATTTACCCGCAAAGGTGCACCCCAAACCTTCGATGCTGCCGGATTCCTCGCTATGGTAGAGCGTCTAGTAAAAGGTGATGAAGTCATCGCACCGACCTTTGATAGACATCGCGATATTTCGATTGCCGGGGCTGTTGAGGTACCGGCAGATGTTGAGCTTCTAGTGCTAGAGGGAAATTATCTATTACTCGATCAGCCGCTCTGGCGCGAGTTGAAACAGTACTGGGACCTAAGCGTCTACCTGAATGTGCCGATTGAAGAGTTAGAGCGTCGATTAGTGCAGCGCTGGCTAGATCACGGCTTGGACCTGCAGGCGGCACACGCACGCGCCCGTGGTAATGATTTGGCGAATGCGCGTCTGATTATTGAGCAGTCATTGGCGGCTGATGTCATTATCGATAACGTCTAAAGAGCGTTAGGCACTCGTTAAGTAGCTTCTCATCCGTATATAAACAGGTGCCGCTGTTTTCAGCGTCACCTGTTTATCGTTAAGGCCACTCTTTTTTTATTGAGTGGCCCGCAGCCTTTAGACACCCTGTTAGAAAGGCGATGGGTAGCGCTTCAGAATCGCGCTGATCTGCTGCTCAAGCTCTTTGCTAAGCGGCATTTCAAAGGCGCTTATGTTCTCTTTCAATTGCGCCATAGAGGTCGCCCCAATGATGGTTGAGGTCACACCATCGATCTGGTCACACCAAGCCAAAGCGAGCTGTGAGGGTGTGTAGTTGTGACGCTTAGCGAGCGCAACATACTCATCAATAGCGGCATGCGAAGCTTCTGTATTTCTGAAGAGTGAACCCGGTGTACTTATAGCCCAGCGACTCCCTTGGGGAATAGCGCCCTTAGCGTACTTGCCGCTTAGCATGCCTGAGGATAGCGGTGACCAGGGTAGGTATGCGATATCTTCATGCACACAATTCTCTATCAGAAACGGCCAATCTTTGGTGTGCAACAGATTGAATTCGTTCTGAATAGAGACGACGCGCGGCAAGTTATGACGCTCGGCAAGCTTAAGGAAGGTGTTAATACCCCAGGGTGAGTCGTCAGACAGGCCGAAGTGACGAATCTTACCCGCTTTAACACAAGCCGCTACCCCCTGGAGTATGTCGAGCATCTGTGCTTCATGTTCAGCTGCATTAATATCACTGAAGCGGAACTGATTGGGGTGGTGCTTACCGAAGTGGGGTGATGTGCGGTTGGGCCAGTGCAACTGGTAGAGGTCTATGTAGTCTGTCTGTAAACGGGCTAATGAGGCGTCTACGGCATCAATTACCGCTTGTCCTGTAATAGGTCCGCCATTGCGAATCCAGGGGAGTCCAATGCCCGCAATCTTGGTGGCGATAATCATCTCGCCACGGCGGCTAGGATTTCGCGCTAACCAGTTGCCTATTATCGATTCAGTTTTACCATAGGTCTCTGGTGTTGGGGGAACGGCGTACATCTCAGCCGTATCAAAAAAGTTTATACCTACAGACAGGGCGTGTTCGATCTGCTCGTCCGCTTCGGACTGTACGTTCTGTCTACCCCAGGTCATGGTGCCAAGACAGATACGCGAGATCTCTAAATTACTGCTGCCCAGTTTTGTGTAGTTCATTGATAACCCTCGTATAAAAAATGTTAGGGATGCATCCAAGAGTAGTGTTATACCCTGTTGCGCCAGTTGCTTAAAGCGAGGTGCACTAATTATTGCAAAGTGAAAACGAGCCTCGCCGAGTGCGTTGCTACACTTACGTCTGTAAAAACACGGGGTATCAATCGTAGACGCCTGTTTCGAGTTCAAATGCAAAACACTCATAGGGTTTTAGCGCCAGCGTCGAACCTAAGACAGTGACACCGCTATAGTTCGTGATCAGTGTTTTACCCGTACCCTGTAGCTCTTTCGGCCAGTCTATCTCTAAAGGCGTTTGAAAAAAGTTGGCGACCACCAATACGCGCGTGTTTAGATGCTCGCGCAGATAGGCAAAAAGCTGCGGGTGCTCGCTGAACAGAGGCTGATAATTCCCATGGACGATTAGATCCGATCCTGCCCGAAGTTCGCACAGTTTGCGGTAGTGATGGAAAACTGAGTCTGGATCGGTCAAACACGCCGCCGCGTTAATGTCTGTGTAATTTGGATTGATCTCAATCCACGGTATGCCTGATGTGAAACCGGCATTCGCTTCGTTTGACCAGTGCATGGGTGTGCGTGCGTTATCACGGCCGTTGGCATTAGCGCCCACCATAAAATCTGCTTCGCTCACGCCAGCCTGTGTCTGTATATGGAAAAAATTAATCGCCTCAACATCGCGCAGTTGCTCGAAGCTTTGAAACTGAGCGTTGGTCATACCCAGCTCTTCACCCTGATAAATGTAAGGTGTACCCCGCATAAAGTGCAGNAGGGTGGCTAACATTTTTGCNGATTCAACCCGGTATTCGCTGTCATTTCCATACTTGCTGACCGCGCGTGGCAGGTCGTGATTACCCCAGAACAGCGAATTCCAACCATCATCACTTAACGCCGCTTGCCACTTGTTCAACACGCGTTTCAGCGCTTTTAAATCAAACGCTTTGGGTGCCCATTTTCCGAGTGTGTCATCCCACTGTTGGCTGACATGCTCGAACTGAAATACCATGGAGAGCTCTTGGCTCTGTCGACCAGAGTAGAGCAGAGCTGAGTCTGGGCTGGCGCTCCAGGCTTCGCCAACGGTAACGACATCTCTGCCGGCCAAGCAGGCTTGGTGCATCTCTTTGATATAGCTATGTAGGTGCGGACCATCAGCGGTAATGCCTTGGTCTACCTCTTTTCCTATTAGGTCGATAACATCCATACGAAAACCAGCGATACCGCGGTCGAGCCAGTTATTCATCATCCTATAAATGGCCGCACGCAGTTGAGGGTTCTTCCAATTTAGATCGGGCTGTTTTCGATCGAAAAGGTGTAAATAGTACTGGCCAGTGGCCTCGCAGAAGCTCCATGCAGAACCGCCAAAATAGGATTGCAGGCTGTTGGGTGCGCCGCCGTCTGCAGCGGGGTCGCGCCAGATATAGTAATCGCGGTAAGTAGCATTGCGGCTAGAGCGGGCATTCATAAACCAGGGGTGCTCATCGGATGTATGGTTAACCACTAGGTCCATCAGTATGCCGATGTCCCGACGTTTCGCTTCAGATAGCAGTGCATCAAACGCCGCCATCGTGCCAAATTCAGGTGCAATATCCTCATAATCCGATATGTCGTAGCCGTTATCTGCCATTGGAGATCGGTAGATTGGTGATAGCCAGATAAGCCCTATACCCAGCGTTTTTAGGTAATCAAGCTTTTCAATAATGCCGTTTAGATCACCTGTTCCGCTGCCAGTCGTGTCATTAAAGCTACGTGGGTAGATTTGATAAACTGTTTTGTATTGCCAAGCGTTAGACACTGCGTTTTCCTAATTAGTTAACTCAAAAATTAATCGTTGCAGCTACGGCTGACCGATTAGCTTATCAGATAGTGCGTCTTAGTCGCGCTTTTGGGACTGAAGAGGGGTCTATTGAGTCACAATAGTCTATAGTCAAAGGTAAGTTTTAGAACGCAAAGAGAAACGTGAAGATATATGAAGACGAATAGGGGTTTTACACTTATCGAGCTAATGATGGTAGTGGCCATTATTGGTATTTTGGCTGCGGTCGCTATTCCCAGTTATCAGAAGTATGTATACCGGGCTAAAGCAGCTGACCTGTTGACGCATATTGATGCGCTGAGGCTAGAGTCTGCTGCGTATGCAACATTG
>JGI26080J50196_1001073_pt1 | contig 12206 bp, 10 predicted proteins | sample SaaInl0LU_22_DNA_FD_50196 | JGI IMG/M metagenome (IMG submission 50196)
TGGGCTACGCTGTCTTTATATTTTTTAGTTAAATACTCAAAGACTAAATCTCTTTTTTCCTCACAAAAATCGATATCAAAGTCAGGCATTGAAATTCTATCAGGATTAAGAAATCTTTCAAAAATAAGATTGTATTTAATTGGATCAACATCGGTGATTGACAAACACCAAGCAACAAGTGATCCTGCACCAGATCCTCTTCCAGGTCCAACTGGAATATCATTATTTTTTGCCCATTTAATATAATCAGAGACAATTAGAAAATAACTGGAATAATCCATCTTAATAATGATCTCTAATTCATGATCCAATCTATCTTTATAAATTAAAAATTTATCATTATTTTCTAAATCTTTTTCTTTAAGGTCAAAAAATTTATTAAATTTTTCTTTGAGACCATCTAAAGAATTTTTTTTAATTATATCGCTTGCATTACCTTCATCTGATGAACTGATATTTGGTAAAATTGGTTTTGAAAAAAGTGGCCTAAAACTTGATCTATAAGGAAAATTATAATTGTTCTCTAGTGCTTCAGGTAGATCAGAAAATAAATCTGACATTTCACTATCATTTTTTAAATAATGATTTGAGCTATATTTAATTCTATTTTTTTCATTGAGATAAGTTTTGTTACCAATGCAAATAAGCGCATCATGAGCTTCGTGCATATCTTTTGTTAAGTAAAACACCTCATTTGTTGCAATAATTGGAATTTCTAATTTTTTAGATTGATCAAGATTAAATTTCTCAAATTCAATTTCATTAGGATCTTCATGTCTTTGGATTTCTAAATAAAACCTATCACCAAGTACTGCATTTAATTTTTTATAAAGGTTAATTATTTCATCAAATTTAGCTTTATCAAATAATTTGCCAAATAACCCAAATATAGTTCCTGAAAAAACTGAAATTCCATTAGTATCTAATTTTAATAAATCATTAATATCTAAATGTGGATCTGAAAGATCATCATTTTCCAAGTAAGAACGAGATGATAACTCTATAATCTTTTTATATCCCTCAAAATCTAGAGCAAATAATGGAAGTAAACCTACTGTATCATTAAATTTAAAATTTATTTGTGTTCCAATAATTGGTTGAGTTCCAACTTTTGATAATTTGTCAGAAAATTCGACTGCTCCACAAAGATTGGATGTATCGCACATCCCCAATGCACTTATTTTGAGTTCTTTGGCATTATCTTTTAATTCATCAATTTTAATAGCTCCTTCACAAATTGAATACTGAGTATGAATTTTAAGATGATTAAATTTTTTATGATTAGATTCTGGCATTAATTGACTTTAACCTACCATCAACCATTTCCAACAAGCAATCTGACTTATTTGCAAGAAATCTATTATGAGTTGCAAATAATATTAATCTATTAGGAGTAATTTGTTTTTTTAATAAGTCAAAAATTTCATCTGCATTTTTTTTATCTAAACTACCAGTTGGTTCATCAGCTAGTATAATATTTGGCTCATTTACTAAAGCTCTTGAAATTGAAACTCTCTGTTTTTCACCACCTGACAACTCATTTGGATAATGATCAATTCTATTAGCAAGACCCACCTGCTTTAAAATATTTCTTGCCTTATGATTTGAAAGATTTTTATCTAGTCCTGAGGCTAAACAAGCAAGATAAACATTTTCTAAAGCAGTAAAGTCAGTTAATAAATTGTCCTGTTGATAAATTATCCCAATATTATTTGCTCTAAAAATATCATTATTTTCATTGTTATTAAAATCTATCGTTTTGTTTAGGAATTTAATTGATCCACTTGTTGGTTTGTCAATTAATGAAATTAAATTGAGTAATGTTGATTTTCCAGATCCAGATGGACCCATTATAGAATAAATTTTACCTAATTGAAATTTGAAGTTTACTTTTTTTAAAACATTAATATTTTTTTTATCAAAAAATGTTTTGGATAAATTTTTTAATTCAATAGCGTTATTCATACTTTAAAGATTTAACTGGATCAAGTTTTGCTGCTTTAACTGCGGGAAAAATTGAAACTAAAATTGTTATAAAAATTGAGCATATTGAAATTAAAAAAATTGAGTTAAAATTAATTTCTGATGGCATTGTACTTAAAAAATAAATTTCTTCTGGAAATAAGGTTAAATCAAAAGTTTCACTCAAAAATACTCTTAAATTTTCAACGTAATATGAAAAAGTTATCCCTATAACAATTCCAAAAAAGGTAGCTGTTGATCCAATAATTACCCCAACTAAAAAGAAAATTTTAATAATAGATTTATTTAAAACTCCTATTGATTTTAATATAGCAATATCTCTTGTTTTATTTTTTACAAGAATTGTAAGTCCAGAAATAATATTGAATGCAGCAACAATTATAATTAGTGATAATATGATAAACATTACATTTCTCTCAACTTTTAAAGCAGAAAATAAAGATCTATTCATATCTGCCCAAGTAAAAACTAAATCATTAGGGTAATTTTTTTGAATAAGATTTTTTTGTTCTTCTATATTTTTTGGATCTTTTAGATAAATTTCTAAGTTACGTTCGTCTGTAGAAAGATTGGAAAATTCTTCAAGAGTATTAAGATTTAAGAAAATAACGTTATTGTCAAATTCGGCTAAACCACTCTCAAATATTGATGTAACCATAAATGTTTTTTGTTTAGGCAAATTTCCAATTATGGTTTCAACACCAGATGATGACATTAAAGTGATATTATCACCTATATTTAAATCAAGATTAAAACTTAATTCTCTTCCAATTGAAATTGAGTTTTTTTCAATTTTTTTATTTTGTCCTAAAAAATTTTTATTATTGATTAATTCTAATTTAGAAAAATCTTCTCCAAGATAACCTCTTAAAAGAACTCCTTTTGAATTTTGATCTCTAATTATAATTGCTTCACTTGAATTACTTAAAACTAAATTCTCAGATATTGTTTTTAAAACTTTATCATAATTTTTATATTCAATTGGATTATTGTACGGTTTAACAGTAACGTGAGGATTAAATCCCACAATCTTATTTATTAATTCAGTTCTAAAACCATTCATCACAGACATTACAATAATAAGAACTGCAACACCTAAACTAATTCCAATAAATGAGAAAATTGAGATAACATTTAAAAAACCATCTTTTTTTCTGGCTTTTAAAAATCTAAAAGTAACTTCTTTTTCAAGAGTAGAAATCAATTTTTTTCTTTTTGTTCTTTGATAATTTTAATAGCTTGCTCTAGTTTAATTTTTTTAGACTCTTGATCTATTTCTTTAAATTCTACTAAATTATCATCAGTTTGTTTTCCAATGATTATTTGAAAAGGTGAGCCTATTAAATTCATTTTTTTTATTTTTGATGAAAAATTTTCATCTGTATCATCAATAATTGAGTCAATATTATTGCTCATAAGTTCATTCTGAATTTTTTTTGCTTTTTCTAGAGCACTTTGATCATTTTTATTAATCATAGGAATTATAGAGACTTCATAAGGAGCAACAGAAATTGGCCATTTCATGATTTCATTTTTTTCATCATATTTTGCTTCTATAATTGCACCAACTAACCTTGATACACCAATTCCATAAGAGCCCATTTTTACAAAATCTTTTTTTCCACCAGGTAAGTCAACCGATGCACCCATTGGTTTTGAATATTTATCTCCAAAATAAAATATGTGTCCCACCTCAATACCTTTGGTTATTAATCTATTTTCATGTGAAACTTTTTCTTCAAATTCTTTTTCATTAAACTTTTCATCTGTAACTGCATAAAATTTTTCATATTTTTTTCTTAAATTATCCAATGACTCTTTTTCAACATTGGTTCCATCACTAGTTAATTCAAAAATTCTTTTGTCGGTAAAAATTTTACTTTCGCCAGTATCTGCTAAGATAATAAATTCGTGAGAAAGATTTCCACCAATTGGACCTGTATCCGCAGCCATTGGAATTGCTGTTAAATCTAATCTCTTAAATGTTCTTAAATATGAAAGAAAAAATTTATTATAAGAAAACAAGGCATCTTCATCTGAGATATCGAATGAATATGCATCTTTCATGTAAAATTCTCGACATCTCATAATCCCAAATCTTGGTCTAACTTCATCTCTAAATTTCCATTGAATATGATAAAGTAATTGAGGTAAAGATTTGTAAGATTTAACTGCAGCTCTAAAAATATCCGTTATCAACTCTTCATTTGTAGGCCCATAAAGCATCTCTCTATTTTGACGATCTTTAATACGAAGCATTTCTTCTCCATAATCTTCATATCGCCCACTCTCTTTCCAAATTTCACTAGATTGAATAGTTGGCATTAACATTTCTTGAACTCCAATACGATTCTGCTCTTCCCTCACAATCTGTTCAATTTTTTTCATAACTTTAAATCCAAGTGGTAGCCATGAATAGATACCTGCAGAAGATTGTTTAATCATTCCAACTCTGAGCATAAGTTGGTGCGATTTTATTTTTGCCTCTGAAGGATTATTTTTTAATATTGGAATGAATGATTTTGATAAAAACATTTAGATAATTATATTTCTTAAATTTAAGTATTCAAATTTCATTAATAAATAAATAATAATAAAAATAATAGTAGTTATTCCTGTGCAATAAATAAACTTTTTTAACATTTTGGGATTTTCTGGAGAGCCTGGGTCCTCGCCTTCAATTTTAACAGGTTTTTGTCGATTTACATCAATTGGAAGGATAGCAAAAAAAACAACCCACCAAATAATTATATAGATTATTGCTAATCCAGTATAACTCATTTTAAATTCTAATTAAATTAATGTTAGTAAAAGGTTTTTTTCCAGTTTTATCTTTAGAAAACTTACGACAGCAAACCTTTAAGGCATCTATTAAATTATATTCTTGTTGTTTGCTTCCTATTTTAAATGTTCTAACAGTTTTTTCGATTTCATCTTCGATACCGTAAATAAATTCATCTTTATCATCAATTGGAAGGCCTCTAAAACTTAAAATAGGATTGTTGTGAATGTTTCCTTTTGGAGTTACAAGAATTGTAACTTCCAAATAACCGTTTGCACTTAAATTTTTTCTATCCTTGATTGATTGAGCATCTTCATCAACACTTACATTGCCATCTAGATATAATCTGCCACTTGGTGCTTTATCGTAAACTTCTGGTTTTTCACCTGGATACAATCTAACAATATCACCATTTTCTACTTGTACTGGATTAGGAACTTGCATCTCTTTTGCAAAATTGATGTGTTCAATCATGTGTCTATGTTCACCATGTACAGGTATTACACATTTAGGTCTTACCCATTGATACATATCTTTTAAATCTTCTCTATTTGGGTGGCCTGATACATGGATAAATTCATTTTCCTCTGAAATCACTTCTATGCCATCTCTTACTAATTGATTATGTAATTTGTATAATTTTTTTTCATTTCCTGGAATAATTTTTGAGGAAAAAATTACAGCATCACCTTTTTCTATGAAAACATCTGGATGTGTATAACTAGATATTCTCATCATTGCTCCCATAGGTTCTCCTTGACTTCCAGTACATAGGTATACAATTTTTTCTCTTGAAAATTTCTTGGCTTCTCTTGGGTCAACTGGCTCGATAGTATCTTTTAAATAACCACACTGTCTAGCAGCTTTATAAATTCTATGCATTGATCTTCCAACAAGTGAAATTTGTCTTCCTGTTTTTTCTGCACAATAAAAAACTGTCGCCATTCTAGCTACATTTGATGCAAAAGATGTTACAATTATTCTTTTGTTAAGTCTGCTCATTACATTTAAAAGATTTTTTCTTACATCAAGCTCTGAGCCAGATCTTCCTGCACTAAAAACATTAGTTGAATCACAAATCATAGCGAGAACACCTTCGTCGCCTATTTCTTTGAGTCTTTTAGAGTTAATGTCTTCACCAATTAATGGATTAGCGTCAACCTTCCAATCGCCTGTATGCAAAATAACTCCTGCAGGGGTTTGAATTCTAAGGCCGTTGGGCTCCAAGATAGAATGAGTTAAAGTAATATATTCAACATCAAAAGGATCAAGTTTCACTTTTCCATTCAATTGAACAATTTTAAGATCATTTGTAATATCTATATGTTTTTCCTTAAATTTTTCTCTAATTAAAACTGCTGTGAAAGGAGTAGCAAAAATTTTACATTTTAGTTTTGGCCATAAATGAGCAATGGCTCCTATATGATCTTCATGAGCATGTGTTAAAATTATACCTAGTAGGTTATCTTTTCTCTCAACTATAAAACCNGGGTCAGGATATATTAAATCTANACCAGGTATACTATCATCAGCAAAAGTTACNCCAATATCAACCATNATCCATTTATGATCTCCTGGTTGNCCATAACCAAATAAATTCATATTCATCCCTATTTCACCAGACCCACCTAATGGGCAAAAAAGTAATTCATCTTTCATTATGTCAAAATTTCTAATGTTTTAATTAAACCTTTGATGGTTATGTTTTTGTCTATTTTTACTTTTGTCTTAATAGGACTTTTAATTAATTCAGCAAAACCTCCTGTAATTATTACATCAAAAGGTTTTCCAACTTCCTTCTTAATTAAATTAACAATATTGTCAATTAAACCTGCATATCCCCAAAAAAAACCTGATCTGACAGCTGAGACTGTATCAACGCCAATAACTTTTTTAATATTCTTTAAGTTAATTTTTGGAATTAGACTGGCTCTATCTGATAAAGTGTTTAACGAAAGCTTAATACCAGGTGCAATTATACCACCTTTGTATGATTTATTAATTAAAACATCAAATGTAGTGGCTGTTCCCAAATCTATAATAATAAAGTTTTTCTTTTTATTAATTAAACTAATTGCATTAGTTAACCTATCAGAACCGACTTGCTTATAATTGACTTTAATATCAATTAAAGATGATAATTTTAACTCTTTAATTTCATTACATTTAATTTTGGTTTTGTTATTTAAATATCTTTTAATTAATTTGAAAGTGGTTGGAACAACACTGCAAAATAATATTTTTTCTATTTTNGGNAAATATCTATTAAATATTNTNAAANTTTTAGAAATTTTTGAAGATGAGATTTTGTTATTTGAAAAATTTATTTTTTTTATAATTTTTTTTTGGTTATTAATTAAACAAACTTTAATTTCCGAATTTCCTATATCGCCAATTAAATACATAAATTATCTATTTCTTAAAAAACTTTCTAAACTTATTTTCAAAATTAAATCTTAATAACTTTTCTACATTATTTTTATTATAATTCTTACCAGTAATCTCACAAAGATTTGTTGTAGGATAATCAAAAATTAAAGGATTTTTAACAACATTTATCCCTATTCCAATAACTAAGAATTTTTTATCTTTTCTATAAACAACCTCTTGTAATATGCCGCAAATTTTTTTGCCATCTATCGTTAAATCATTAGGTTCTTTAAAAAAAATTTTTTTTTTATAAAAATTTGAAATAGTTTTTTTAACTAGATTACAATTTAATTTTGTTATCTTTTTTAATGATAATTTTATTTCATCAAGATTGTAAAAAAAACTAACAAATAAATTTCCCTTAATAGATATCCATTTACGTCCATATTGTCCTTTACCTTTTGTTTGTAAATCTGCTGTTATCATTCCATAATTTAATTGAGATTTTTTCAATAAATTGATTGCAGTAAGATTGGTGCTAATGACTTTTTTAAAAATAAATTTTTTGAATTTCATCAAATGAAATTAATTCTTGATACTGCTTCAACAAGTTGACTTGGAGAAATAAAGTAAAAAAGAATTAATAAAGTTGACAAAATAAGAGAAAATTTTAACCAAGGACTGTGGTCTTGATCATATTTTTCTTTTTCAGGATCAAAATAAATAATCTTAATTATTCTTAAATAATAAAAAGCAGCTATGACTGTAGATAATAATCCAACAATAGCTAAAAAATACATTGATTGCTCTATTACAGCTTTAAAAATATAAAACTTAGCAAAAAAACCTGCAAGAGGTGGTATTCCAGCTAATGAAAAAAGAATAACTAGAAGAGAAAAAGATAATATTGGATGGTTTTTTGATAAACCTGAAAGATCATCTATGCTTTCATAATAATTATCATTTCTTCTTAGCATTAATAAACAGGAAAAAAGACCTAAATTCATCACTATATAAATTGTCAAGTATATTACTGAACTTTGAATACCATCATTAGAAGCTGAGGCTACACCTGCTAGTGCATATCCAATGTGTCCAATAGAACTATATGCAATAAGCCTTTTTATATTTTTCTGTCCAATAGCTGCGATTGCACCAAATAGCATTGAGGCAATAGATAAAAATACCAAAATCATCTGCCATTGATCTATTAACTCTAAAAAAGGAACATATAAAAATCTTATAAACACAGTTAAAGCAGCTATTTTTGGAACCATAGTGAAGAATAGTGTGACAGTAGTCGGTGAACCTTCGTATACATCAGGCGCCCACATATGGAATGGTACTGCTGAAATTTTAAAAGCCAAACCAACTAAAATAAATACTATTCCAAAAGTTAATGCATATTCATTTGAGTCAAGTTGTGAAGCAATAATTTCAAAATTTGTTGATCCAGAAAAACCATAAATTAAAGAACATCCATACAATAATAGACCCGAAGAAAGCGCACTTAAAACAAAATATTTTAATCCAGCCTCAGATGATTTTAAATTGTTTCTATTAAATGTAGCTAACACATATAAAGCTAAAGATTGTAATTCTAGTCCCATATAAAAAACGATTAAATCATTTGAACTGATCATAACCATCATTCCTAAAACAGAACTTAGTATCAATATTGGATATTCAATTTTTGAAATTTTAAAATTATCTAAATAATTTTTGGATATCGCTAAAACAATAAATGCTGCTAACAATGTAATTATTTTCATAAATGATGAAAGATAATCAATTACAACACTACCATTAAATAATAATATTTTTTCAATATCTAATGTTTCATTAAAAACAATTACACCAGTAATAAGCAAAACTATTATTGATAAATTGTGAATTAACTCAAAACTATTTTTTTTAAATACACCAAGTATTAGCAAAAACATTACCGATAATGAGATAAATATTTCTGGAATTATAAAACTTAAATTTATCATTCTATTTATTGATTAAATTTGAATTATACATTTCTATTAGATCATTAACCGATACTTCAATAGTATTAAATAAAGGCTCGGGATAAAAACCAAAAAATAATGTCGGTAATGCTAAGCTAATTAAAATAAAATATTCAGATTTATCAAGATCTGTTAATTTATTAAGATCATTATTAACTAGTTTGCCAAAAACAACTCTTTTATATAACCAAAGCATATATGCAGCACCCAATATCACTCCTAAACTTGCAATAACAGCGACCAAAAAGTTATCTTTAAACGCACCCATTAAAATTAAAAATTCTCCAATAAAACCACTTGTTCCTGGTAGTCCAAGAGCAGCCAATGTGAATAACATGAATAGCACTGAATATTTTGGAATAATTGAAACAATTCCACCATAGGTGTTAATTAATCTTGAGTGCATTCGGTCATATACAACACCAACACACAAAAATAATGCAGCAGATACAAGACCGTGACTAATCATTTGAATGATACTACCTTCGATTCCTTGTTGTTGAATTGTAAAAATTCCAAGTGTAACAAAACCCATGTGTGCAACAGAGGAGTAAGCAATCAATTTTTTCATATCTTCTTGCATTAATGCAATAAGTGATGTGAAAATTATTGCTATAAGACTTAAAGCATAAATTAATGGTGTGAATAAATCTGAAGCAATTGGAAATAGTCCAAGTGAAAATCTAATAAATCCATAGCCTGCCATCTTCAGTAAAATTGCAGCAAGCAAAACAGATCCAGCTGTTGGTGCTTCAACATGTGCATCTGGTAGCCAAGTATGAACTGGCCACATTGGAGTTTTTACCGCGAAAGAACTAAAAAAAGCTAACCATAGAGATTTTGGTATTTAGAGTCTATTCCAAGCTCATACAGTTTTACAACATCTGTTGTGCCAGTAATCCAATAAATCGAAATTATTGCAACTAGCATTAATACTGACCCAAGCAAAGTATATAAGAAAAACTTAAACGCAGAATAAACTCTTTTCGGTCCACCCCAAATTCCAATTATTAAAAACATTGGGATCAAACCAGCTTCAAAAAATAAATAAAAAATTACAAGATCTAATGAACAAAAAACTCCAATCATAAAAGACTCCATAATTAAAATGGCAATTAGAAAATCTCTTAATCTTTTTTTAACACTATTATTGACTGAAATTATACATAGTGGGGTTATAAAAGTAGTTAGTATAACAAATAGTATTGATATTCCATCTACACCAACCTTGTAATTTACAATACCAATCAACCACTCTCTATCCTCCACAAATTGAAATGCTGAGGTAGTTTCATCAAACAAAAACCATAGATAAATTGATAACAAAAAATTAACTATAGAAGTAAATAAAGCTACATATTTAATCGTAGAATTACTTTGATCATTAGATTTTGAAAAAATTAAGAATAAAGATCCTATAGTTGGTAAAAGAATTAAAGCTGAAATTATTGGAAAATTCATTATTTAATAATTAAAAAAGTTAATAACGCAGAAAAGCCAAGTAACATTATAAAAGCATATTGATAAATGTATCCACTTTGAAATTTATTAGCTTTTATTGAAAATTTCTTTATTAATGACGAAACTCCATCTGGTCCAAATCCATCAATAATTTTTACATCAAAAAACTTCCATAGAAATAATCCAATTTTTTTGGAGGGTTTAATAAATAAAATTTCATACAATTCGTCAAAGTACCATTTGTTAACTAAAAAATTATAAAGTGGTTTATTAATTTCAACGATTGAATTAGGTAAATCTTTATTTTTGACAAAAAGATAATAAGAAATTGGTATTGACGAACATACTAAAATTGGTGTTAACAATAAAAACCACATTGGCGGATGTTCTTCACTTAAAGGTTCTAAGAAAAAAATAGAGTTTCCCCAAAAACTAGTATCAAAAAATAATTCCTTAAAAATAAATCCTGCAAAAATAGCACCAATTGAAAGAATAATAAGAGGCAATAACATTACCAAAGGAGACTCGTGCGTTTCTTCAATCTTAATTGATTTATTATTGTAACTACCATGGAAAGTTTTAAAGATTAATCTCCATGAGTAGATTGAAGTTAGAAATGCTGTAAATATCCCTATTCCTGCTGCATAGTAACCAGCTGTATTGTCTCTTAAATAAGCAAATTCTATAATTGCATCTTTTGAGTAAAATCCTGACAATAATGGAAAGCCTGTGAGAGCTAATGTTCCTATAATCATTAAAACATAAGTGTAAGGTAATTTTTTCCAAACACCTCCCATTGAGTTTATGTTTTGCTCATCTTTAAAAGCATGAATTACTGATCCAGATCCTAAAAAAAGTAATGCTTTAAAAAAAGCATGAGTAAATAAATGAAACATTGCAATATTATATGCCCCTACCCCAGCTGCAAAAAACATATAACCAAGNTGACTACATGTTGAATAAGCAATNATTTTTTTTATATCTGTCTGAACTAGAGCAACTGAAGCGGCAAATATTGCTGTTGTCATACCAACAATAGTAATAAGATTTAATGCAAGTTCAGAGTATTCATAAATTGGGGAACATCTTACTACTAAGAAAACACCAGCAGTTACCATTGTTGCGGCATGAATTAGTGCTGANACTGGTGTTGGGCCTTCCATAGCATCTGGTAACCAGGTATGAAGTAATATCTGAGCTGATTTACCCATCGCCCCAATAAATAACAATAAACAAATTAAATCGATTGANTTAACTTCAAAACCTAAAAAATTTAATCTTTTGTCTACAACAGAAGGTATTTGTTGAAAAACTTCATTATAATTTACAGTTCCAAATAAGTAAAAAATTAAAAATATTCCTAAAGCAAAACCAAAATCACCCACTCTATTTACAACAAATGCCTTTATAGCAGCAGAGTTTGCAGTTTCTTTTTTAAACCAAAAACCAATTAAAAAATAAGAACACAATCCTACACCCTCCCATCCAAAAAATAATTGAATGAAATTATCTGACGTTACAAGCATTAACATTGCAAATGTAAATAAAGATAAATAAGCCATAAATCTTGGCTTATGAGGATCGTGAGACATATA